>Ga0129333_10007005_pt1 | contig 10675 bp, 11 predicted proteins | sample CPB6_08_DNA_FD_94474 | JGI IMG/M metagenome (GOLD analysis project Ga0129333, IMG submission 94474) | Freshwater to marine salinity gradient microbial communities from Chesapeake Bay, USA - CPBay_Sum_0.6_0.8_DNA | ecosystem: Environmental > Aquatic > Marine > Coastal | place: USA: Chesapeake...
GGCTGAGCTTCTCTTCGGTGTAGTCGCGGATCGCTGGAGTGACCTCCAGGTTGCGGCCGTGGATCAACAGCTTCATCCCGTGGCTCCTGAGGCGGTGGGGATCACCAGACGCTAGGAACGGGGCGTGATTCCAGCCACCGGCGACGCAATCTGTTTCCAAGCGGCGGCGCCGGTGCCGTTCCCGCTCGCCTGGGCCTGGCAGCGGCAGCTGCAGGAACGGCTTCTGGCGGATCCGAGCGGGCCTGAGGCCCTGCTCGTGCTTGAACACGAGCCCTGCTACACCCTCGGCCGCGGTGCTGATCCGGCCTTCCTTGGCTTTGATCCCGCCGATCCACCGGCGCCGCTGCACCGCATCGACCGCGGCGGCGAGGTGACCCACCACTGCCCCGGCCAGCTGGTGCTCTACCCGGTGCTCAACCTGCAGCGCCATGGCGCCGATCTGCATCTGTATCTGCGGGAGCTCGAGGGCGTGGTGATCGATCTGCTGGCGACGCTGGATCTGCATGCCGGGCGGATCGAAGGCCTCACCGGCGTCTGGCTGGAGGGTCGCAAGCTGGCCGCGATCGGAGTGGGGGCGCGGCGCTGGATCAGCCAGCACGGGCTGGCCCTGAACGTGGAGGCGGATCTGGCCGGCTTCGCCCGGGTGGTGCCCTGCGGCATTCGCGATCGGCCGGTGGGTCGTCTGTGCGAGTGGCGACCGGAGCTCACGGCCGCGGCGCTCAGGCCGCTGCTGCTGCAGGCCTTTGCCCGCCGTTTCCAGCTGCGGTTGCGGCCCCCGATCGCGGCGGAGATGCTGCAGGGATGGCCCCAGGGGTGGTAAGACCGGGCCTTCCCCGATCCGTCAGCACCGCGATGGCTGCCCCCATCTCCCGCTCCGCTCCCGCTGAGATCCACTGGCAGGGCAGCCTTCAGGATCGAGAGGCCCTGGCCCGGCGCAGCGACTGGAGCTCCCTCACCGGCCTGGAGCAGCTGTGGCCGGTGCTCGCGGAGCGCTACGGCGAGGCGATTGCCCTTGATGCCCCCCACAGCCGGCCGCCGGAGCGGTTCAGTTATCGCCAGCTGCAGGCGGGCATCGAACAGGCGGCCGCCGGCTTCGCGGCACTCGGAATCGGTTGCGGCGATGTGGTCGCCCTGTTTGCCGAGAACAGCCCCCGCTGGCTCCTGGCTGACCAGGCGCTGATGCGCCTCGGAGCCGCCGATGCGGTGCGCGGCAGCAGTGCTCCGGCCGAGGAGCTGCGCTACATCGCCGGCGATTGCGGCGCCATCGCCCTGGTGCTCGAATCGGCGGGGCTGTTGAACCAGCTGCAGCCGTCAGCCGAGCTGCTGTCTCGGTTGCGGGCGGTGGTGCTGCTGCAGGGGGAGGCCGATGCCACGGCTGCCGCCCTGCCGGCTGGCCTCCCCTGCCTCAGCTGGGAGCAGCTGCTGGAGCGCGGGGGCGCTGCTCCTGCCCCCGCCTGGCCGCCCGGCGATCCCGCCCGCCTGGCCACGGTGCTCTACACCTCCGGCACCACGGGGCAGCCCAAGGGTGTGCCGCTCAGCCACGCCAACCTGCTCCACCAGCTGCGCAACCTGGGGGTGGCGGTGGCGCCGCAGCCTGGCGATGCGGTGCTGAGCGTGTTGCCGATCTGGCACGCCTATGAGCGCAGCGCCGAGTATTTCCTGCTGTCCTGCGGTTGCACGCAGACTTACACCAACCTCAAGCAGCTGCGGCCCGATCTGCAGCGGGTGCGGCCCCAGTACCTGATCAGCGTGCCGCGGCTGTGGGAAGCGCTGCTGAGCGGTTTCGAGGATGCCCTGGCCGCGATGCCGCCAGCCCGCCGGCGGCTGCTGCGCTCCGCTCTCGCCCTGAGCCGCTTCCATCGGCTGCAGCGCCGGATCGCCGCCGATCTCACCCTCGCCCATCAGCCGCTGCAGCGGCGGACCCTGGCGGCGCTGGGTGCGGCCATCAGCTGGCCCCTCGATGCCGTCGCGGCGAAGCTGTTCTGGCCCAAGGTGCGCCAGCAGCTGATCGGCGGTCGCCTGCGCACCGCCATCAGTGGCGGCGGCGCTCTGGCGAGTCATGTGGACGCGTTCTTCGAGGCGATCGGGATTGAGCTGCTGGTGGGCTACGGCCTCACCGAGACCAGCCCGGTGCTCACCTGCCGGCGCCGTTGGCGCAATCGCCGCGGCAGCGCCGGCCAGCCCCTGCCCGGCACGGAGCTGCGGATCGTCGATCCCGACAGCGGAGCCGTCGTGGCGATCGGCGAGCGCGGCAAGGTGCTGGCCCGCGGCCCGCAGGTGATGGCCGGCTACCTCGGCAAGCCGGAGGCCAGCGCCAAAGTGCTCGATCGCGAGGGCTGGTTCGACACCGGCGACCTGGGCCATCTGCTGGCCGACGGCACCCTGGTGCTCACCGGCCGCGCCAAGGACACGATCGTGCTCAGCAGCGGCGAGAACATCGAGCCGGGGCCGCTGGAGGAGTGTCTGGTGGCCTGCAGCCTGGTGGAGCAGGTGATGCTCGTGGGGCAGGACCGCAAGGCCCTCGCCGCCCTGGTGGTGCCCCGTGCCGAGGCCCTGGCGGCCTATGCGGCGGAGCAGGGGTTCACGCCGGCGACCACCTGGCCGGATGGCTCTCCTGCCGGTGCCGATGCGGCGCTGCTCAAGCTCCTCACCGGTCGCCTCAACCGCCGCCTGCAGGCGCGGGTCGGTGCCCGGGCCGATGAGCGCCTGGCGGGGGTGGCCCTGGTGGCCCCGTTCACGATCGACAACGGCCTGCTCACCCAGACCCTGAAGCAGAAGCGGGATCGCATCACCGCACGGGATGCCGCCGCGATCGAGGCCATCTACGGCCGTTGAGTCGCTGAGGGCGTGAGGGCGACCGGCCCCGGTGCCTGGTCGTGGCGCCTGACCTGGGCCGGAAACCCGCCCCGCTCTCGCGTTGCCCCGGCGCTGCCGTCCTGTCAACCTGCGGCCGAATCCCGTCCCGCCCATGGCCGACAGCCTCACGATCAAGCGCTCGATCACCGTGCGGGCCGTGGTCACGCCCCGCTGGAAGGAAGACGCCGAGCGCGAGCTCAGCAACGCCATCGCCGGCTCCGATGCCCAGCTGGCCCAGCTGGAGCAGGAAGGTCAGCAGTTGGTGGAGGCGATCCGCAGCCAGAGCGCCAATCCGCTCGATCCGCGCGTGCAGGAGCAGGTGGCCTCGGTGCAGGAGCAGGTGGCCGCCAAGCGGGCCGAGCTTGAGGAGCAGAAGCGCCAGCTGCTGGAGCAGCAGCGTCAGGTGCGCGACCTGGAGATGGAGACGATCGTCGAGCAGGGCCAGCTGGAGAGCTTCACCGATGTGCGGGTGGGCGACAACCTGGTGGAGAAGCTGCAGGTGGCGCTGCTGGTGCGCGATGGCGTGATCGAGGCCATCGAAGCGGCCTGATCGCCTCCCCGTCCCTCGGCAGGTCAGCCTGAGCACTGCCGTTGCGGCAGCAGTGTTTGGCGGCGTCCTGCCCGAGCCCGCCGGGCCCTAAAGTCGCCCGAATCCCTGCGTGTGCCCGCCGCCGGTCTCTGGCGAGTGGGCGGATGCAGACGGTGGACATCCCTCCAGATCCCAGACGAGGCAAGGACTTTGGCAACTCACGAGATCTTCATGCCCGCCCTCTCCTCCACGATGACGGAGGGCAAGATCGTCGAGTGGCTCAAGAAGCCTGGTGACAAGGTCGGCCGTGGTGAGTCGGTGCTCGTGGTCGAGTCCGACAAGGCCGACATGGATGTCGAGTCGTTCAACGAGGGCTACCTGGCGGTGGTGCTGATGCCCGCCGGTGGCACCGCTCCCGTGGGCGAGACGATCGGCCTGATCGTGGAAACCGAGGCCGAGATCGCCGAAGTCCAGGCCAAGGCCCCCAGCGGTGGTGCCGCCCCGACCCCGGCTGCTGCCGCCCCCGCACCTGCTGCCGCCCCGGCACCGGCCGCTGCTCCAGCGCCCAGGCCCGCTCCAGCCCCTGCCCCCGTGGCGGTGCCGGCCGCCCCTGCGCCGGTGGCCTCCGGCCGTGTGATCGCCAGCCCCCGCGCCAAGAAGCTGGCCAGCCAGCACGGTGTGGCCCTCGAGAGCCTGCGCGGCAGCGGCCCCCACGGCCGCATTCAGGCTGAGGATGTCGAGCGCGCCCTGGGGCTCACCGTTGCCGTGCCTCGCGTGGCGGAAGGCTCTGGCCCCGCCGTGGTGGCTGCAGCCAGCGGCCCTGGCGCCGCGGCTCCGGCCCCGGCACCCGCCGGTGACGCCTTCGGTCGTCCCGGCGAGAGCGTGAGCTTCAACACCCTGCAGAACGCGGTCAACCGCAACATGCTGGCCAGCCTGGAGGTGCCCTGCTTCCGGGTGGGCTACACGATCACCACCACCAGGCTCGACGCCTTCTACAAGCAGGTGAAGAGCAAGGGCGTCACCATGACCGCCCTGCTGGCCAAGGCCGTGGGTGTGGTGCTGGCCCGCCATCCCCAGGTGAACGCCGCCACCAGCGCCGATGGCGCCGCCATGGCCTATCCCGCCGCCGTGAACGTGGCTGTTGCCGTAGCCATGGAAGACGGCGGCCTGATCACGCCGGTGCTGGCCAACGCCGACAGGACCGACATCTATTCGCTGGCCCGCAACTGGGCCGATCTGGTGAGCCGCGCCCGCAGCAAGCAGCTGCAGCCGGAGGAGTACAGCACCGGTACCTTCACCCTCTCCAACCTGGGCATGTTCGGTGTGGATCGCTTCGATGCGATCCTGCCCCCCGGCACCGGCGCGATCCTGGCGGTGGCGGCTTCCCGTCCCACCGTCGTGGCCGGCAAGGACGGCTCGATCCGCGTCGCCAACCAGATGCAGGTCAACCTCACCTGTGATCACCGCGTGATCTACGGCGCCCACGCCGCCGCCTTCCTCAAGGACCTGGCCCAGCTGATCGAAACCAACCCTGAATCCCTGGCGCTCTGAGTCCGGCCCCTTGCTGCCCCACTGGCCGCTGACCCCTTGAGCCCGATCGCTGCGCCTGATCCGGCCGACCACTGTCTGTCGGCTTATAGCTTCGATCTGCCGGAGCAGTTCATCGCCCAGCGCCCCGCCGAGCCGCGCCATGCGGCCCGGCTGCTCGCTGTGGATCCGCTGACGGCTGGTGAGCAGGCCCTGGCACCCGGAGCCGCTGCCCCCTGCCGCCACCTGACGGTGTGGGAGCTGCAGCAGGAGCTGCAGCCCGGTGATCTGCTGGTGGTGAACAACACCCGGGTGCTCAAGGCGCGCCTGCAGGCACGCCGTCCCAGTGGCGGGGCGGTGGAGCTGTTGCTGCTGGAGCCGGCTGGTCTGGCCACGCCCCTGCCGCCCGGCGTCGAGAGCGGCCCGAGCGACTGGCTCTGCCTGGCCCGTCCCGCCAAGCGTCTCAAGCCCGGTGAGCTGCTGCAGCTGGAGCACCCGGGCCAGGCTCCCCTCGCTCTGCCGATCGTGGCGATCGATCCGGTCAGCGGCGGCCGGGTGGTGCGCTTCCCACCCGAGTGCACCAGCCCGGAGGCGATCGAAGCGCTGCTGGCCCGCTACGGCGAGATCCCGCTGCCGCCCTACATCCACGAGCACGGCGCCGACGACGACAGCCGCTACCAGACCCGCTATGCCTCCCGCCCCGGCGCTGTGGCCGCCCCGACGGCGGGCCTGCATCTGAGCGACGATCTGCTGTCGGCGATCCGCGAGCGAGGGGTGGAGCTGGCGGAAACCACCCTGCACGTGGGCCTTGGCACCTTCCGGCCCGTTGAGACGGAAGACCTCACCCAGCTGGAGCTGCACAGCGAGTGGGTGGAGGTGAGCCCGGCGCTGGTGGAGGCCGTGGCCGCCTGCCGGGCTCAGGGCGGCCGGGTGATCGCGGTGGGCACCACCAGCGTGCGCAGCCTGGAGGCCGTGGCGCAGCTGAATGGCGGCGTGCTGCAGCCCCACCGAGGTCCGGTGAATCTGGTGATCCAGCCGGGCTATCGCTTCGCGGTGGTACAGGGCCTGCTCACCAACTTCCACCTGCCCAGGAGCTCGCTGCTGCTGCTCGTCAGTGCCCTGATCGGCCGCCGCCGCCTGCTTGACCTCTACGCGCAGGCCAAGGCCGAGGGTTACCGCTTCTTCTCCTACGGCGATGCGATGTGGATCCCGCCGGAGGCGGTGCTCAGCTCAGCGGTTCCCCCATCCGCTCTCCTGCCGGCCAGCACCTGAACCAAGGCTGCATCCAGGATGCCTGGGTTGCAGCCATGAAAAAGCCCCCGCGGTCAGCGGGGGCAGTTTGAGCATGGCCGCCACGCTCTGGCGGCCTGTGCGCTCCCTTCAGGCGGCAGCCAGGTTGGCGGCCACGAAGTCCCAGTTCACCAGCTTGTCGAGGTAGGTGCTGATGTAGTCGGGGCGGCGGTTCTGGTAGTCGAGGTAGTAGGCGTGCTCCCACACGTCCATGGTCAGCAGAGCCTTCTGGCCGTGGGCCAGGGGCAGATCGGCGTTGCCGGTCTTGGTCACCTTGAGGGTGCCGTTGTCGAGCACCAGCCAGGCCCAGCCGCTGCCGAACTGGGTGGCGCCGGCGGCCTTGAACTCCTCAACGAACGTCTCGAAGCTGCCGAAGTCGGCGTTGATCTTGTCGAGCAGGGCGCCGCTGGGGGTGCCGCCGCCATTGGGCTTGATGCACTGCCAGTAGAAGCTGTGGTTCCACACCTGGGCGGCGTTGTTGAACACACCGGCCTTGCTGGCGTCACCGGCCACGGCGGTGATGGTGTCCTCGAGGCTCTTGCCCTCCAGCTCGGTGCCCGCCACCAGGTTGTTCAGGTTGGTGACGTAGGCGTTGTGGTGCTTGCCGTGGTGGAACTCGAGGGTCGAGCGGGAGATGTGGGGCTCCAGCGCGTCGAGGTCGTAGGGCAGCGCGGGCAGCGTATGAGCCATGGGACGGGAGGACGTGCTTATCGGTGCGCGGCCGGTTTCCGGACGCGGGCGAATCCTAACGATCGCTTCAGGTTTCGAAAGTCCGGAGAACCGCCCTGGCGAGCGGTCCTCACCGGGGCCTGGTCAGCGGCCGATCTTGAGCAGTTCCACCTCGAAGATCAGGGTGGCGTTGGGGGGGATCACACCGCCGGCACCGCGCTCGCCGTAGGCCAGATCGGGGGGGATCACCAGCTTGCGCTTGCCGCCCACCTGCATGCCGGCGACGCCCTCATCCCATCCCTTGATCACGCGGCCGGCGCCGAGGGGGAAGGAGAAGGGGCCGCGGCCGTAGCTGCTGTCGAACTCCTTGCCGTTCTCGAGGGTGCCGCGGTAGTTCACGCTCACGGTTTCACCAGCGGTGGCTTCCGGGCCGTCGCCGATCACCAGATCGGTGATGCGCAGGCCGCTGGGGGTGGTGCGCTCCTTGGCCGCCACCAGGTCGCCGCCGAGGTCAGCGGCGCCGGCGGCGATCTGGTCGGGGCTTGCGTCGCTGGCCATGGTGAAGAGAGTCGGGTTGGTGTCGTCGGGGTCGAGCTCGAAGGCGTCGCGGCTGACGGCTGGTGCCGCCTCGCGCACAACGGCCGCTTCGCTGGCAGGTGCGGCGGCCACCACGGTGGAGGGGGCCACCAGCTGGCTCACCAGCGCCAGCAGCAGGCAGGCCACACACACCGCCGAGCTGATCAGGATGTCGCGCATGGGCGGGATCGAGTGGATCGCGGCTGGGATTCTGCCCCAGCCGGCGCATCAGCCGCCCCTCAGTCCGGCAGATCGGCGTAGCCGCTGTTGGTGACCTGTTGCCGCTGCTGCCGCTCCAGCCGGTCGATGCGGCCGCGCAGCTCATCCAGTTCCCGCTGGCGCGCCAGGCCCAGCTCCTGCAGCAGCTGATCCAGATTGCGGTCCAACTGCCGTTCGGTCTGCTTCTCGAGCTCTGGGTTCTCGCCCCGCAGGCTGGCCAGCACCTCATCCACCAGGGTGGCCGCCTGGGCGGGATCGAGGCGGCCGCTGCTCACCCAGGCCTGGGTGACCCCGCGCAGCCGCTCGGCTACCAGCGAGGTGGTGCCCAGGCCACGCACCAGCAGCTGTTGCAGGGGGTTGCTCGCATCCATGGCCAGGCGCTGCAGGGAGGGTGAGACCCGCTGTGGGTCTGCACAAACCTTGGCGCTTCCTAAGGTTTGCTGCCATGGCAGACAACCGGCCGATCTGGTGGATCACCGCCCTGGCTGGCGGGGTGCTGGCGGCCCTGGCCCTGCCGCCCCTGGGGGTACCGCCGCTGCTCTGGCTGGCGCTGATTCCGCTCTGGGCCCTGGGGCCGCGCCCGGCCCTGGCCTGGGGCGCTGCGGCCGTGATCGTGAGCCATCGCTGGCTGCTGTGGTTGCATCCCCTCGACTGGGTGGGGGTTCCCCTGCCCCTCAGCCTGCCGTTGTGTGTGCTGTTGCTGCTCGGTTGCGGCCTGCTGGGTGGCCTGCTGGTGGCGACCTGGCGCTGGCTTGTGCAGGGCCTCGGGCCCGAGCGGCTGGGCACGGCGCTGCTGGCGTCCGCTCTGTGGGGCCTGGCTGAGGTGCAGCTGGCCAGGGGGCCGCTGTTCTGGATCGGTCTCGGCGCCGTGGCGCTGCCGGGGGATCGCCCCCTGGCGGGGCTGGCCCGGCTGGTGGGGGCGGGTGGTCTGGCGGCGCTGCAGCTGCTGTTGGCCTGGGGGCTATGGCGGTTGCTGGCCCTGGCGCGGCAGCGGTGGAGGCAGCGGTTGACGCAGCGGTGGCGGCTGCCCTGGCGGTTGGCTCTGCTCTGGCTGGCGCTGGTGGTGCTGCTCCATGGCGTCGGTTGGCAGCGCCTGCAGCTGGCCCGGCGGCCTGAGCCCGGCGGGGCCTGGCGTTCACTGCTGGTGTTGCAGCCGGCGATTCCCACCCGCCGCAAGTTCAACGCCGATCAACAGTTGCTGTTGCTGCAGCGCCTGCTGCGGGCCCAGGAGCAGGCGGCGCGGCTGGGCAGTGCGGCGCTGCTGCTGCCGGAGGGGGCCCTGGCCCTGGGGCAGCCGCTGCCGCAGCCAGCGGTGGTGCCGGTGCTCAGCGGTGGCTTCCGCCTGGAGGGAGAGCAGCTGCGCAGTGCTCTGCTGGCGTTTCCCGCCGGTGCCGTCGATCCTGCGGCTGTGCTCGACAAGCACCGGCTGGTGCCCCTGGGTGAATGGATCCCCGGCGCTGAACTCTTCCGCTGGGCCGGGCTCTCGGCGGTGGGGGGCGTCAGCCCCGGCGACCCCTCCAGGCTGCTCCGGCTGCCGGATGGGCCGATCGCCGTGGCGATCTGCTACGAGCTGGCCGATGGCCGCGGCCTGGCGGCCGCCAGCGGTGCCGGCGCCGAATGGCTGCTGGCCAGTGCCAACCTCGATCCCTATCCGGCGTTGTTGCAGCAGCAGTTCGCAGCCCTGGCGCAACTGCGGGCGATCGAGGCGGGCCGCTGGCTGGTGAGCAGCGCCAATACGGGGCCGAGCCTGGTGGTGGATGCCGCGGGGGCGGTGCGCGAGCTGGCGCCGTCCGGCCACGCCGTCACCCTGCCGGTCGCCCTGCAACCTCGTCGCGAGATCACCACCTACGCCCGCTGCGGCGATCTGGCCCTGCTGCTGCTGGCGGTAGCCGGCACCCTGGTCTCATGGCGATCCAGGGTGCGACAATCCTGAGACTTTCTTTCGATTCCTGTTGTTTCCTGTCATCCGGTTCCGGATCCCGTCGGTGGCCAGGCGCCGGGCGCGCCACTCGCTGGCGCTGCTCGCCCTGCCGCTGCTCGGCTCTCTGGCGCCGCTGACGGCTCACGCCGCCGTTGATCCAGGTCTGCCGGCGCTGGAGCAGCTGCGCCGCCTGGGCGTGGAGCTGGTGGAGCAGCAGGCCTGTGGTGGCCCCGGCCAGCTGGCCACCTACAACATGGGTCTCAATCAACTGTGCCTGAGCACGGCGCTGCGGGCCCAGCCGCAGCTGCGTGATCGCGTGCTCCATCACGAGCTGGTGCATGTGGTGCAGGACTGCCTTGATGGCCTCGACACCCCCACCTCCTTGACCCTGCATAAGGGGTTGCGCGGCACCGGCGCCTTCAGCGAGCGGCAGCTCGATGGTTTCTTCCTGCAGTACCTGCACGCCCAGGGGAACCTGCGCCATGTGGTGGCCACCACGGCGATGCTGCCCCAGGACAGCCGCCAACGGGAGGTGGAGGCCTACGCGCTCCAGAGCGATCCGCCGCTGGTGCTGCGGCTGCTCCAGACCCGCTGCCGGCCACTACCGCCTTGATCAGCTCCCCTGACCTGCTGCCCTGATTCGGTTGCTCAGGGCAGGTCGCGTCCCAGCAGCAGATCGCGCGCCCCGTTCACCAGTTGCATCGTGTCGTGCTGGCCGCCGCGATCAGGGTGGTGTTCCGCGGCGCAGCGCTTCCAGGCCTGGTTCACCTGGCTGCTCGTCAGCCGGCCGGAGAGCGGCAGGTGCAGTCGCTGTCGCGCCACGATCGCATCGAGATCGGGATGCTTGCCCATCGGTCCCCAGTCGCCCTTGCTGAGGGCCGGCGCCCGCTTCCGACCCCCCTTGCGTTTCGCGCTTCTGCCGCCGGCGGCGCCGCCGAATCCGCGTTGATCGTCCGCACTGGCGCTGGCTGCCCGCTTGCTGCGCTGCTCGCGTTGGCCAGTGGTGATCAGGGCGGCGTGTGGCTCGCGGGCGGTCTGGGGCATGGGGTTCCTCGTTCTGTCCAGCTTGCCGCCCGGTGAGGGGCACC
>Ga0129333_10007006_pt1 | contig 10675 bp, 20 predicted proteins | sample CPB6_08_DNA_FD_94474 | JGI IMG/M metagenome (GOLD analysis project Ga0129333, IMG submission 94474) | Freshwater to marine salinity gradient microbial communities from Chesapeake Bay, USA - CPBay_Sum_0.6_0.8_DNA | ecosystem: Environmental > Aquatic > Marine > Coastal | place: USA: Chesapeake...
CCTGGGCCTGGGCGATCTTGGCCTTGGACTTGGCCTCGATCAGCGCCAGCTCGTGGGCGCGCTGGGCGTCGAGCTGGGCGTTGATGAACTCGAGGCTGCCCTCGAACGTCCGGGTGTCGAGCTTTGTCCCGTCGTAGTTCATCTTCTCCACCATCCGGTTCTTCACCTCCTCCCCCGTGCCGGCGGGGGTGCGGGTCTCCTCGTCCAGGATCGAGGGGCGGTGGCTGGTGCCGTTGCCGTTCGTGTAGTGCTTCTGCATGGGGGTCTCCTACCCTTGGTCCCGCAGGACCGGTTTGGTGCAAGCGTATCTGCCTGCACTAGACTCTTATGCCGAAAACACGCCATGCTTTGCCCGTATCCCTGACGGCTAACAAGAAGCCGGTCAGGGCCGGAGCCGCCCCGAAGGGCGGCCCCAGCTCCCCATCCGATCAGGCGTGTTCCCAGTAGTCCTCGTACGACTCGTCCCACTCGCTGACCCTGACCGGGTCCGGCGCGAACTCCTTCCGGAGGTCGTCGTCGTGCTTGCGCTTGCAGCCGTCGCAGACCTCGTAGTAGCAGCTCGGCTCGTCCCAGGGCCGGATCCCGTTCCGCTCCTTGAGCGGGAACTCCTTCTTGCACCAGTCGCAGCTGAACCGGTCCTCCGCCCCGATCTCCTTGAGCTCCTCCGTGGAGAGGCCGGAGATGACGTTCCCGCACCTCCGGCAACCGTACACCCCGTCCTCGCAGCTACCCGGGTGCAGGGGCTGGCCCTTGAGGAGCGGACCACAGTACTCCCCCATGTCCACCGGACCGCCCAAACTGAAGTCGTGCATGTCGAACCTCCTGCCCCTCTCCAAGGGGCGGTTCGTGCGGGTGACTTCCCGCATCAGGTTCTCATCCCACCAAAACCATCAAAGTTGCCACTTCTGGAGCAACATCACCCACAGATGCCAACTTTGATGGTTTCAAGCAGCAGCGGCCCCACAGGAGATCGAGAGAGCCTCACACGAGGGGAGTCGGCGCACAGAGGGGCGCAAAGGAAACATCCCAGAGGGAATCCCTTCGTCATCTCCTACAGGGACAGAGAGAGGGTCACACCACAGGCCACCCACAGGTCCACCCTTTGGGGCAGAAGTTAGACCACAACACCTCCCCACTACCCACTGTGTTCCTAGTGACGTTTCGTTGGGAGAGGGGGGTTCGGGCCTACAGTTGGCTTCTGACAGCTAAGAGAAGGAGGCGGAACACCTCGGCCCCCGCAAGGGGGCCTTGGGTTCCTAGCCTTCTCCTACCTACGCCGCCTCACCGTTGCCCTCTCCCTTGCCGTCGAGCTCCGCATCTGCGGCGAGCAGCGAGGCCATCACCACATCCCCGGCGTCCGAGAAGGTCTTCTTCATCGAGCGCACAGCCTTCTTGCCCAGGCGGACGTGCTGCTGGATCATCCTCTTGCTGCTGGCCATCTTCAGGGGCAGCTCGCTCTGGGCGAACTCCTGGGCGAACTCCATCACCATCCCCCCGAGGGCGGGAGCGGCCTGTCCCACGAACTCACCGTAGGAGACTGCGCTGTCCTCGGCCAGGTTGATGATGGCGGACACGATCTTGAGAGCGTTCTTCATGGGACACCCCTAGCCGCATGGGCTGGTGTTTGTGCAGGCGACCTGCCCGCAACAAGTTCTTATGCCCCCTTCCGGACCACAGTTGCCGGCCTAGTCAGCGAGGACAGACACTGTCCTCGCCTATCGCTAGGGCTAGAGGAAATAGGAGAGGGGGTGTCTGGAGGGGGACAGTGGTACCCGAGTTACGGGGGGGTTTTTGAACGGGTGGATTTTTTTGGGGGAGAACCAGAAGGCCCCCACCCCTGTTGCGCACACCCCACCCCCTGAGGCCCCTGCTCAGATTTTTTTCGGGTGCTGTGGACCGGTGTCCCCAGAAGCTAAAAAACAGGGACCCCGAAGGATCCCTGTTTCCCGACCCCCGCCTTGGGGTCGTCTAGAACCGGTGCTCGATCACCTGCCGGTTGAGGTGGCGGTGGTCGGTGAGCTCGTCAGGGCCCACCTGCTCGGATCCCTTGGCCAGCTCGGCCACCTCGTCGTCCGACAGCAGGCGGACGTGGTACTGCGCCCGAAAGGGGCCCTTCTTCTCGTTCGTCGCCTTCCCCTCGGTGAGGATCTCCTTGATCCACTCCTCGGCCTTCTCGGGGCTGGTCGACCCACCCCCGAACCCGTCGAGCCCCCCGCCGGACGTCGGGGAGAGGTAGGTGACGATGAGGACGTCCTTCTGGGACAGGTACCGCTCCCAAAAGGTGAGCATGCACTTGACCGTCTCGTCCTCCCCGAAGATCTCGTCGCGGTAGGAGACCTCCACCGGGATGGAGATGCCCTTGCGGCCCTGGCTGTCCTGGGCCAAAGCGGCCTTGGACCACTCGATGCCCTCCCAGTACCCCGTCGCCCCCACCTTCGGGATGAGGACCTTGTCCTTGCGGAGAAGGGCGGCGATGGTGGCCATGGAGACGAACTCAGACTTCGACATGGGATTGCTCCGTGCCCCGCTCCGGGGGCGAGATTGGCAGAAGGGAAGTCCTCCTAGCCATACCTTCTCATCCCAAGAACCAGGCCGGATTTGCCGTTTCAGCCCACCTTGTGGAGGGGGGCCGAGACCTCCCCGTCCTCCGGACCCCTCCAGAAGGGGGTGATCCAGAGGAGCTTGCGCAGCGAGTGTCCGGGGCCGTGGGCCTGATTGCGCCAGTGGCCCTGCACCAGGGTGCGAACGATCAGCCCCTTCCCTGTACCCCTGGCATCGGGGAGATCCATGAGCACCGAGATCCCACCCCCCAAGTAGGTCCGCTTGCGCAGCCGGGCGGCCTGAAGGGCGGCCTTGGCCCGGTCCCGCTTGTGGCCCTTGGGGTGTTTGCGGGCGTTCTCCAGCAGCTTCTCGGCGTCCGGGTGGTTCCACACCTCCTGCTGTCGCACCTCTGCGCTGGTGGCGTAGAGCACCACGTTCATCGTCCAGCGGAACAACCCCGGGAGGAGACGTAGGCATTTGAGCTCCGCCTCGTTGAATTGCTCGAACGGACGGCCCCGCGGTTCCGCGGCCCCCGAGGCGGTGTCGTCGAGGCTCTGTCCCGGGACGAGCGGGACGAAGAAGTGAAACAGGGCGTCGTCCCACATGTCTCGCTTGGGGAGCCCCACCACCATCAATCTCCAGCCGTCCACCCCCTCCAGGCGGTCGGTGGTGATGTAGATCCCCTCGACCACGTGGGTGCCGCTAAGGACGTTCTCCACCTCCAGCCCCGCCTCCGGGGGGACCATCAGGTAGATGGAGTCGTAGGGGAGGGTGCCGGGGGAGAGGAGGTAGTCGGCGCTGATCCCCCGCAGCTCGGTCTTCGCAGCGCGGGAGGCCAGTCCGGGGGAAACGTCGTACACCCGCTCCCCCGCCTGGGTGAACCGCCAGATCTGCCACTGCTGCATATAGACGGTGGAGATCTCACTCAGGTTGCCGCGGGCGGAGAGGGTAACCGCCCGGTGGACGCCGGTCTTGACCATCCTCTGGGTGACCTCCATGTAGGAGGGTTTCCCGCCCATTCGGCCGATCTCTCGCTCGATGGCCGCCTCCACCGCCGCCCCCCCGATCAAGCCATCCCCGGGCCTGGCGGTAGCGGCTGTAGCGGCGGCTACGACCAGCTCCACGCTCGGTTCTGGGTGAGCCTTGAGGATCTTCTCCACCTTCGGGAGGGCTTGCAGTCTCTGCTCCTCGAACCGCTCGAAGTGGGCTTTCTTGTACGTCTTTGCCATGCGATCTCTCCCTTGTGACCTAACGAAACGGCCGGGGGTCTTGCTCCCCGGCCGTCCCGATCATACCCACCCCAGCCAGGACATCAGCCGAAGGGGCAGCAGTACTGTGACCTGTCCTTGCTTGACCGACATCTTCGCCTCCTCGCCGTCCAGCGCTTCGATCAGCAGCGCACTCTTGCGGGCGAGGTAGGCGAACTCCGAGACCAGATACTCCTCGGCCTCGTTGTCCGGAGTGCCGGCGTCCACCAGCTCCTTGCACTCCTGCACGATCTTCGGGTGGATCTCCAGCAGGTACCTGGAGACCTCCGACTTCCACTCCCGGATCTGCTCCAAGGTCCGGTGGGACATCGGCTGAGCCTGCGGAGGAGGTTCTGGGGGAGGAGGCTTGACCACCGGAACTTCCGGAGGGTCGTAGGACTCCCGGGGGAGGGGCCTGCTAGTGTCCGAGTACATCGGGAGATCGGACGCCTCGATCGTCTTCAGGTGGTTGTACAGGCAGAAGGTCTCGACATCGTCCCTTGCGCGCAGGGGGATGCCGAGATCCTCCAGTTCTCGTCGGGCCCAGTCCCGGTAGTCGTCCTCCTCGTTGATGACCTCGAACGACATCCAGAGCAGGTGGGCTCCCCTGACCATCCCCGGAACCTTGGACTTCCGCCTCCGGGGTTTCCTCTCCTCCAGGTCTGGCATGGCCTAGACGAACCAGGAGAGGAGGGTGTCGGCCTCCTCCTTCTTGCCCTCCCGGCGGAGGCGAGTGACCTCCTTGGCGAGGGTGGCGTCGACCACCATCACCACCAGTGTCCCGTCCGGTTGCGGCACGCTGATGACCTCCTCGTCCTTTCCGGGGCGATGCCCGAAGGCGGGCCGGGCGTAGGGGTTGTGGGCCATCACCGCACCCCCGTCGCGTTGAGGCTGTGGGAGAAGTACTCGGGGCTGACCGTGTGGGTCATCCCGTCCGCGTAGCGGAAGGTGACCTGGTCCTCGGTGAGGGCGATCACCGTGACCGTGTGGGTCACATCGTCCCACTCCCGGATGACGTACTTCCCGCCCATCGCCGGGTAGACCCGGGTGCCGAGGTCCACCGTGAGCACCTCCTCCGGCTTGACCCCCAGCTTCCCCATCACCTCCTCGAACAGGCGATCGGTCTCGTCGAACCCCCGGTTCAGCGCGTCGATCCGCTGATCCATGTTGGCCACCATGGCCCAATCCTCTTCCATCAACTGTTCCAACGTCTTCGGCATGTCTCGTCCTCTGGCGGTCCTTCCGCCGGACTCCAGTCTTCCCGCCGCGGGATGGACTGGGTGGAGGGTTTCCTCCACAGACTCTTATCCCCCCCGGGAGAGGGTTTTTGCCGGTCGCCTGAGGGCTAAAGAAAACGGCCCCCGATGGTCCGGGGGCCGATCTCTTCCTCGCTAGGTGCCCGAGACTAGCCGACCCGGACCCCGAAGAACTCCAACACCTGTTTGAACTCTGGGCTGCTCGTCTTGAGGTAGTGACCCTTGATGATCGAGAGGCGGCGCTTGAGGATCGCCGAGTGCACGGCCTTCAGGGTGGCGTAGGAGAACTCCATCCGGCCCAGTCCCCCCAAGTCCGCCCCATCAAGGTACTTCCTCAAGGCGTAGGCTGGGTCGGTCTCCGTCAGTTCGAGCCCACTGACCAGCCGGCGGGTGAACGTCTCCACTTCCTCTGCGTACTTGGCGTGGGCGATGACCAGAGCCCCCATCACCGGCGCGCTACGGATCTTTCGGCCCAAGGTTCCGCCGGTGGACCCGCTTCCGGGGTAGACCTTGCAGGCCCACACCAAGTTGTCGAGGTAGCGCTGCTTGACCCATTCGTACTGTGGCACGTCTCGCTTACGCATCACGTCATCGGGGTGGTGGATCTCATAGACCGCCATCGCCCGTGACACCAGATAACGGGCGGGGATGTTGGTCCCCAGCCCATCAGTGACGGTGAGGACGTCCGCCAGAGTACGGACGCGACCTCGGTTCAAGAACTCCATCACCTCCTCTGGGACGTCGGTCCAGACCACCAGCGGCACCGTCTTGTTGGACTCCGCGATGGCGGTGAGGCGATGCTGCCCGTCGATCAGGTGGCCGTTGACGTTGAACTGAACGCCCTCGGGGGTGGTGAGGAACCGGTCCTGCTTGATCAGCTCCTTGTAGTGCTCGACGTCCGTGCGGCGGATCGTTCGGTTGTTGGAGACGTTGGCCCCCAGCCACTCCCTTGCGAGGGCTGGGGTGACGTTCACGATGGTCTGCCTCATGCGAGTATTCGGTCGTGCGGTCATGACTTCCCCTTGAAGGCCACCCGGGTGTTCGAGTGGACCATACTTGTTCGTTTTCAGTAATGCCTACAAGATATCGTCGTCGATGCCGTTCTTCTTCATTTCGCTCTCGATGAAGTTATAGCGGCGCTCGTCGAAAGTATTCCCTTGGGGAGGGAAGCGCTTATTGGCCTCCTCCTTAATCCTCTCCAACGCCTTCAAGTCTCGGACTCTCCGCTTTTCGGACCTCTCCATATCGAGCTTGGCGGACTCCTCAAGCTTTTCAGCGTCCTTCGGGTTGGTGGAGTACCCCAATGGGAAGTTACACCCCGGGGAGTAGGGGGTGTATCTCTGGTAATAGTCGATCGACAGCCCGACCTCGTCCGCCACCACCCCGACGATCGTCTGCGAGATCTCCGTAGTTTCGTCCGGGAAGTGTGAGGTCTCCTCCACCAGCGCCCAGAACAGAACCTTCTTCGCCTCGACGCCGTCGAAGACGTACCCATCGCCGTCTTTCTTGTAGCGGGTGAAGAACGCCCAGCACTCCTGTTGGGCGGGGGTCATCGACTTGACCCGGTAGTTGTTCTTCTTCTTCGACCAGTGCTCACCAGAGTAGAACACCTCTACGTTCCTCATGTCTTTCTCCGCGGAGGCCCAGTGCCTCCTTCAACCCCGCCCCATTGGCGGGTGGCGCCCAATGCGCCTAGACCATCCTACTACGCTACCCCCGGTCTTTGGGTCGTCAGACATCCCACTCTGGCGCTCTTGGGAGAGAGCGCAGGTGGGCCCTCACCTCCATTTGCCACTTTCGGTGCTGATGGATCTCGTCACGCAAGGCCCGAAGGGTGTCGAAGAGTGCCTCGCAGGCTGGTCGGTTGCCCCCGCCGTAGAAGACGAACGGCTGCCCGTCGACTAGGATCTTGGGGTTTTCGGGATCACTGCGGTCCATAGCTAGATCGAGGATCGAGTCGGGGGTCATGGGGGGCTCACCAGGTCGAGGAGCTGGTAGGTCTCGATGGTCGTCTCCTGCTTGGTGACGTCCCAGACCTGGCCCCGGAACTTGTCCGCCTCGTTCTTGTCTGTGAAGATCCCCTTGATCTCCACCATGTGGTGGTTCAGGTCTGGGTTGCGCCGGACCACCACGTAGACGGTCGTGTCATTTTTCTTCATCGGTCTTCTCCTTCCGCAGGATCTGGAACCACACCCCGGTCGCCGAGTAGCGGTCCGGCTGCTCGTGGATGATGAACGGGCTCGTCACCCCGCAGTCCCGCAGCCCGTTGAGGTAGGCCTGGGCCTGCATCTTGGTGGGGTAGGCGGTGATGTAGGTGGTGTCTCCGAACGGATCGTTCGTTTGTCTCATGCTTCCTTCTTTCCGTGCAGGACCTCCCGGGCGATCCTGGCGTGCCGGTGGACTTTCTCCGACGCAGTGGAGGTGCTCTCGTACTCGTCCAGACTGACCGAGGCGAGGGCGTTGCGGAGCTTCTCGGTCTCTTGAGAGAGACGAAGGTTCTCCGACCGGAGTCGGATCCGTTCCTCCTTGTGGAGCCGGAGGTCGTCGCACAGCTCCTCGTACTTCTCCTTCCACTGGATCCGCTCCTGCTCGTGGTTCCAGTCCATCGAGTAGGTGCCGATCGGCTTCATCTCCTGAAGCCGCTTGAGGTCCTGGATTGCCGAGTCCCTCTGCACCCGGAAGAGGTTCCGCTCGGCGACTGCCACGTCGTGGAAGGCCTTGGAGACGTCGCAGGTCGGGCAGGGGACCGGGGGCTGCTGGAGCACCTTCTCGATGTCGCAGGCCACGCAGGAGCACTCTCCCGGCTTGACCTCCCGCAGGGTCTTGGTGGTGAGGCAGCCCGCTGCCGACCGGTCGATGCAGGGGGCCGCTTCGGAGAGCATCTCTCTCAACTTCTCGTTCTCAGTCATGCTCTCCCTCCGTCAGGGCGAGGGTCAGGTTCTTCACCTCCAGCTTCAGCTTCTCGACCTCCGCTCGCGCCTCGTCCAGCTCGTCCATCAGAGACAGCGGCTCTCCGCCATGCTTCGACAGCAGAACATCCGTGAGGCGTGCGACCTCGACCCGCGCTTCGTCAAGCTGCTTTACGACTTCGCAGCGACAGGGCTCACCGGGGAACTTCATCGCCCAGCCACAGTCGTCGCACAGCACACCGGACACTTGCTCGGACATGGCGAGGGATTGCTTCAGCCGCTCAACCTCGGCCCGTGCGTCGTCGCGCTCGCGCACGACCTTCTCCGCGAACACGCTCCACGTCCCCTCACCGACAGCGAGCGGCGACCGCTCCGGGCCTTGCGGCTCCGCGAGCGCGGCGTCGATGCGGTCGCACATGACTTCAGCCCGTGCGCGATCACGCTCCCATGCGGCGGTGCGTCGAAAGTCATCCGCAAAATCCCGCGCCTCCGCGAGCAGCGCCCTCAGCTTCTCGTTTTCAGTCATGGCCTGTCCTCTGGGGTGGGATGGCCGCAACCCCCAATGCCGATGTCACACCACTCGACGCCGTCGCCTTCTGTGAATACCTCTACCGTACATCCATTGAGCCGGTCGTAGACTTGGCACAGATACCCGTCCGTCACAGACACGGGCATTGTCGGCGGGAACTGCTGAAGCCGCTGGATCAACTCGATTACCGTCAGCGTACCGGAGGACGCTTTGCTCATGGATTCTCCTTGGGTGGACAACGGCCATGTCGGTCGCCGAACGCCTTGGCGAACGCGAGCCAGTCGTCCAGCAGAATGGGGGACGCGACGGAAGCGGAGGCCTCGCAGTGGCGGCAGACGAACTGCGACCCCCCGTGGTCATCACTTCGAACGATCACGTGGTCTTGGTGCTGGATCTTCATGTCTTCTCCTTGCCCAGCTCGGCGATGAGGGCGTCGGCGTAGCGCACCGCTTCCTGGGCGTGCCACTGGATGTCGAGGCCGGTGAGGTTCTCCTTCGGGTTCGCCAAGATTCCCTGAAGGGCCGCCGTGGCGATCCGCTCCCTCCGGCCTTCGCGGAGGGCGTCGATCCATTCGATGTTTTCTTGCCGGGGCCAACTGGGGGTCATCCGTTCTTCTCCTTGTATCTGGCTTCCCACTCTTCCTGCGTGATCTCCACGTTCACCCCGTTCTCCCGGACGAAGATGCCGGTGCCGACGGTCACGCGGGGGGTGCGCTCGTTGACGAACCAGGTCTGGAGGGCAACGATCCAGTCGGCCCGGCATGTCTTGCAGACCCGGAGGAGGAAGAAGTTGTTCTTCCAGTCCGGGCTGGTCGGCGTCTCGGCGAACTTGGGGACCTTGTGCTTGAGCAGGGGCAGCAGCTCAAAGCCGTCCTGCGGGTGGACCGTCCCCCGCACCTGCACCGGGACGTAGGGGACCTTCTTCGACTCGTCGAGCTGGTACATCGCCGCGTGCCAGAGGGTGCGGCAGTCGGGGTCTTCCACCCCGCACCGCTGGCAGAGGTCAGGGTTCTCAAACAACATCGCGGGCCCCGACAGCAGGAACCTGCTCGACGACCGAGACGTCGCCCTCGTAGACGTTGCAAGCGTGGTCGTTGACGAATCGGACCATCGGCCCGCCGCCGTCTCCGTAGGCGTCGGTCTCCTCGAAGACCACGCCGAGGGTGCCCGCCGGGGTGTTGCAGGCGTTGAGGTGGATGTTGCTGATGACCAGGGTGCCGCGCTTCAAGTTCGCAGTCTTCATGTCTCTCTCCGTGTGTGGGGTGGGCTACCAGTTGAGGGCGGTGGCGATGTTCGGGAACTGCTGGGCGAAGACCCTCTGGATGGCGAGGGCCACGTCCCGGTGTTCCTTCTGGGTGGTCGGGTCGGTGCGGACCTCAAGGTAGTGGATCCAGCTTCGCACGGACCCCTTCATATACATCCGAGTGTAGATCGCCATCGGGAGCAGCAGCCGGGCCTGCTCCTTGGCGATCCCCTTCTCCAGCGCCTCCGAGTAGAGGCGGTAGGTGTCCCGGTTCACGAGGTACTGCGCGTCCCGGAACCAGTTCACCGTCTCCTCCGGCAGGTCCTCGGTGGAGTTCTGCCTGTTCTTCGTGTCCTGCCGGCGGGCGCGGGGGGACGAGAAGCTGGCCGCAACCTTGGCGTACCTCTGGCTGAACTCTTGGAACGCGAAGGAGCGGTGTCGGAGGAGCTGTGCGGCGATGGCCCGGCTCGTCTCAATCTCCACGGTCATGTCGACCATCTCGAACGGGGACCAGTGCTTGTGGTCGATCAGGTACCGCAGGAGCTTGGGGGCGGACTCGTGGTTGTTCTGGTTGGAGGGGTTGGAGACCCGCGCCTGGTAGACGATCAACTCCTCTGGGGTCATCGGTTCAACAGGCTGGGTGACGCTGACGAGCTTCACTTCTTCCATGCACTCTCCTGCGGGGTAAAAGAACCATCTTCAAGAGCGGACGGTTCTGTAGTGACTGCGGTGGGATCCTGTGGTCTCTTATCCCGACTGGTGCTACGGTTTTGGAACGGTACCAGCTCGGGAAGAAGAGATGGCGAGTAGCTCAGTCGGCAGAGCAGATGGCTGTTAACCATCGGGTCGCAGGTTCGAATCCTGCCTCGCCAGCCACCTCGGGGGAGGACACCCTCCCACAGCCACCCGCACAACGACCAAAGACCCGAGCCGACTGCGTCGGCGGGATCC
>Ga0129333_10007007_pt1 | contig 10675 bp, 23 predicted proteins | sample CPB6_08_DNA_FD_94474 | JGI IMG/M metagenome (GOLD analysis project Ga0129333, IMG submission 94474) | Freshwater to marine salinity gradient microbial communities from Chesapeake Bay, USA - CPBay_Sum_0.6_0.8_DNA | ecosystem: Environmental > Aquatic > Marine > Coastal | place: USA: Chesapeake...
AAATCATCATCACCGGACAAAACAGATTGATCTGCAGGTAAAGAAAGAATTGATTGATCTGCAGGTGCTGATAAAAATACTTCATCAATATTACCTATACCTGGTATAAGGTTTGATGCTAGATCGGCACCACCTTTTGCCACCATACCGAAACCTGCACCTTTAATAATGGTATTTTTGTTACCTGCTAAAAACACACCTACACCTACAGGTATTAGTGATTTTACAACACCAGGAACATTTGGTAATTTATCATTTACTAACTTTGAAACGAAACCGGCAGCAACTGCACCGGCTACAACACCTAAAACCTCGTTAATAGGTAATTTCATTTTTGACTTCTTTGCCATGTTTTAAAATTTTGGGTAAATTTATGTAATTGTTTTGTATTTGCAAAATTTATTTTTTCTTGCTTAATTTTTTACGTGCAATTTTAACTGCTGCTGCTTTTTTCTTTTTTGCAGCTGCAAGTTTACGTTCTAGATCTTTAACAGTTTTACCTGCTCTTTTTACTCCAGGTGTATTGTTTAGTTTTCTAACATAACTACCTATTGTGCTTTTTTTAGCTTTTGTTTTGCGCTTTGTCGCTTTTTTCTTAATTGGCATGATTTACTTTTTTTTCTTTGTTAAAAAATATATTGCTGCAATGGCTGCTATACCACCACCTATTAATAAAGGTGAAGGTGTAAAACTAGCACCTGGTTCCGGTGTTTTATCTGTTGCTGCTTCACCTCTTGAAGGTGCTGCAGGTCTACCTTTAGGTTTTACTTTTACTTTTGGTAATAAACCGGTACCTTCTAAAAATTTAATACCTTTATTTATATATTCTGCTGCACCTTCACTTGCAGGATCATTTGGTACAACAGGTTCACCTGGTTCTGCTTCAGGTGATAGTGGTGTTTCAGGATCAATACCTTCATCAATTGGTGTATCTTCAGCATCATCTTCAATTTTTTCTTTTTGAAACAGTTTTTTTAAAGCTGCAATAATACCACCTGCAATAGGTAATGCCTGTGATACAATTTTCATAATTTCACCAACATTTGCACCTTCAGGTGCTGCAGCTGCATCTTCACCTATACCTTTAATACCACCACCTGCAAATGCTTTTTTATTTTTACCTTTATTTACTGCCTGATCTAATTTAGATACATCACCGCCTAATTTAGTCCAAAATTCAGCATATTTAGTTGCATTTTTTAATTTTAGTTTATTCAGTTTTTTTGCTAAACCTCTAAAATTCAAATTAACTAATACTAAGAAGGAACCTCTAGCTGGTGCTAAACCAATAGTTTTTACCGGTTTAAAACCACCACCTGGTTTTAATTTATTAAAAAATTTTTTTACACCACCAAATAAAGGTTTACGTTTTTTACCTATACCATTAATTGATAAAATACGGTCATCTTGCATTAATTCTCTTGCTGTTGGCATACGTTTCATACCTGTTGTTTCATCTATTAACATTGGTGTACCGGCTAAATAATTTACTCTCATGTCTTTTATCTTTGTATATGATTTTACTTCTTTTAAATCTTTAATACAGCTGTCAAAGGTATAAATATTATTTTTATTTACAAAAAAATTGTAAACGTGGGTAAAATTGTTACCTCTGTAAGCTGCAAACCTAAAACCACAATTATAACCTGCAGCTTCCATTATTGCCAAAAATAGCAAACTAAAACTTTTACAATCACCGGTACCTGTCTTTAACAATGATGAAGGTAGTTGAATATTCTGATTTTCAAAAGTATCAATTTTATATTTTACATTGTTTCTGATCCACCTTCCTGTTAAAACTGCATCATCTTGTAAATTGGCACCTGATAAACCTATTACTTCAGGAAGGTTAAATTGTTTTGCTTGTTTTATGGCTGCAGGTGCTGCCATACACAATGAATAAATAATATCATGTGTTTTAGCGTTATTTACAGCTGTTTTAAATATTCGCATTTTATACGTTTGCTGAATAAGAAAAATTTACTTTACCTAGATCAGTTGTAACATTACCCTGTACACCTGCTGTTATTTTACCGCCCATTGCAATAATATTAAGTATTGTTTCAATTACTGATAAATTTTGTAAACCTAGTTCTATTATAACAATTTCAGTTTTTCCTGGTGCAATTACTATAGGTAAATTTTTCTGCACATCACCAATAATATTATTATTTACAATTACATCAACATCAATTGCATTTACCTTTACTGAAAAATTACTTGTATTAGTAATTTTTAGTTTTAAGTTAAAAACAAGTTTTAAAAGATTTGTTTTGCTGCTATTAATGGCAATGTCAATTGGTTTAATAATTAAATTTTCAATTGCTGCCTTTTTTCCTGTTAGTAAATAATAACCTGCAGCAACTGCAGCTGCTATACCTATTAAAAAACCTTTATTCATGTGTTTATTTTTTGCAAATATAATAAATTACCATAATATTTTAGCTGCATAATAACCAGGTGTATTTTTAATAATGTTTTTTTTGTGCCTGGCTATATATGCTTTTCTTCGTTTTTCAGCATAATCTTTACCAAACTTTTTTTTATAACTTGCATAATCATTATACCCTTTGGCACCTATACTTGCAAGTTTTTTGCCTGATTTACTAAATACATCAATTTTTTTACCTGCTCTTTTACTAGGCAATATTTTAACACCTAATTTTGCAGCTCTCTTTTTGCTGTGGTTGCTTATTTTGTACATTATATATTGTTTTAAAGTAAATAACAAAGTATAAACGCTATTTTACAGCGTTTATACGGCTGTTAGTGGCAATGCTACGTTCTACGAATAGACATTCCACGTTCTTTGATTATTCTACCTGTCTTGGTGCAAGTTACTTGTGTATTATAGTCTGCCATCATAGCATCCCAATACTCGTTTTCATTATTATTTTTAGAAGCACTGCCACTAACATTGGTTTGTGGCAAGTGCGGCTGACGTGGTTTTATCAGCTCTAATAATATTCGTATCATATTTTCAAGTTTTGTGTTTCAAATTCCGCACCTGATCACAAGCCAAGTAATGTTACCTGCCATTACTTGACAAGACCTTTCACCCAATTATTACCGTGGTATTTCGACAAGAATATTTCCATTTGGTCATTGTCCACTTCAAATTTTGGAGATAACGCATTAATATAAACCTGTCCATAAGTTATTACCCACAACGAATATTCTTGTGCAAACTTTTTCATTTCAGGAGTAACGGCAAGTTTGCCGTAATTGCGGGCTTCTGTGGTAATTTGAGAGTTCTGTCTTTTATTCATCTTTTATCTGTTTTTGAAAATTTGTAATTCTAATTCCGCTACTGCGGCAATACTCGGCACGTTATTTACTATGTAATAAATTTTGGTATTTTTTTAATTTTTTTTCTAAAATATTGCAGATTTTTAGGTGGTTTAAAACTTGTAAATTGTTCACCGGTGGTAAAATCTACCCAATTATCATTATACCAGGTGTACAGATTTATACCAGGTTCTATTTTAACGGTTTCATCTAAATCAATACTTTCAACATCATCAACATCATCTTTAACTATTTTAATACCGCCCATTGGTTGAATTATGCGTAAATTAGCAATTGCCTGAAAAATTTGATCAATTGCTTCAGGATAGTGCCATTCATCAATTAATTTACTACCATTTTTGTAATTGGTGCCTGTTTTGCTAGTTAATTTGGTAAAATATTTAAAAAGTTCTTTACAATCTGTGGCAGTTACTGTTTTTTGCGCTTTAATGTTTGCTTCAGGGTAATATATTAACCATTCGTTTATAACTTCGTTTGCTATTGTTTCACTTTCTATAATTAGGTGATAATGTGGGTGATAATTATTTAAATTGGTGTTATAAGTACATTCTAATTTGCGTACACCTTTAATTAATGGTAAATTATTTTTTCGCCTGTTGTCTTGTATTTTTCTCATAGTTTTACCCATGTTTTTTACTGTATCTCTTAATTTTAGTGCTGAAACATTTGGTATTGTCAAGGTTAAAAATTGTGGATCCCTTAAACTTAAAAGTTGATCCGCATAACCATTAATTAGTTTTCCTGTCCTGATCCGGTTGCAAACTTTACAAAACCTATTACCACAATATCTACTTGTAAGCTTATCACCCTGAGCATTTAATATACTTGAACAGTCCATTGCATTAATATATTGGTGCTTTAATGGACTGTTTAATTCTATTAATGCATTTAGTAATGGTTCCTGGCTATATTTTGCCTTAGCTCGCTTATTTAAAACTTCTAAACTGTTGGTAAATGGACTTTTCCGCAGTTGTTCTAGCTTATTAAATAGGTATGCATTTTTTTTGGTGCTGCACATTATGTTAAAGGTGTTAATGTGTAAATATCTATTTCATACTTTGTACATTCAAATTTCAGTTTACCAAATAAACCAGGTGTAAGGTTAAACATATGGCAATTATCACTACATACAGGATTATTTATAATTGCTTGTCCTTGTATCTGTGGGTGTGGTAAAACTGTTGGTACCTTATAAATGCATTGTACCGGCTGTTCATCTTTAAAAAGTACATTAGCATTATTTATTGTCCTGATATTAAATTTTGATTTTTCTTCTTTTTTGCTCATTTTTGCATCTGTTTGTTGGTTCATACTACCAGGTAATTGTTTTTTAAACTTTTGCCTGGTTTTTTTTGTCTTTGTTTTAAAGGTTTTTTTGTTTTGATCGGTTTTCTAACAAAAGCAATTTTACCTACCGGATAAAAAAAAGGCACCATTAATTAAAATAGTGCCTTTTTGCTTCAGTTGGCTAGTTGCACCGCTGCAGAGCTAGTTGGCACAAAGTAAAAGTATTTATTTTTCTTGTGCAAGTTTTTTTGTATAATTTTTTCTTTTCGCTAATACCTGGTATTTACTTTCGTGATATTTAAAGGTATCAATTTTTTTTGCTAGTTGCACAGCATGATATTTATCTTCTGCATGAACCTGCAAAATTTTGTTTTCCGGTGTGATTACAAAAAATAGGTGTAGTTTCATTGGTTAAAATATTTACGTTCAAAATTAGCTGCTGCAACTTGTATTTCAGTAATTGCATTGTGTCCGGTAAACATATAGATTATAATAGCCGGTATTAGTACAATAATCATTGCAAAAATTACTGTAATAATAAATAAAATATGTAATATTCGCATAATTACTTTTTATTAAAGTTAATAATTATTCTCCAGGCAGTTAATTCTGTGTACCATTTATTTTGGTGCTGTCTGCTTTTTGCGTTAAAAAATACTGTTACTTCATCATCAACTTTACACCTGCTTAATTGATCCTGTACATCGTTAAATGTTAAAAAGTTAATCAATTGTGGGTAATCATCAGCTGTACGAATGGTGAAATCTTGTTTTATCCATGTTTCACCTTGCATAGCATCACCAATTGCAATAATGGTACCTTTGTAGTTTAAAACTTGTTTGTTTGTTTTGTTTTCTGTTGGGTTCATGTTATTGGTTTTTAAAATGTTACTATATAAATTGCTTTTTTTGCTTTGTTTAAAATAATGGATCCTTTAAAGCTTAATGATTTACCAATTATTTCTACATTTTCACCTGTTTCGTAAATGTTGGCATCTCTACGAATAATGTTTATTGTAGTACTTTCAGTTTTAATTTCTAAAATATTACCAAAAGAATAGGTACGTACATTATACCAATGTGGTATTAATTTTAATTGTTGGTCTGTAATCATGTTATTTACTTTTTTGAATTAATACAATAACAAATTTTACTATATGATTATTTATTAATATATCCTGTTCAAGATCAGTATATAAATCTTTTTCAGGTAACATTCTTTGATATGTAAATATAAATCCGTTTAATATTAAATAATCAAATAATTCATCTTTAAAATAACCTTGCATACGTATTTCATTATCGCAATGCGCTGTTATTGTATAAAAATTATCTAAAATTTTATGATCGTTTGCGAATTCTAATAATGCACATACTAAATCTGTTGTCGTAAATTGTTTGTCTGTTGTAATCATGTTTATTTTTGTTTATTGGTTTGTGAGTGCAATAATATATTCACCTGGTTAAATTTCCAAATGTGATTGCTTATTTATATAAATTCTAAATAATATAATATTGCTACAGGTATTAATGCACCTGTTTTTTAATTCTTATTTAGAAACATTATAAATTAAATGTGTGGTATAAAATAGGTGTGGTAAAGGTCTATTTTCGGTGTATATAGGCAAAAAAAAAGGTGCCGATATTGGCACCCTAAAAAAAAAAATATCCCCGTTTATTTGTTTTCCTCTTTTTTACTAAAAAATTCTTTCCTGATCTTTAACCAAATGTAAGCTGCTGATCCAGTAGCCGACAAAGTGAATAGTATAGGATTGGCGTATTCCATTAAAAGGACATTAACAGCCTGGAGTAAAACAGCCAGGTTGATACTTTTAAGCTTTGTAATATTAGTAGTAATATCGTCAAAGTTGATCATTCTTTTGCTTTTTAATTTTACGAAGTTCTAGCCAGCGCATAATTAGGCCGCTTATTACTATTATAGCCTCTCTAATGAGATCGGCCTTGTCAGGATTGAATAAGTTTTGCATAGTTTATATATTAAGTAGTAAATAAAGTAGCGCCTATGTAACAAATTAAATCGCCAGTTCCACCAGTAAAAGCTATAGGACTGTGAATTTGAAGCTCGCTGTTATTTGCAAATTGTATAAAAGTGCTTGCTCCTGATTGTGCAGCTATTGGAGAAATAATCCAAAAAGGAGAAACAGAAAGAAAACCCGAAGCTGGTCTAGCTTGCCAGCGTGAAGTTCCCTGAGCTTCTATGTGTACGCTGTTGGCTCCTGTATAAGGAGTGCCATTAAAAAGCAAATTAAAATAAAGCACTTGCCAGGCTTTAAATCTTACTCCTGGATACTCAGGAATACTTTTTACAATATTGCCAGCTAATAGCTCCGCCTCAGTTATAATTACTTTAGCTTTTACTATCTCCGTTTCGTTAGGCTTTATTAAATATCCCATTATTGATAAATTTTTCGTATAACAAGGACTTGTTCAGTACCAATACCGGTAAAACTTAACCTATATCTAGTTAAATTTAATTCATTTTCGTTACCTGGTGAAACATATTGATCACCTGGTGCTATTTCCAAACCATTTAAAACAGCTGTTGCAGTACCTGTATTAATTACAGTTAATTGGTTGCAATCACTTCTTACCTCCTGTGGTTGGTTTATTAATTTAAAATCTTCTGTGAATTTAGGCATTTTCAAACTTATTTCGTAAAACGTACATTGTAATAATGGTTGCAGCAACTAAAATACCGACTACTTTACCATTTTTTTGTATTGGCTCAATAATATTTGCAATATTCTTTTTAACACTATTAGCAACTGCAGTAATAACAGCTGCATAATTTGGTGCTTCGGCATAACCTGCTCTAGCAATTGCAATTATCTGTTCCTGGTAACTAGGTGCAGTAAATACACCTGCTTTTGTGTAACGTGGGTTTTTTTGCAAAAAGTTTATATAATCTTTTGCACTTTCCTCAAAATTGTTATACACCCTGAAGGTGCTAATTTTATCTGCATCACCAGGTGTAGGTAAATCTATTGTCATTCCCTTCCACCCAACACCTTTTTTAATACCAAAAAAATTATTGGCTTTACGTGCTACTAGTCCGGCACCTGGAAACCATGAACCATTTACTTTACCTTGACTCTCGACAATTGCCATTGCAAGTAATGTTTCAGGAAAAATACCGGTACCCCTTGCAGCTGAAATTGCTAAAGGTGCATTTTTAATTGTCCATTCTTTACGTGGTAAATAATTCATAACTTTTTATCAATTATACCTTTTAATAAATAAACACCGGCACCAATTAACAATGCATTTTTAATTAACCTGAATATCTTATCACCTGTACTTAATGATGCTTCAATTGCTGCAGCTTGTTGTTCTTGCAATGTTAATGCGCCCTGCTGCTGTAATTCCTGTACATCAAAAATTCCTGTTTTATGTTCTGCATAGTAAAATTTTCCGTTTTGATCCTTAAATTGCCAATACAAATTGGTTCTGTTTGCTGCAGGTAGTAAATAACTTTCAACCTTACCAACACTTTGACCAGGTGAAACATTATAAACTACTGCAGCATCATCTTCGGGAAACCTATATAAAGGAACCTGTGTTTTTGCAATTAATGTTTTATCAATTATATCAGCTGCATTAAAAGTAGGCATATTATTTTAGTTTTTCTTCAGGTACAACAAAACCTAAACCTTGTTTGAAATTCCAATACATTACCGGTTCACCGGTGATTAAATTACTTAATCTTTTCAAAACTGCAAAATAATCTGGATCAATTTTTTCAAATTTATTCAATACTTCTTGCAGTTCTGCATTAATTTGTGCAGGTGCTGCATTTATACCTGGTGTTTTGCTCATCATGTCTATTAATTTACCGCCTGCTATCTTGCCAAAGTGAACAATTCCTTGCAATATTTCAGGATTGCTAACAATAATTTCTTTAATGGTGTTAGGTTTAACTTCATTTTGCTGCATTTTTAGTTTTTCAATTTCTAGCATCATTGCAGCTTTTTCTTTTTCAGCTGCCACAATATAATCTAAATTTAAACCACCAATACCGGAACCTTTGTTTACAAAAGGATCATTAAGTTTTACAGTTAGTTCTAAAATTTTACCTCTAGTGGATCCTGCAGTTGTTTTTTCAGGTTCTTCGCTGTATAGAAAAACAACAACATAATCACCTGTAATATTTAGTGCATTTTGCAGTTCATCAATTGAAGCATTTAAACTTGATGCATTATTTCTATCAATCACAGTTTTTTTAGTTCTATCTGTGATTTTCCAATAAACCAGGTGGTGTTTTAATTGGGTTTGTTTAACGTATTCGGGGGAAACGTAAGCCATGATTAAAATTTATTTATAGTTGTAAAAAAATGTTAGTGCAAATGCTCTAGGTTTACCAGGTGCGAAATTTTGACCTTGTGCAAATTTAACATAAGATTGTCTTAAATTAATTTTTGCATTAATTGGTGGTATTTTTCTTGAACCTGTTGTAATTGTTGTATTATCATTATTGTATATTGCAGGTAAAGGGAAATCTTCGAAAATTGTTTCATTATTCATATTGTATATACTTAGATAAGCAGCACCAAAACAAACAGTACCTTGTATATCATTATACAATAAATTATTTACATTTTCTCCAATAATACCAACAATTGTTTTATTTGTTAATTCCGGTATATCAGGTAAAAAATAAGTTCCTGCAACTTGATTTACTAAATTAGCATTTACCAAAGGTATTTCTAATTTAAAAATCTTATCACATTTAAAATTATTTCCTGGTGAATGTTTCATTATGATTTTCTATTTGACAAATAATAAAAAATATTTACAATAACACTTTGATTTGCTAGCAAATTAGTATTATCAAGGATTGTAATATAACTTTTTGTTAATTGCAAATTGATAGGTTTAAAATCACGATAAAAACCATATTGATAATAAGGATCAAGTTCTTTTGCAGGATAGTTTTTTACAACTTCCATATTAAAAGTATCCATTAATGTTACTGCAATACCGCTTAAATCAGTAACTACATTTTTACCACTCGGTGAAATTGCTACAGTATTATTATCACTAACTGTTACACCGGTTAAAAAAATATTACGCAGCTGTGGGTAATCTTGAAAGTTTATGTTTACACCGTTGCCTGGTACTGTATTACCAAAATTTACCTCAATTAAATAACTTCTTTGTATAGGATCCATTTTTTTGTTTTGTTATAAAAAAAGGCAGCAACAATTTCTGCAGCTGCCTTTCTTTTGATTTTTAATTATGATGATTAACGCAATTGTCTTTGAATTTGGCGCTGTACAGTTGCTGCACCTTGATTTAAGAAACCATCTAAAACAAGTACAGCATTTGTAAATGTTGCAGCAACTTGTGTATAAGGTACAGAGGTAGGCAAAGTAATTGACCATTCAATATTAGCTTGACCATTTAATTCAATTGTTGGCAACAATGGGTATTTACCCATTCCGTTAGCCCATGTTGATTTATTGGTAGCTGTACCACCGGTAGCAAATAAAGTACCTTGTTGTGTATCACCTACACGATAAAAATTACGCATTGGCACACTATCTAAAAATGTGGTTGTATCAATACGCAAAGAAAGGAAACCATTATAAAGAGCTTCAATTTGTGGACTGTTAGCACCAATTGCAGTTACTTGTGCATTTGCAAAGGTGTGTAATTCTTCTCTTGATTGCTCTACGCTTGTTGGCGCACCAACTGCTGTTGCAGCACCTGTACCAATATAAAAACCAATATCAGTAACAGTAAATGTATCACTCAATTTTAGTCTTCTTTCTGTAGGTTGTTTTGTACCGCTTGTATCAAGTGTATTAAACAAAATTGTGTTTAAACTTGTTGCTGTACCACTTGTTGCAAGTAATGTTTCTAATCGTAAGTATCCTGGTGTGGTAATAACACCTTGTCTTGCATATTGCTGTGCCTTTTCGTTAAAAACAGCTTGTTTACGTGAAAATGCTTTGGCAGCTACGATGTTACCGCCTAGTGCCTGGATCTGTGATCCTCTTTTGAATAATCTTTGTTCTCTCATTGTGATTATTATTATATATATTTATTAAATTTCTACT
>Ga0129333_10007008_pt1 | contig 10675 bp, 11 predicted proteins | sample CPB6_08_DNA_FD_94474 | JGI IMG/M metagenome (GOLD analysis project Ga0129333, IMG submission 94474) | Freshwater to marine salinity gradient microbial communities from Chesapeake Bay, USA - CPBay_Sum_0.6_0.8_DNA | ecosystem: Environmental > Aquatic > Marine > Coastal | place: USA: Chesapeake...
AGTTGTATTATTTGCAGGTGAATATATGAATGCAGTTCCACTCAATGAAATTATTGAGATGTGGGAAAAAGATTCCAAGGTCGATTCAACAGAACCTGGGAAAGAAATCATACGGATTCCAACCCTACATTCGAAGTATGCAAGAATTCTTTCAGCGCATTCGTTGGCATCAAAGCAATGTCACATTGAACACGCAAGAATGAAAAAACTCAAGTATGAGTATTACAACGGTAAACTCGACGCTGATGAACTTAAAAAGTATGGATGGGAACCATTTAGATTTTTATTGAAGTCAGATATTAATCTCTATCTTGACGCTGATCAAGATCTAGTTAAGATTACCGCTAAACTAGCCTTACACGAAGAAGCAATTACCTTTTGTTCTTCTGTGTTAAAAGAGTTAAACGCTCGCACATATCAGTTGCGCGCATTTATGGATTGGGAAAAATTCATTCAAGGTGGTCACTAATGAATATAACTGAAAACGATCAAACGTCTTACGATGCACTCAATGGAATTCCGTCAGAAAGTGATTCAAAAGGTTATGCAACACATACCTCAGAAGAAAAATACGATAGACTTAAAGAAGCAGCGCAAGAGGCTCTCACTGAACTTGAGAGAATCAATAAACTCATTGTGCTAGTAAATACTGCAGCAATTATTAATTTGAAAAATGCTTTGGTATGATAATTTACACAAATATTCACATTACTGTCAAAAAGATAAATGAAGTGTATCTTCATTTAATATGCGAAGAAAATATTAAGGCAGAACTTGCTGAATATTTTTCTTTTTTTGCTCCAAACTATCAGTTTAGTCCATTATATCGTAAACGAGTTTGGAATGGTAAAATATATCTTTTTAATCGTAAAAAGTCTTTACTTTACTCAGGGCTTGTTCGTTATCTAAACGAGTTTGCGAAAGAAAAAAACTACGCCATTGACTACGATGATTCAATTGACGTATTCAACGAGTATTCTTTGGAAGAGGCAAAAGAATTTGCCGACTCTTTAAATTTGCATTCTCGCAATCAACCTATTGAAGTTCGCGATTATCAATTAACAGGTTTTGCTAAAGCAATCCGCTATCAAAAGATGCTAATGCTTTCACCTACAGCATCAGGCAAATCTCTTATCATTTATTTAATTATTCGTAAACTATTAGAAAATAACAACAAAAAAGGTTTATTGATTGTACCAACTGTTTCGCTTGTTGAACAGATGTACAATGATTTTGAAGACTATTCGAGCGCAAATGGTTGGAAAGCAACGAACAACTGTCAAAAAATTTATCAAGGTCAAGATAAACTTATAACGAGAAATGTGGTCATTTCAACTTGGCAGTCTTTAATAGACATGCCTAAAAAGTTTTTTGAACAATTTGACTTTGTGATCGGTGACGAAGCGCATGGATTTGAAGCCAAGTCTTTGTCGAAAATTATGACGCGCCTTATCAATGCCAAGTATCGTATCGGTACAACTGGTACAGTTAAAGATACAAAGGTTCATAAGTTATCGCTTGAGGGATATTTTGGCGCAATTACTAAAATTATTACCACAAAAGAACTTATTGATCGTGGACAATTATCAGAGTTTGAAATTAAATGCTTAACGCTAAAATATCCAGAAAGTATATGTGCAATTGTCAGCAAATTTGACTATCAACAAGAAATGGACTTTTTGGTAAGTAATACAGCACGAAATAATTTCATAAAAAACTTGGCTATTTCGTTAAATGGTAATACACTAGTATTGTTCCAATACGTTGAGAAGCATGGTAAGCAACTCTACGAAATGATTAAAGAAAAAGCAGCAGAAAGAAAAATTTTCTTTGTGTTTGGTGGAACTGACGTATTGGATCGCGAGGCAATTCGTAAAATCGTAGAAACAGAAAAGGATGCGATAATTGTCGCATCATACGGTGTTTATTCTACAGGGGTAAATATCCGTAACCTACATAATATTATATTCGCTTCACCAAGCAAGTCTAAGATTCGCAATCTTCAATCTATAGGTCGCGGCTTACGTTTGGGAGACGATAAAGAAAAAGCAGTACTATACGATATATCTGATGACCTTCGTCATAAAAAGTATGTGAACTTTACATTAAAGCACTTCGCTGAAAGACTCAAAATTTATCACGAAGAAAAATTTAAAATCTCAACCTATAAGGTAGAACTTAAAAATGGATAAACAAGAAAGAGTTATAAAATACATCAAACTCAATAACGGCGAAGATTTAGTTTCAGAAATTGAAACAGAAAATGAACTTGAGTATACTCTTATCAATCCAATGAAAATTGTTGTGAATACAGATTTGGAATCCAGCCGACAGCTGATCTTCTTACATCCTTGGTTGCCGACAGGTGTTGTGACTGAGAATAGTGCACAGATTCATGCAAGTGTTATTTTTCTTACCTCTACCGTATTACAGGATATAGAAGATTACTATACAAATATGGTAGATGAAATCTCAATGAACGAGACCATTAAAAAGAAATCAAAAAGGAAGAAGTCTAAAATTCAAAAGAATGTGAACTTAGACGAAGAAAATAATATCCTCAACTTTGTTGATCTTTTAGAAAGATTAAAGAAGAATAAACCAATACATTAAGAGTTCTAATGGTCTACTTCAACAGACCACATAGGTATTATAATCATATAGTTATTACAGGTCAAACAATATGGCAAAGAAAAATCATTATGTAAACAATGCGGACTTTTTGAAAGCATTAACTGAGTACAAAAAGGCGTGCAGAAAAGCAAAACGCGAGGGATTACCTAAACCAAACATTCCAGATTATATTGGTAAATGCTTAATGCTTATTGCTGAAAATCTTTCACATAAGCCAAATTTTCTTTCGTATTCTTTCCGAGATGAAATGATTGGTGATGCTATTGAAAACTGTATTATGTATTTTGACAACTTTGATCCAAAGAAGTCCAAAAATCCTTTTGCATATTTTACACAAATCATATACTTTGCTTTCATTCGTCGAATTCATAAAGAAAAGAAACAGCTGTATGTTAAGTATAAGTCTACTGAGCAGATTGGTATTCTTGATGAACATGATCAATTTGACGCCGATGAAAATGGCGGAATGACACGACAATTTGAGATGTATGATAATATTTCAGAGTTTATTGTAAACTTTGAGGAATCCAAGTTGAATAAGAAAAACAAACGTAAGAAAAAGAAGTCACTAGAAAACTTCATCAGTGAGGATTAAAATGGCTACAAAACAACAAGAAGAAGATTTTGGCTTTACATTTATTGATGAATCCGAAATCGACGCTGAAATTAAAAGAGTCGCAGAAGGTGCTGCCGAAGAAGCGTCTCTGCAGGTTGAAATGTCATATAAGGATCGTTTAAAAAAAGTTGAAGAACTTGTACTGCCGTTCCTAACAAACTTGACTAAAGACCCACAAAAGGTTATGATTAAGTGGCCAAATAGAGCCGAAGTTGTGGATCGGCAAATTCAAAAACTACTTAAAATTACACGCGACTAATGAAAATAGCGATTCTTGGAGACTCACATTTCGGGATGAGAGCAGATTCGATACAGTTTCATCAACTGTATCAGGAGTTTTATGAGAAGGTGTTCTTTCCATATTTGAAAGAGCATAACATTACTCAGGTGTTTCAGCTGGGTGACTTATTTGATCGCCGCAAGTATATCAATTTCACTACGTTACATCTCTCTAAGAAATACTTTTTCGATCATATCGAAAACAATAATTTAGATTTTCATACAATTCTCGGCAATCACGATATCTCTTATAAGAACACTCTTGAAGTAAACTCTTCAGCATTATTGCTTGAAGGTTACACAAAGATTAAAGTTCACACTGAACCGACAACAGTTGAGGTTGATGAAATTCCTATTGATCTGATTCCTTGGATTTGTAAAGAAAACGAAGCAGAGATTGCAGAGTATTTTAAGAACACCAAGTCTCAAATTTGCTTCGGTCACTTTGAGATTCAAGGTTTTGAAATGGATCGCGGTAACGTATGTCATGAAGGTATTGATCGAAATATACTTTCAAATTATGAAATTGTGTTGTCGGGTCACTTTCATCACAAGAGTAGCGACGGGCATATCACTTATGTCGGCACTCCTGGCGAAATGACTTGGGCTGACTATAACGACCCTCGCGGTTTTCATATTTTCGATACTGAAACTCGCGAACTAGAATTTATTGAAAATCCATATCGTATGTTCTATAAGATTCTTTATGATGAAACGAAAGAAGATTTGGAAAGTGTGAAGACTAAAGATTATACACAATACACTAATCGTATTGTGAAGGTTGTTGTTGTAAATAAAACAAATCAATTGTTGTATGACATGTTCCTTGATTCATTGTATCAGGCTTTACCGTTAGACGTAACAATTGTTGAAGACTTTACAGATTATTCTGAAATATCAGACGACGATGTTATTGATCAAGCAGATGATACTTCAACAATATTGGAAAAATATATTGATAGTCTTGAGTTGGAAGTAGACAAAAATACTTTAAAACAACTCATGAAAGAGATATACTATGAGGCTCAATCGCTAGATACTGTGAGTGCATGATTACATTTAAAGAAATTCGTTACAAAAACTTTCTTTCTTCTGGTAATATCTTTACCGCGATAAACCTCCATAAGGAAGAACAAACACTCATCATCGGCGAAAATGGTGCAGGTAAGTCCACCATTCTTGATGCAATCACATTTGCGCTCTTTGGTAAACCATTTCGTAATATTAACAAACCGCAAATTATCAACTCAGTTAATGGGCGTGACTGCCTCGTTGAAGTAGATTTCATTTCTTTTTCCAAAAACTATAAAATTATTCGTGGCTTAAAGCCTAATATTTTTGAAATCTATTGCGACGGCAATCTCTTAGATCAAGACGCAAAGTCTAAAGATTACCAGGACTTTTTGGAAAAAAACATCCTCAAGTTTAACTATAAAGCATTCACTCAAATAGTTATTTTGGGTAGTTCTTCGTTTGTGCCGTTTATGCAGTTGTCTGCTGCAGATCGACGATCGATCATCGAAGATCTTTTGGATATTCAAATCTTTTCTTCGATGAATCAAATTGTGAAGGAAAAAAATGCTATCATTAAAACTGAAGCGACTAAACTCAAGTCAGATATTGACAATACACTGGCTCAGATCGAAATGCAAAAGAAGTATATCGATGAAGCCAAAAAGAACAATCAAGATCAAATTGAAGTTAAAGAAACTGAACTAAAGGAAAACGAAACACAACTTGAAAAATTACAGTCAGATTCTGAACTGATTCAAAAACATATTGATGTCTTGGTTAAGAAAATAACTGACGAAAAGTCTGTGAAAGATAAAAGTAAAAAACTCTCGCAGTTTGAAGCCAAGATAGATAATAATATTACAAAACTTAAAAAGGATATTAGGTTCTTCAACGAAAACGATACATGCCCGACTTGCGATCAGCAGATTAACAATAAAGAAGAAAAGATTGAAAAGTATGGCGCAAAGATGGCTGAGTATGAAGAAGGCATGTCCAAACTAAAGGAACAACAAGATGCCGTTTTACAGAGAATCAGTGACATTGAAAGCGTCAACAAGCACATACTTGCGCATCAGTCAGAGATTACAAGGATTAATGCGTCTTATACACAAATTCAAAAGTATGTTAAAAAACTTCAAAAAGAAATAGAAGATTTAAAGAATAAGAAGGTATTGAGTGATGATATGATGAATATCTCACAAGATCTGTACGACAAACTCAAAAAACTTCAAGACGATAAGGTAAGTTTAATTGAACGTAAAAAGTATGTCGATGTTGCCGCTCATTTGTTGAAGGATAGTGGTATCAAAGCAAAAATTGTTAAACAGTATTTACCAATTATAAACAAGTTAGTCAATAAGTATCTTGCTTCAATGAACTTCTTTGTCAATTTTGAAATTGACGAAGAATTTAAGGAAAGTATTAAATCTCGTCACAGGGATGAGTTTAGTTACGAAAACTTCTCTGAAGGCGAGAAACAAAAGATTGATTTATCATTGCTGTTTACTTGGCGCGCAATTGCTAAGATGAAGAACAGTATCAATACAAATATTCTTTTACTGGATGAAGTGTTCGATTCAAGTCTGGATGCTAACGGAACGGAATCATTATTGCAGATTCTAAATACCTTACCAGACCAAACAAATATTTTTGTAATATCGCATAAAGATAGTTTGCACGATAAGTTTAAAAATATTTTGAAGTTTGAAAAACGTAAAGGTTTTTCAGTTATTGCATAAGAGGGATTTATGGGCGAAAAGAAAATTAAATTTGTCAACGATCAAATGTATGAGTATGAAGTCTACAATTTCGTAGATTCATATTCTGATATTTTAGGTCAAAAGATTGAACCATTCGACTTCAATAACCCACCTATTGAACCACGTTATTTGGCAGTATCTTTAGTTGAAACTATGGCTAAACATCGTGGCATTGGTCTGGCAGCGAATCAAGTTGGACTACCATATCGCGTTTTTGTGATGGGTATGCAAAATGTAGCCTTTGCTTGTTTCAATCCCGAAATTTTAGAAATGGAAGGTGAAGAAACAATTCCTGAAGGTTGTTTGAGTTTTCCTGGATTATATCTAAAAGTAAAACGACCATTTAGAATTAAAGTCAGGTACAATGAAATGAATGGTAATTTGAAAGAAACTATGTTCGAAGGTTTGACGGCTCGTATCTTTCAACATGAATTGGATCATCTAAATGGTGTAAGATTCACGTCTTTGGTTGGTCCTGCTGCCCTAGATATAGCCAAGCAAAAGGTGAAAAAGAACCTGAAAAAATTGGGGGATGTCGTAAGTTATTGATTCTTAAGGGGTTTTTACCCCTTGCTTTTTCGTGATGTTATAAGGTACAATTGTCTTATGAGTCACACTAATTTACAAAATTCTAAATCGATCCTTGCGAAACTTCTCGCAAGCGAAAATATTACAGTCTCGCATCAAAACGTCAAGACTGCGTATTTCGATCTCAAGAATCGCACGATGGTCCTTCCTGTATGGAAGGACATGGATGGCGATCTCTATGACCTACTCACAGGTCACGAAGTCGGTCATGCGTTGAATACGCCCGAGCAGGGCTGGCATAATGAGATCAAGAACAGCGAAGACAACAAGAAGTTCAAAGACTTCTTGAACGTCATCGAAGATGCACGCATTGAGAAACTTGTCAAACGCAAGTTCCCTGGATTGTCGAAGTCCTTCGCTCGAGCATATGCGTCATTATATGAACGTGACTTTTTCGGCATCAAGAAACTCGAAGACCTCAGCAAACTCAATCTGATTGACCGCATCAACTTGCGCTTCAAGATGGGTACACATGTCGTTGTTGAATTCAACGATTTTGAGCGCGAGATTATTCGAGAAATTGATGCTGTTGAGACTTGGGATCAAGTTGTTGATATTGCTCGCCGCGTGTATGACTACACGAAACAAAATGAGCAAGATAAGATTCAGAACAAAGAAGACCTTCAAGAACAGATGAAAGAAGAGCGTCAGCAGAGCCAAGAAGATTCTGGTGAGTATGATGACGTCGATGATGATTCTGACTATGAAGATGACATCGACGGTGACGATGACTCTGACTTAGACGAAGAATCAGACGGTACTGATGCCGAAGATTCTCAGGATCAAACTGAGTCTGAGGATCAAGAAGATGTTGATGCTGACGAAAATGAGCAAAGCAGTACTGGTGGCAACGAAGAAGAACAAGAAGATGATGAGCCGCAGTCTGTAACTGATCGCAATTTCCGTCAGCGCGAGCAGGAATTGGTCAACGAGACTGGCAAAATCTTCATGTATGAATTGCCCGATGCTGTTCTTGAGAACATTATTCTTCCGAACACGGAAGTTGTGAATGATCTTGAGAAATTCTTCCGTGAGCAAGTTTCTGATCCGCATCGGACTTATGGTAAGCACGGTATATCATACGACACTGTTGTTCAAAAATGTGTGCGCAAGTTCAACACGAACAACAAGAAAGTCATCATGCATATTCTGAAAGAATTTGAGATGCGCAAAAAAGCCAGCGAGTATGCTCGAACGCAGACTGCTCGCACTGGTGAGTTGAATATGAACGTGCTGCACAAGTATAAGTTCAGCAATGATCTGTTCCGCAAGATCACTGTCGTGCCGAAGGGCAAGAACCATGGCTTTATCATGTTCGTTGATATGTCTGGTTCGATGGGCGATATTCTTCGCAATACGATTGAGCAGATGCTTGTGCTTGCGTCATTCTGTAAACTTGCCAAAGTCCCGTTTGAAGTTTATGGCTTCAGCGACGACATGTATGGTAACAAGAAGTTGCGTGAGATGATTACGAAAGATCGTTTCGTGTCTAATCGTGCAGTTGACATGACGATGGGGCATACTTATTTCCATCTAAAGCATCTGATTGGTTCTTCATTGTCGCCGATTCAATATCGTCGTGCGTTCAACGCAATGTGTGTTGTTGCCAATGAGTATGGTCGTGCATATGAATATCAGCGCAATGGCGACACCGATCATGGTTGCTGGCGATACGATTGGGATTCATCTGGTTTTGGCTTGAACGGCACTCCGTTTCTCGAAACTTTGCTCGCCTCGCGCGGAATCATTACTGCCTTCCAAAACAAACATCAGTTGGATGTTTGCAATGTTGTCTATCTCACTGACGGTGAGGGTGGCAACAATTTGTCGTATCCTCCGATGAGTACAGAATCTGGTTTCTATGATGATCGCCGCAAGTCTGTTGTGTATCTGATTGATAAAAAGACCAAGAAGAAGGTGAAGTTGCAAAATTTCCATGCGATGCAACCTGGAATCACGGAATTAGTTGCCGATGTGACTGGTTGCAAGCATATCGGGTTCTATGTTGGCAACAAGAAAGGCATTCAGCGCGATGTGAAGTATCTTATCGGCGACAAGTCTGCTATTGAGCAAGATGCTGCTAAGAAATGTTTCCGCGAGCACAACTATCTTGTTGTTGATCGTCTTGGATATGACAAATATTTCTATGTTGCTCTTCCGAGCACTAACATCGTTGATGATAAACTTATCATCACCAGCGATATGAATAAGAACAAGATGGCTCGTGAGTTCTCCAGGACTGCAGGTAGCAAGAAGAGCAATCGTCTTCTATTGACTAAATTGGCTGAAGAACTGGCGGTGGCGTAAGTTATTGATTTTATTAAGATTTTTACTGTTGCTTTCTGTGGGTTTTTAAGCGATAATTGTTATATGATAAAGATAAATGATATAATAAAGGTTGAGGCGTCCGCGTCTCTTGGTTCTGGCTCTTTTTTCGCTCGCGTTGATGAGTTCGGTGAACTTGATGAACGTGATCCTGGGGTGCTTTCTAATTTGAAAGTTATCTATGCTGAAATTGTTGATGATGAATTTGCTGGGTCGTTTGTTTGTGTAACTGAATCTGTCCCTCACTACATCGTTGATGATTTTTACTCTGCTTCTCTTTCGTAATTTTATGAAAATAAATGACATAATTAAAGTTGAGGCTTGCGAGTCTCTGGGTACACCCGCCTGTACTGCGCGCGTGTTGGAATTTGACACCTTTACTGTGAACGGTCGCACATTGAATGTGCTTTATGTAAGTTGTGATGATGGTGGTGATGGTTATGTAACTGCCATTGCACCCCATCGTGTTGTTGATGATATGTGTTTTATTCTTCAATAATTGTAATTAGTGAGTGATATTGATATGAAAAAGTCTGCATATTCAAGTTTGGTTGAGAAGAGCAGTCTTCTTGATAAGATGACAGCGCACTTCGACAAGGAAGTGATCTCGGCGAAGGAACTTCACGCCTATGTCAAACTCAACAAGATTGCGTTCCCATACTTCATCACCAAAGAGCGAAAGGTTGGTCGTGGTCAGTTCAGCATTGTGCCGAAACACGTTGGCTGTGTCACTCCTGCTGCTCCGAAAAAGGTTGCTGCGGAACCTGTTGCCGCTGCAGCGATGGTCGCACAGGTGATTCCGATTACCAGCAAACGTGCGCAAAACGTCACCGAGTCATTTGTGCCTGATCGCAACGAGACTTATGTGCCATTTGGTTTCTACAATGACATGCGTGACATCATCAAGTCGCGAATCTTCTATCCCATCTACATCACTGGCTTATCAGGTAATGGTAAGACGATGATGATTGAGCAGGTTTGTGCTGCGCTCAAACGTGAGTTGATCCGAGTCAACATCACGAAGCGCACCGATGAGTCCGACCTCATTGGTTCCTATGAACTTGTCGATGGCAATACGATTCGGCGCGAGGGTCCTGTGATCACTGCAATGCGTCGTGGTGCTGTGCTCTTGCTCGATGAGTGTGATCTCGGCACCGAGGACATCCTCTGCCTTCAGCCGATTCTTGAGGGCAAGCCATACTTTGACAAGAAGACTGGTGAAGTTGTCCACCCTGCTACTGGCTTCAACGTGATTGCGACTGCGAACACGAAGGGCAAAGGCAGCGACGATGGTCGATTCATCGGTACAAACTTGCTCAACGAAGCATTCCTGGAACGTTTCGCGATCACTGTTGAGCAAGAGTATCCGCCAGCCAATACTGAGCGCAAGATTCTTGAGAAGAATTTCGCTGTTCTGAATATCACTGACACGACGTTCATTGATCGTCTGATCACGTGG
>Ga0129333_10007010_pt1 | contig 10673 bp, 17 predicted proteins | sample CPB6_08_DNA_FD_94474 | JGI IMG/M metagenome (GOLD analysis project Ga0129333, IMG submission 94474) | Freshwater to marine salinity gradient microbial communities from Chesapeake Bay, USA - CPBay_Sum_0.6_0.8_DNA | ecosystem: Environmental > Aquatic > Marine > Coastal | place: USA: Chesapeake...
CAAGCATTAGCCAAGCAGACATAAACCCTGCTGCTGGCGTTGTGACCTCACCAGAGTTCGGCATAGGCCAACCAGCAGCACTAACCATTACAGGCAACGGCGGTTCAGGTTGGGCTTATGCTTCGGCCAGTATTCTACCTATTGACGCTAAATGGGCTGTAGTGTCTTGGACTGAAACAAGTGGTTCATCAGCAGGCACAGGTTCAGTTGTAATAAAAGCGTCCTTACTAACATAGAGCAAACCGATGGTTGAGTGGCTAAAAACTAATGTCTCGGTGGTTATTAGCGTCATTACCTTGGCTGGTGGTGGCTATGCTTCTTATGTGCGACTACAAGACCAAATGGTTGCGGTAGGAAATAAAGTTGCTGCTATTGAGAAAGACGGGACAGAAATAACGCGCAACTTACAACGTAAAGTTGAGGGCTTGGAAACCCAAAATAATGAACTCGCAACACAAATGCGGGAACAAAAAGAGGTTCTAACAAAAATAGATAAACGTGTTGGTTATTTACTTTGTAAAACCGACAGACGTTTTTGCGTGGAGTAGCCTATGGAAGAAACAACAACCGCAGTAGTAGAAGAACAACCAAGCGATTTTTCTATTGTAAAGTCAGTAGCAGGGGAAAACTCTACTATTGGCCTTATCCTTGTTGTAGTTCTTGTTATTGGTGGTAAGGCTGGTTGGGGCTTTTGGAATAAACTATTAGAAAAAAAACACGAAGAAAAAATGAAGGCACTGGAAATAGAAGCAGCCAAGGTTGAGAAAGGAAAGCGTAAAGGAAAGAAATAATGCCTTGCGACTATCCTACTGATCGCTATGGGTGTGTGCCGTTTCGTGTTTGGGAAAAGAGTTTAGATGAAGGTTGCGACTATTCTTGCTTTGTGTTAGGCTCCTATGAGCCAGAGAAGGAACACCCACATAAACCTATGTCCCTACCACGCTTACAAGCACCTCCAACAATAAAAGAAGAACTACCTTTACCAGAGGCCATTACAACCCCAGTTGTGCTACAACCTCAACAACCTACACCCGAAGCGCCAAAGCCTCCCATAACGCAAGGAAACCCCCTTCTTGGGGCATTTCTAATAGCGGCTGTAAGTAGCGTTGGTGTCCCACTCCTAAAAGATTGGGTGAAGAGTAAAATAAATAAACAAAAAGACGATGCGCCAATAGAGTGTAAGCCAGCACAAATAAAGACAAATAAAAAAATAAAAGACCTGTCGGCCAGAATAGATAAACTGGAAAGCAACATAAACATAAATGCTGGGGATGATTTAGAAGAAATAAAGAAACGACTAACAGCCTTGGAAACTAATGAATAACAAACTCTTCACGGCTGTCTTCACTTATGTCGCAAATAAAAACGCCAGCCTCCTTTTCGGTTGCTGGCGTTTCGTTCTCCTCTTCACGTAATGGTAGTGGGAGTTCCATACAATAACTATTCTTCGTCTAACAAAACTATCTGTTCTAACATTTCGTCTTCGTCATAAAGAAACTTTTTTATTGCTGGGTGTGCTTCCAAACGTTTTTTTGCGAGTGTGTAGCGTCGTTTTTCTTTTGTTTCTTCACGCATAGGGACACCTTTATTCCAAGCGCGGTGGCCCTTTAGAAATGGTTTGGCTGTGCCGTCACGGACACTATCAACCCAGTTGTCGCGGTAGGTTCCAAATGCTAAATGGCGAACATTTACACAAAGACGATTACGGCAGCGTTCGTGACGAACAACTTGTTTATTTTCTGGAAGGGCACCAAAGGCTTGTTCCCAAACTAAACGATGAACGTTCCAAATGCGACTGCCTACACGAAACTTACCATAGCCACTTTTGGGACAACGGGCACCCGTCCAGTTCCAGCACTCGTCAGGATTATCTGTGCGGGCTACTTTCTTCCAAAACCTTGCTTCTTGTTTGCTGTTTGCGAAAACCATTTTTTTATTCTCCTATGTTGTTGTAGGGTTCAGCGTCCTACACTACTAAATAGTCGTCTATTTTCTTTTTCACTTATTTTTTTTATGTGTTCTTCATTTTTTTCTTTACATAGCCTAACAAAAGGGATAAGGTCACTCATAGTTGTGCTGGAACGTAAAACATTTACACAATAGATTTCTTCACCACTTACCTGACACCAAGCAAGCACAAGTTTTATTTTACTATGCTGGCCTTTTACGTGAAACTTTTGGAACTCTTCGCAATAAATAACTCTGTAAGCCATACAATAAATAGTGTGCTGTTCGCTGAAAACCAAAAATAACTTGTGCTAAACTAAAACTTGATACTATTTACTAATGACGGCCACACAAGAACGAGTGTGTCCAGTAAGACGAAAGGGAGCGGCGTAGGATAGGTTGGAAGAAACCCAAGTGGTTGACTGACCGAAAGTATCGGCACCGCAACAAATGTAAGAAGCAGTAGAGGAAATAGTGAGTTTAGTGGTTCTGGGAGCCTACGATAAAACAACTCGTAAAGGAACTGCGTAGACACCTCCCTAACGGCAAGCGTTTCTGGTGTATCCACTAAATAAACTTTTGAGAGTTGCTGGACTTTATCAACCAAGCCTTTTGTTGATTGTTTGTTGGGCTGAAAGAGATAAAAGTAGTTCAGCAACTCTAATAAAAAAACCAACCCTTCTGGGGTTGGTAAAGTTCCTCTATTGACTGAAAGTAAATAAGAAATAAAAAGAACTTGACTGGTAGTTTGCTGGATGGTAAAGTAAAGAACATAAGGAGCAGTAAAATGTCTAACTACAAAAGCAAAATGAAAAGTAAAAAAAACTACATAACTGCTAAACCAGCAAAGAATAACTTTCCAGTAAATAAACTAAAATACAAAGTGCTGGATGTAGAAGAAGCAAAAACACTAAACATACAGCCAAATAGTTTAGATAATAAGTTTGCTATTGTAAGTTTTCTTTACAACTCCAGCAAACTTTATGCTTGGTTTCTAAATGAAAAGGATGCTTATTACCAACTTGGTAGATTAGAAAACAAAGTAGTTCCCCAGCCTAAAAGAAAAGTTAGAAAGCGTTTGAGATTGGGTCTAAATACAGCAAAAGGATAATAGTTTGGCTTGTAAGAGTTCAGCAAACTACTTACTTACAGAGGCAAATAAAACTAAATAGAACAGATAAAAAAGGTTCGCCATAACCTATCTCTCCTGTCTCTGCCTCCAAGACCAACTCCAGAATAGTTGGTCTTTTTTTTTAGTGCTGAAAGTTATTTACATTACTATTTATTTATGATAGATTAGTAAAACAAAGGAGACACTATGGGCCGTAAAAAACTACCAGATAGAAACTATTTCGAAGAAACAACTGACTACCACATTAGGCTACGGAAGGAGGTGTTAGAGGCTTTCCTTGCTGCTTATGGACGTGAAAAAGCAAGGCGCAAACTAACACAGAAAAAAGGTTATTTCGTAAATGGAGTTATTAGCGAACTAATGATAAAGTATGTGGAAGCAGTAAAAGCAAAAGAACTTTATTGGGAAAAGAAAGTCCCAGCAGTAGTTCCAAATGGAGAAAAAAATGAAAACAACACTCAATAGTTCTATCAGCGAACAAACAAAAGAAATAAAAGAAGACCTAAAAGAAACAAGTGAGGGTCTAAAAGAAATAAATAGAAAGTTAGAACGAGCAATAGAACTTACAAGAGGTCAGAAAAAAGACAGAAAGCGTAGAGCCAGAAAAATGGAAAAGAAGAAAATAACTATGGAAGCAGTAGCAGAAGAACCAAAGAACGAGGGCGACATAGTAGTAGAAGAACTCTTCAGCAAACTGGAAATGTTCCGCAACACAGAAGAAAAAAGTTTAGAGGGCTGGGAGAAAGCCCGAGAACACTACAACAAAGCACAAGAAATACTAACCCAGAACGAAAGTGCTATGCGCGATGTAGAGCGTGAGGTAGATGACTTCGAAAAAAAAGTTGTAGAAATGGCTGGCGGGAGCATTACCTACGAAGATTTACAAAAGTTTCGTGAGCGTAGCAACCTATTGAGCGTTTGGTTTGGCCGCTATTGTAATGTTCTACAAATAGCAGCAGCCAGCGGCGTAGTGTTTTATGACGTTGTAAAGCGACACGGAAAGGATGTTCTAAACTAATGGTAAAGATGGGAAAAGTAATAGAGATAGGCGATGTAGTGCTGCGTGATTACTCACCCGTCAGCGATGAAGCATTTATTTTTAGCACTTGGATAAAGAGTTTTCGTGATAGTGCTTTCGCAAGAGCAGTCCCAGCACCTATCTATGACCGCAGCCAAAGGGCAAGAATAGAAAACGTTTTATCACGTAAAGACACCTACGCACTAATAGCAACACCAAAAGGCACACCAGAACTTATCCTTGGTTATTGTGTAGGCCAAGTCCCAAACATTATTCACTATGTCTATGTAAAAAAAGATTACAGAGGCAACCGCATAACACCAAAACTATTCTGGTATTTACAAGAGTGGAGTAGAGAACACCCAGTTCTTTACACACATAAACCAGCACCTATCTGGATTGAGAAAGCACTACAAGAAAAAGAAGAACTAAAAAACTTTATCTATGACCCCTACGCTTTGGAGCGAAAATGAAAATAACTGGCGAACAACTAAAACAGATTTACAAACACACACCAAAAGATAAATGTGATGCTTATGCTCTCGCATTTAGTAAAGAGTTCCCCAACTACGGACTATTTACTCCACGACGAGTAGCAGCCTTTCTCGGCCAGATTGGTGTAGAGAGTGGCGAACTACGTTTTGACGAGGAACTACGAAGCAAATGGAATACCAGCGACCTAAAAGACCCCAACGCTATTACTGGCGACCTTTACGAAAACAGAAAGAACCTTGGAAACTACGTGAAAGGCGACGGCCCAAAGTTCATAGGTAGAGGCATTATCCAACTAACAGGACGAGCAAACTACACCAAGTATGGTGGTCTTGTAGGTGTTGATCTTGTAAAGAACCCAGAACGGGCAAAAGAACCAGCAGTAAGCGTAAAGATTGCGTTAGAGTATTGGAAAGAAAAAAACCTAAACGCACAGGCAGATGTTTGGCGTTTAGATAAAATAACAGAAGCAATAAACGGCAAAGCAAAACTACATTTAGAACAACGCACACTCATAAGCGAAAGGGCACTAAAAGTTTTAGAAGGAGACAAACCAAATGCCTAAAAAAAACGAAGACACACAAATGTTAGGTCTAAAAGAACAACTGGATAGTGCGGGCTACAAAAATAAAAAGATTGTAGAACTACAACTGGACTTTACACTACCACCACCTGTTTATGGTTTCCACGTCACACTAAACCCAGCACAGGCACAGCGAACAATAAAGTTAGTAAGGGAAATAAACACTCACCCAAATGGTTTAGAAGTAGTAAGCATAGAGGGAACACGCTGGGTAGTTGCTTGGAGCAGCGTAAAGTTCTTTGTAGAGGAATAACCAGTGTCGTTAGAAGATGATAAGGACTACAAAGCAATAAAGATCCCAGCACATAAAGAGTTTATTACAAACATTTTGAGAGGGCATAGCGCTACTGAAAGTTATGCTCTTGCTTTTCCACACGTAAAGCGTAATACAGCAGCGGCAAAAGGATACAAACTAAAAAACCAGTATGGCGACATAATAGAACGTAATGCTCCTATCAACCCAGACAAAGTAGAGGCAGTAGCAAAAGAAACGCTACACAACCTAACCCTTATGGCCTTTGCTGACCTTGGTAAAATGGTTGACGCCAAGGGCGAACCACTCCCATTAGCAAAAGTTCCCAAAGAGATAAGGATGGCTATTACGGAGATTGAGGTTGAGGGTGATAAACTAAAATACAAGGTTGGTGGAAAACTAAAAGCAATAGAAGTGCTTTCTAAAATGGTTCGTTTAGCACCAGCAGAAACAGAAATAAACATAAACCTGCTAAATGAAAGGCAAAGGGACGAAAAGATACAAGAAATAATAGTGCGTGCCCTGAACCGAAATAGTAGCGATAATGGGGACTAATGGGTAGGGGGGAGTGCTAAACTTTATCCTAAATGTGCCGCACAAACTATTTTATCACAGCACAAAAGGGGCGTCAAGCCCTTTTTTTGTAGGGTTTTGTGAAAAAAACAACTTATTATTCTTCTTTACACTACTATTTATCGGTGCTACTATGTCCCTGTAAGTCGGCACACACCACAGGAGACACTATGCCCCGTCAAACAACCCCAGCACCATTTATTATTGGTAATGTTTATTGTTTTCGTAATGCTTTTAGTGAAGGCCACTACAAGGTGTTAGGTGTAGTAAAAAATAAACACCACGCTTCCTACTCGCAGTGGTGGTTAGAAACAGAGGTGCTACAGGAGCCAGACGACTTCGACATTTCTATGAGTTTTGCTTACCATTACAGGGACGCTAATAAACGTTATTTTCGTTTAGACATAGTGCGTCAGCGTTATGCGAAGGGCCAGTGGACATAGAATAACACAGGTCGGCAACCCCCGTCAAGCGAAACTTTTTTATTCTCCATAACGGAGTGCCTAAAAGAACACGCTTGACGGGGGATAAATAGTGTGGTAAAGTAAGAACATAATGGAGGCACGGATGGAGAAGACCTACAAAGTAAAGATCAAGCGGGTGGTTGTTTATGAGGAGGTTGTAGAGGTTGAGGCCACAGATAGGGCTGCTGCTCTACAAGCCGCCACCCTTGCCGTTGAGTGTGGCGCAGCCCAGAGCGAAGAGTGCTTCTCTAAACAAAATGTTTCTTATGTAGTGCTTGACGCACAATAAAGGGTGTGGTAAAGTAAGAACATAAGGCTGGGAGATCCAGCAAGGAGACAGAGATGGATAAACTAATAATGACGGCTTATGGGCAAAGTTCTATTCACTCCCGCACAGAAATGAGAATAAACCTTCAGTTAGAAGGAGAGCGCTACACAATAATGAGTGGTAATGGGAGTAGACCAGCAGCGTGCAGGGTTCTAAAAGAAAACACTTCACGTGAGGAAGCACTACGCATCTATCGTGATGTCCTACTAAACACCGCCGATCTGGTTTGGGAACAGGGGGACTTCAGGCTTGGTGTGTGCGATGGTGCCCCAACGATGATCCTTATTAGTTGTGACTGGGTTTATGATAAAAGTTTTTGTAGTCCTATGGAGTGGGCTAAACGTAATGAAGGTGCTGGTCGGAAGGGCGGTTCTCGCTTTGAGGCTACGCAAAATGGTAGTTATGACTTTGTAGACGCCCGTGGCTGGGAACCTACATAAAGAAAGTTCTTTACACCGCCCTTTACGCAATAAACAAACTATTTATCTCTATGAGAGACATAGAAAAGGTTTGGAATAAACTTACCCCGCAGGAACAGGCAGAAGTCCAGCGCTTATTAGCAGCGCCACTACTACCTGACCTCCTGCGGGATAGTTTTTTAGAACAAACAACATTTATCAACCACCCCAGCAAAATGAAAGCCCTGCTCGGCACCCGCCGTGTTGGTAAATCATACACAGCAGGACTTTATTTGCTGAAGACAGCGTTGGAACGTCCAAACACAAGCAGCGTTTACATCGGCCTAACACGCGATCAAGCAAAACGTATTATGTGGAACGACGTTCTAAAAACTTTGCTACGCAAGTGGAGCATAGAAGCCAAGTGTAATGAAACCGAGTTGACTATTACTTTCTCTAATGGTAGTATCCTTTATGTTCTTGGTGTTGACGACAGCGAAGCAGAGAAAGATAAACTACTTGGTAAAAAGTATGCCCTTGCTGTAATAGACGAAGCAGCCTCCTACACAATAGACCTCGAACAACTTATTTACAAAGTCCTCAAACCTGCTTGCTCTGACTTGGGAGGAACTATTTGTTTAGTAGGAACCCCAGACGACCGCAAGGACACTATCTTTTATGAACTAACACGCGACCTACCAGTAGACCCTCCACAACAAGTTAGGCGTAGGGGCTGGGAAGTTTTTACTTGGAACACCGAACGCAACCCCCACATGCGGGAGGCTTGGCGTGAGACAATAGCGGAACTAAAAGCGGCCAACCCTCTCATAGAAGAAGAACCTTTCTTCCAGCAACATTATCTTGGACGCTGGGTTGTAGATGTAAGTAATAAAGTTTATCGTTATGACCCCACCCGTAATGCTTGGGATGGCCTCCTGCCTGACTATGGTTGGAAACCTTGGAACTATGTGTTGGGCATAGACCTTGGGTTCAACGACGCTACTGCTTTTGCCCTGCTTGCCTACCACGAAAATGATGGGCACACCTACATAGTCCGTGCTGATAAATGGCGTGGTCTAACTATTAGCCAAGCAGCAGATAAAATGCGTGAGTGGATGTCCCAGTATCCAATAAACTATTTTATTGTTGATGGTGCTAATAAACAAGCAGTAGAAGAAATAGTGCGACACCACGGACTACCTTTACAAGCAGCCGATAAACACGATAAAGTTAGTTTTATTCGCATTATGAACAGCGGGTTCCTATCCAGTAAAATAAAGGTTTGTTCTATGACTTGCCTTCCACTTGTAGATGAGTATGATAAAACTATTTGGAATAAGCGTGCTATGGAACGGGGCATTTACAAGGAAGACCTATCCTTTCACCCCGATTGTGCCGATGCTGCCCTTTATGCCTATCGTTATTGTTATTCCTATGCTTCCCAGCCACTACGGCCAGATGAAATAGCCCGTAATGACTTGGAACGTGAGAAAGAGGAACTAAATAAACGCTTTGCCCGTCAGCGTGATGAAAAAGATTTCTTGTTAGAGGGCAGCGAACATTTATTTTTCTAAAACGAAAATAATGAACTACTTATTGTTATGACCCTACGAGAACTATTCGCTTTAGACAGCAAACTACTAATAAAGTTTATGCGTGAGGAAGGCATCCGTTCCTTGTCCTACGAGGGCAACACCATAACTCTATCACCAACACGAAAACCCGTCAAGGCTGAAGTAGAACCCAGCCGTTTTGACGACGATGCCGTAGCGGAGAAACTACCCTGCGGACATAGCATTTGGGAAGCCAACGAACTAAATGAGTGTTTGTTTGGTTGCCTTGACGCTCCCAAAGAGGAAACTAACTAATGCCTGATTACAAGGATTTCAAGCCAGACGAACGACGCGCTGTAAACGGCAATAAAAAAATACAAGTCAATAGCAGCAACACAGACAACTACACCCCTGCTGCTGCTTGGTGGTATGAACGTGAGGATGGCGCTGCGCTTGACGCTGTAAAGCAAATGGTTGCCCTACTTGATGGCGACCTACAAAGTCGTGTCGCACGCTACAGAATAGAAAGCCGCCTTTATGGTATTGCTGACTATTTCGCCAACCTTGCCCGTTCCTATTCAACCTATTGGAATAATAACCAAGTTCTACCAGACCGCCTAACTTTCAACTGCGTCCAAAGCAACATAGACACTCTTGTAAGCAAAACAGCCCGCATAAAACCCCGTGCCCGTTATTTGACTAATGCTGGTGGTTTTCGTGCTGTGAAGGCAGCAAAAAAACTTGGTTATTTCAGCGACGGCATTTTCCAAGAAAACGACATTTACACACATACCCGTGCTGTTGTGCGTGATGCTCTTGTGTTTGGTGATGGTTTCTTACACTTCTTCTCACACAATAACCGCGTAAAACTGGAACGTGTTATTCCCTATGAAATACTTGTTGATGAGTTAGAGTGTGTTGGTGGCGGAACTCCTACACACCTTTATCGCATAAAACTTGTTTCCCGTCAAGCACTAATGGAAATGTTCCCAGCACTAAAAGAAAAAATAGCCCAAAGCCAACAACTATTCAGCCTCAACCTACACATTACCTCACCAGCAACAGACCAAATAGAAGTGCTGGAAGGTTGGAAACTTGGTGCTGAAGACGGCAAGGGCGGCAAACACATTTTAGCCGTCCCAGATTGCGTGCTACATTATGGTGATTGGAGCGGCAAACGTTTCCCATTTGCTCGCCTATCTTGGACGCAACCATTTAGCGGTTATTGGAGCCAATCGCTCGCAGAACAACTAAAAAGCACACAACTGGAAATAAATAAGTTATTAGCAGTTCAGCAACGTTCCTATCACCTTGCTGGCTCTTTCAAAATCCTCGTTCAAAATGGTTCCCAGATCCCAGTAGAATCTTTCAATAATAACGTGGGCACTATTATCAAATACACAGGTGCCCGTCCAGAATACATTACACCACCTATCCTACCACCAGAGTTTTACCGCAATCTGGAAACCCTTATTGAGCGCTCTTACAAAATAAGTGGTGTTTCACAACTTTCAGCAGCCTCACAAAAACCTGCTGGTCTAAATAGCGGTGTTGCCCTTCGTGAATACAACGACATCGAGAGTGCCCGTTTCTTGGAGTTCTCACAAGACATAGAGCAGTTCTTTGTTGATAGTGCTAAATGTGCTATGTCTATTGCTGGTGAAATAGCCGAAAATAACAGCGGCCATTATCCTGTAAATGTTCGTAATACCAAAAGCCTTACTACGCTTGACCTAAAAGAAATAAAACTAAAAGAAGACGACTACACCATTAGCGTTTTCCCTGCCTCTTCACTACCAACAGAACCAGCAGGACGTTTAGAGGCTATTGACGACCTTGTAAAGCGTGGCCTTATTGATCCAGTAGAACAACGTGAGTTGCTAAACTTCCCAGACATAGAAGCCAGCAACCAACTATCTACCAGCCAAGACG
>Ga0129333_10007012_pt1 | contig 10672 bp, 7 predicted proteins | sample CPB6_08_DNA_FD_94474 | JGI IMG/M metagenome (GOLD analysis project Ga0129333, IMG submission 94474) | Freshwater to marine salinity gradient microbial communities from Chesapeake Bay, USA - CPBay_Sum_0.6_0.8_DNA | ecosystem: Environmental > Aquatic > Marine > Coastal | place: USA: Chesapeake Bay...
CTAAAGGAGATGTTTATAACGGAGTATTACTGAAAAAGAAAATCGCCGATAACGAAAAACCAGATGCTAACGACTTAACGAACCTTTACCAAAACAACGGATATTTATTCTCTCAGATTAATCCAGTAGAAACTCGTGTTTACAACGACACCATCGATTTTGAAATTAGAATTGTTGAAGGTAAAGAAGCTTATTTTAACGATATTGTAGTTAATGGTAACGACAAGACGAACGATCACGTTATTTACAGAAATTTAAGAACGCGTCCGGGTCAAAAATACAGCAAAGAAGATGTTGTAAGAACCGTGAGAGAATTAGGTCAGTTAGGCTTTTTCGATGCAGAACAACTTTCACCTGAATTTAAAAATGTAAACCCTAACGACGGTACATTAGATTTAGAATATAACGTAGTTGAAAGTGGCGCCAGCCAAATCGAACTTCAAGGAGGTTACGGCGGTGGTGGCTTTGTGGGAACGTTAGGTTTATCGTTCAACAACTTCTCATTAAAAGGTATTTTCGATAAAGATGCCTACAAACCTTTACCAATGGGTGACGGCCAAACTTTATCGTTAAGACTACAAGCTTCTACATTTTATAGAACGTTTAGCTTTTCATTTTCTGAACCTTGGTTAGGAGGTAAAAAGCCAATTCGTTTAACGACCTCTTTATCGCATACTGTACAGTATTTTTATGATGCTTACGCTCGTGAAGCCGATAGAGACAGAAAATTTTTAATTATTGGAGGTTCTGTTGGTTTAGCCAAACGTTTAAGCGTACCCGATGACTATTTCACATTATCGACAGCTTTAAGTTTTCAGCATTATAATTTAAAGAACTACAATATTGGTTTATTTAATTTCCCTGATGGTCACGCAAATAACTTTGCGCTTACTTTAGGCTTAAGCCGTGATAACACCTTCACCAATCCAATTTACCCACTAGGAGGATCTAAATTTAGTATTACCGCTAAATTTACGCCGCCTTATTCTTTATGGAATGGTATTGATTACGGAGATCTAGCTAATCAAACTGCTTACCAAGACGAAGACGGTAATCCAGATTTAGCAAAGATCGACCAGCAACGTTTTAACTGGTTAGAATATTATAAGATTAAATTTAATGGAGATTGGTACAATCAAATCGTAGATAAATTCGTTTTAAGAACAAATGTAGAATATGGTTTCTTAGGAGCGTATAATAACGATAGAGGAATCCCACCTTTTGAGCGTTTTTATCTTGGTGGTGATGGTCTTGGTGGTTACAGCTTAGATGGTCGTGAGACGATTAGATTAAGAGGTTACCCTAACCAATCGTTAGTGCCTATCGACAGAAATTATACGGCGACTACCGGAGTTACCAGAAACGACGGAGCGACGATATACAATAAATATAGCTTAGAATTGAGATATCCTATAACCTTAAAACCTTCCGCATCTATTTATGCGCTAACTTTCGCAGAAGGTGGTGCTTCTTACGATGGTTTTAAAGATTTTAATCCATTTCAATTAAACAGATCTGCAGGATTTGGTGTTCGTATCTTTATGCCGGCCTTTGGATTATTAGGGATTGACTTTGGTTATGGTTTCGATCCGATCCCGGGAACAAACACCGGACCTAACGGATGGGAAACTCACTTTATTATCGGACAACAATTCTAGTTTTTTGATTTGGCACGATATTTTCTATAAACAAAAAACATTATGAGAAATAGATTTTTAACCTTATGCTTACTGCTACTTATTCCGGTATTTACTTTTGCCCAAAGGGGAATTAAAGTTGTTTATGTCGATATGGAATATATTTTAGACAACATTCCTGAATATAAAGAAGCAAGCAACCAGTTAGAAGCAAGAACTCAAAAATGGCGAGCAGAAATTCAATCTAAAATGCAAAAGGTTGAAGATATGAAGCAGAGTTTAGAAAATGAACGAGCGCTATTAACCAAGGAGCTTATTATTGAAAGAGAAGAAGAAATTGAATATGAAGAGAAGTTAATTTTAGACTATCAGCAAGAAAAATTTGGACCTCAAGGTCAATTTATTGTTCAGAAAAGACAATTGATTCAGCCTATACAAGATCAAGTTTTTAATGCGGTACAAGAAATAGGCGAAAAAAGACAATACGATTACATTTTTGAAAACTCTGCAGACGCATTAGTTTTATTTTCAGCAAAAAGACACGATATTAGCGACCAAGTTTTAAATATCATTCAGCGTTCTTCTAGAAAATTAGATCTAGAAAACCGAAGAGAAGAAAAAGAAGCCAATGCTGAAGAACCTTATAAATCTGTAAAGCAAGCTGCAGAAGATAAAGAAGAAAAAGAAGAGCGCGAAGCCGCAAGACAAGCGCAAGAAGATGAGCGAGAAAGAATGATTAATGAAAGACAACGCCAAAGAGACTCTATTCGAGATGCTAGACAAAGAGAGTTTGAAGCCAGAAGAGCCAAACTTTTAGCCGATCGAGATCGTAAAAGAGATTCTTTACAACGCATAAGAGAACAACAGCAGCAAAATAGCAACAATAGCAGCACTCCACCGGGAGCTCCTGCTAATAATGAAGAAGAAGAATAAATAATCAATTACAATAATCTAATTACCTTAATTTAAACAAAAATGAAACAGTTTAGAACATTATTAATAGCATTATCATTTGTTTTTGGAGCCGTTGCCCTAAGTAACGCACAAGATTCTAAAGTTGCGCACATTAATACGCAAGAATTAATTGAAACGATGCCGGCTTACAAATCTGCAATGTCTCAGTTAGAAAAATTAGAAAGTACTTATAGAGCAGATATCGACGATTTATACAAAGAAGCTCAGAGTAAAAACCAAAGATATCAGCAAGAAGCTGTTAATCAAACTGAAGAAGAAAATGCTAAAAGAGCACAAGAGCTTCAACAAGATCAACAAAAAATTGTTCAGTTTCAGCAAAACGCTCAGAAAGAACTTCAGAAGAAAGAAAGCGAATTGTTAAGACCAGTTTACGAAAAAGCTCGTACTTCTATTCAGAAAGTAGCTAGAGAAAAAGGTTACGACTATGTTTTAGATTCTACTACCGGAGCTGGTGGAGTGATCTTAGCAGATGGTTACGATTTAATGGCAGATGTAAAGAAAGACTTAGGAATCTAATTTCAAGCTAAAAAGCTAAATATCTAAAGCACTTTCATTAATTTTGAAAGTGCTTTTTTATTTATTATGACTCAAGTTTCCTCTCAACCCATTGGTATTTTTGATTCCGGAATCGGCGGAACTTCAATCTTCAAAGAAATTCACCAATTACTACCTCACGAAGACATTATTTATTTAGCCGATAGTAAAAATGCACCTTACGGTTACAAATCGAAAGAAGAAATAATTACGCTTTCTAAAAAGAACACAGAACTACTTTTAGCGCAAGGCTGTAAGATTATAGTTGTTGCCTGTAATACCGCAACTGTAAACGCTATAGATGTGCTAAGATCGACTTACAACGTACCTTTTATTGGTATTGAACCTGCCATTAAGCCTGCAGCACTAAACTCAAAGAATAAAGCCGTTGGCATTTTAGCAACCAAAGGAACTTTATCTAGCGAGTTATTTCATAAAACCTCAGAGCTTTTTGCTAAAAATATTGAAGTGATCGAAGTAATCGGCGCAGGATTGGTGGAAGCTATCGAACAAGGAAACATCGACCAACCTTCTACAAAGCAACTATTAGCACAATTATTACAACCAATGCTTCATAGAAATATAGATTATTTGGTGTTAGGTTGTAGTCACTACCCTTATTTAATTCCTTTACTACAAGAATTGCTACCTAAAGATGTAGTTATTATCGATTCTGGTGAAGCTGTTGCACGGCAAACAAAGAATGTACTGCAACGATTATCATTGTTAGAAAAAGGACAAAAAAAAGCTTCTATTTGTTTTTACACCAATAGAAGCGAAGAAATATTGAAAAACTTTGTTCCGGAATTTCCGGTTAAGTATTTAGACTTTTAATAATTAATTGCCGGACAGTTACATTCGTAAGGCTCTTTGTTCTCCCCGAAGTTATATCCTAAAGTAATTTGATGGAATCCTGAGTTAGACAACACAATAGAGTTGGCTTGGTAAGTATACGTATAAGCAAACATAAAGTTACCATAGTTAATACCTACAAACGGAGAAACATATTGTAATTTTTGATTATCTACAGAAGATGCACCATCGGTAGTATATTCTGCACCATCAAAACTTCTACGGTAAGATAAACCTCCCCATAAACGTCCAAAATCAAAATCTCTGTAAGCTTTAAAGTTCACATCGATAGCAGCTTCTGAAGTTTCTTCTTTCAACTGAAATAATACTGAAGGTTCAAAAGACCATTCTGTACTATAAGGATCGATAATATAACCGGCAGATAACAAATACTGACGTTGGTTATCTGTTTCAAACTCTTCTGAAAAGATATCTCTTTGCTGCGGAATAATATTTTTTACTGTGAAATGTGTATAAAATTCAAATAAATAATAAGACATCCCAAAATCTACATTAAAAAACGCATCTCTTTGTTCTGCTCCAGAAATAATAGGATCGTTAGGGTTTGTACCTCCAATCAAATCACTTTCATCTAAGCGCTCTTGTAAAACCCCAACACTAAGACCAAAAGATAATTGATTAAGGTCTATACGGTTTCTAGAAAGTAATAAATGATAAGCCATCGTAGCGTAAACACCCTGTTGTGAGAATCTACCATTAGAATCGTTATACAAAATTGCTCCTAAACCTACATTATCTCCTACTCTACCATTTAAACTAGCAGTTTCTAAAGCAGGCGCATCATCTACATCAAACCACTGTCTACGACCTGTTAATCGCAATTTGGTTTGTGTTGCAGCACCGGCCATTGATGGATGTACTAAATATAAGTTATCTGTTAAATAATCCGAATAAACTGGAATCCCTCTTTCTTGCGCACGTAATCCTGCGGTTAAAAAAAGACATACAAGTATTAATAAGGGGTTAAGTTTTTTCATGGGTACTTAAGGGTTATTTCATCACTAAAATAAACTTTAATATAAGCTTTGCAAAATTTGTTGTAAAAATGTTAAACAGATAAAGACTTAATACATTAATCATTTTCAGCGTTAATCAAGCTTAACGATAGATATTTAAGGCATTTAACAAATTATGCTGGCAAATATTGGGCGTAAATATATTGATTTCATTGTATTTCTTTTAGTATTTTTGTCAAAAATTTATGTTATGAGTAAATATTCTATCGAAATAAAACCTACCAATAATGAATCGATTCAGAAATTTGAAGCGAATTCATTTTTAATTCAAGGCGAAGGATACGAATTTAAAAATATTGAGGATGCTAAAAATTCTCCAATTGCACAACAACTTTTTCACTTACCTTTTGTTAAAACGGTTTATATCGCACAAAATTTTGTCGCGATAGAAAAATACAACATTATTGCTTGGAGCGATGTAGAAAAAGAAGTTGCAGAACAAATTGAAGAATACCTAAATTCTGGTAAAGAAGTAGTTATTGCTTCCGAAGAAAAAGAAAAGAAAAACGTTCCGGTAACTGTTTATGCTGAAAGTACACCGAACCCAAAAGTGATGAAGTTTGTTGCCAATAAAAAATTGGTTATCAATACGACAGAATTCAAGAATATTGATGAAGCTAAAAATTCACCATTAGCTCAAAAGCTATTTCACTTTCCTTTTGTAAAAGAAATATTTTTTGATGAAAATTATGTTTCGATCACTAAATACGATATTTCTGAATGGGAAGAAGTCGTAATGGAGCTAAGAGAATTTATTCGCAACTACATTCAAGAAGGTAATGAAGTGATCACTGAAAGTACGATTTCAGATAAATCTTCAGAACCACAAACCTCATCTGCCGTAAATACTGAAAATTTAGACGATACTTCGAAACAGATCATCGCTATTTTAGATGAATATATTAAGCCTGCGGTAGCGAGTGATGGTGGTAATATTATGTTTAATTCTTACGAACCGGAAACTAAAAATGTAAGCGTTGTTTTACAAGGAGCTTGTAGCGGTTGCCCATCTTCAACCATTACACTAAAAAACGGAATCGAAACCATGCTAAAAGATATGCTACACGGGAAAGTAAATACCGTACACGCCATTAATGGTTAATTTGTAAAGATATTTTAATTCAATAAAAAAGGAGCATCAAATTGATGCTCCTTTTTTTATCTCTAAACTTTTTCGAATTAGAACTCACGTTTAGCGTCTTCGTAATATTCTTTAAATAATTGTAGAAGACTCATCGTAGATGTCACTAAATCTTTTGTTTCTAATAGAAGACCAAAGTACAGTTTAGTGTTCTTAGGACTCGTTTCTGAAGTTCTAATACGCTCAATCTGCTTCTGAATTAATCCTGAAACTTTATCTAATAAGGTTTGCTTATCATTTAAAATCTGATCAATTCTAGAGAATGAGTGATTATCAAAAGTTTCAATAATCTCATCAAACAACACTTGCATTTCTCTATCTACACTCTTTAAATCTCGAATCTGGTTGAATTTTAAATTCTTATGGTTATTGTTCACGTGTCTATAACTTGAACGTGTAATTTGACCAATAGACTGCACCATATCCTGAAGAATATCTAAGAACAAAATATAGAACTTACTTGCCCCAACCGAATTATCTTCTAACGACTTGATAAAATAGAATACGTTATCTTTTAACTCATCAACCTCATCTTCAAGATCATTCAGTTTCTTAGTATCTTTTCTCAATTTACTAAGATCGTGATACCCTAAATGATCTACAGTCTTGCTGTAACGCTTATTAATCCCGCTAATTACGCTAGAAATATTTTGTGAAGTTTCAATCGTAATTTCATTAATGGTAATGATATCGTGACGATTAAAACGTTTTTTACTTTTTTCTTCTTTTACTTTCTTAGAATGAAGCACTGCACTTCTAACGATTAGAACAATCGCTAAAATTACCAATATCGCTAAAGCAATCGTACCACCATACCAAATGATAGCGGCAAAAATCGCAGCTGCTAAAAAGGCAACACCGGCAGTTACAAACCAACCTCCTACAACGTTCACTACACCTGCTACTCGATAAACCGCACTTTCACGATCCCAAGCACGATCGGCTAAAGAAGTACCCATCGCTACCATGAAAGTTACATAAGTAGTTGAAAGAGGAAGTTTTAAGTTGGTACCAATAGAAATTAAAATACCGGCAACTACTAAATTTACAGAAGCTCTTACAGTATCAAAAGCCGGAGCATCAACTCTACGATCTGCTAGAGCAGAATTTGGCTTTTCGAACTTTGCTTCAATTTTATTTTTTACACGCCCAGGTAAAATACTGGTTACCGCATTACTTGCCACAACAGAATATCTTACTAACACACGTGCTAAGGTATTTGGTTCAAAACGCTCAGCTCCATCGCCTTGTCGAGAAAGATTTACACCCGTATCTACAACCGCTCTTGCTTTACTCGATAACCAAAGCGTTAATACCATTACCCCACCGGCAATAATTAAAAGAAATTCCGGAGTCTGAACTTTTCCTGCCAAACCATTCATTGCAAATTCTGAAGGCAACACTCCAGAAGTTTCGTAAGCGGTTTGCCACAACCCAAAAGATTGCCAAGCCGCAATAGGAACTCCAATAAAGTTTACCAAGTCGTTACCTGCAAAGGCTAACGCTAAAGCAAATGTTCCCACAATAATAATAGCTTTTAAAATATTTGTTTTAAAAACACTCATTAACAATTGCGAGATCAACGACCAGAACACAAAACTTATTAATATGATGAGCCAAGTATGCTCATTTACAAATTCTTTTACTTCTGAAGGTAAAAAAGTGATACTCTTCATTCCCTTAATAAAGATGAAATAAGTAATCGCTGCAAAAGAAACTCCGCCAAAAATAGCACCGAAATATTTCAGTTTCTTTTCATATTGAAAGGTAAACACTAATCGAGAAACATATTGTACAAAAGCACCAATACTAAAAGCAACTACTACCGAAAGTAAAATACCCAAAACAATTTCTGTAGCTTTTGCGGTATTAATATATTCAGATAATAAGGCTAACGATTCTCCTTCAGAATAAAGTTTAATCACTGCAATACTCACCGCCGCACCTAACAATTCAAAAACAATAGATACAGTTGTCGAAGTAGGTAAACCAAGTGAGTTGAAGAAATCGAGCAGTAAAACATCGGTAATCATGACGGCCATAAAAATGATCATGATCTCATCAAAATAAAACTGGCTCGGCATAAAAATACCTTTTCTTGCCACCTCCATAAGACCACTCGAAAAAATGGCTCCAACAGCAACTCCCACACTAGCAACAATCATAATCGTGCGAAGAGAAACGGCTTTCGATCCAATAGCAGAATTTAAGAAGTTAACCGCGTCGTTACTTACTCCTACTACTAAATCTGTAATGGCGAGGCCAAAAAGAACCACCAACATTACAATATAAATATTCTCCATAAATATTCTTTTTTACAATCTGCAAAAGTGTTTTAATAATTTGAAATTTTCATGCTTCTATTGTTACCAAAACATTAAATTGTACATCTTCAAATTATTCTTTTTACCTTGTATTTTTTACGTTTTCAGACGCCAATATTACAGATTTATGAGACAATTAGAAAATCTACTTGCAAAAGAAACAAGTCCTTATTTATTACAACATGCAAATAACCCCGTTTTTTGGCAATCTTGGAACGATTCTATCTTAAAGTTTGCTAAAGATAACAATAAACTTTTACTCATTAGCATTGGCTATTCTGCCTGCCATTGGTGCCACGTGATGGAACACGAATGTTTTGAAGATAAAGAAGTCGCGCAAGTGATGAACGAAAACTTCATTAACATTAAAGTAGATCGAGAAGAACGCCCCGATGTCGATCAAATTTATATGAGTGCACTACAAATTATGACTGGGCAAGGTGGTTGGCCATTAAATATTGTGGCTTTACCAGACGGCAGACCGGTTTGGGGAGCTACGTATCTTCCGAAGAAAAAATGGATGGGATCGCTGCATCAGTTAACAGATTTATATAAAAAAGCGCCGGAGCATATGGAAGATTATGCGCAAAAACTAAGTCTCGGGATGCAAGAACTCAATAGTCTTGTGAGTAGCGAAAGTGAAGGACAAGCATTTTCTTCAACTTTTTTAGAGGAAACTATTACATCTTGGCAATCGAAGTTCGATCTTAAAAACGGAGGTTTTCGTGGAGCTCCAAAATTTATGATGCCTAACAATCTTTCGCTTTTATTGCGCTATAGTTTTCAGCATCAACAAAAGGAAATCTTAGATTTTGTTGAATTCTCTCTAGAAAAAATGGCTCAAGGCGGAATTTACGACACACTCGGCGGCGGTTTTTCTCGTTATATTGTCGATGAACGCTGGCACATTCCGCATTTCGAAAAAATGCTTTATGATAACGCTCAACTCATCGAATTATATAGCGATGCTTATGCGGTGTTTAAAAACGAAAAATTCAAAAAAGTTGTTGAAGAAAGTTTACAGTTTATTCAACGAGAGCTTACCGCGCAACAAGGTTATTTTTTTGCCGCTTTGGATGCCGATAGTTTAACTGAAGAAAACCTTAAAAAAGAAGGCGCTTTTTACACTTGGAAGAAAGAGGAGCTACAAACATTACTCCAAGATGATTTTGAAATTTTTGCTGAATATTTCAACATTAACGCTTACGGATATTGGGAAGAAGGCGATTATGTATTGATAAAAACCAAGACTTCAAAAGAAATTGCCGCTCAATTTTCTATATCTGAAGAGGAGCTTCAACAAAAGATTAGCTATTGCAAGCAACTTTTATTCAACAAAAGGAAAGAACGTAAACGACCCAGTTTAGATGATAAAGGTCTAACCTCATGGAATGCAATGATGATTAAAGCTTACACAAAAGCTTATCAAATTTTTCAAAAAGAAGAATATTTAACCATTGCTGAAAAAGCTATTGATTTTATCACTGAAAACTTACTAGAAGAACTTCAGCTTTACAGAAATTTTAAAAACAAAAAAAGCATCAACGCTAATCTTGAAGATTATGCTTTTTTAATTGAAGCTTTACTAGAAGTGTATCAAACTACTTTTAAAACTGCATACCTAAAGCTCGCTAAAGACTTAACTGAACAGGTTTTTATAGATTTTTACGATGAAAAAAGTGGTTTCTTTTTTTATACTTCAATCCAAGTAAAACTTATTCAGCGTAGTATAGAAACGCAAGATAATGTGATCCCGGCTTCAAACTCTGTGATGGCGCATAATCTTTTTAAACTTTCAAAATTCTATTTAAAGAAAGAATGGCAAGAAGTTGCCGAATTGATGCTGAAGAAAATTTTACCGCAAATAAAGGATTATCCTTCAGGTTATAGCAATTGGTTATCGTTACAGCTTAATTTTACTCATCAATTTTACGAACTCGTGTTTTCAAAAGAAAGCAATATTTCAACTGAAAAAATTCAGCAATACTATTTACCTCAGCTTATTTATGCTGTTACCGATGAGGAGATTCCGCTAACTAACGGAAAAGAAAGCGAAAACGAACTTTATTATTTATGTAAAGAAGGCGCTTGTGAGCTTCCGCAAAAAAATATTGAAAACGTTATAGATCGCCTAAATTCCTAAGTTTAACAAAAATTAAACGATGGGTTAGA
>Ga0129333_10007013_pt1 | contig 10670 bp, 6 predicted proteins | sample CPB6_08_DNA_FD_94474 | JGI IMG/M metagenome (GOLD analysis project Ga0129333, IMG submission 94474) | Freshwater to marine salinity gradient microbial communities from Chesapeake Bay, USA - CPBay_Sum_0.6_0.8_DNA | ecosystem: Environmental > Aquatic > Marine > Coastal | place: USA: Chesapeake Bay...
GAATCTGCTAGCACCACCAGCAATAGCATCGCCATAAGCCTGCCTTCCAGTTCTACCAAAATTACCACCAAGCATACCCGGTGCGGTCATTTGTCCAGTTCTAGGATTAATTCCGTAAGTACCAGCACCAGAAGTGCCAGAGAGGAAATTCATCATAGCTGCCATTTGAGCACGCTGAGCAGGTGAGACAGTTCCCATAACAGCTCTGCGCTGCAAAGCATTTGCTTTCATACCAGCAAGCCAGCCAGTATTAGAAGTAAATCCACTAGCAAATCCAGCAGCACCACCACCTGGGCCAATTCTAGTTGCAGCTTTAAGTAGCTTGAAAGCCGCAACTGCAGCCAATATCTTTACAGGTAGTCCATCAAAAGCACCAAGAACAGGGCTAACAGCTTTGAATATTATGCCAAATCCCTTAGCAATGATGCCGAGAAGAGAAGCTACTTCTTTCAGAAGATCCTCTAAGCCAGACTCAAGTAAAGTCAAGAAAAGCTTTCTTACCTGCTCTCTTAAACGGTCGAAAGTATTGGTAAGAGTTGCCTGAACTTTCTTGAAGCGTTCCTCAAGTTTACCAGCACTATTATTTGCCGCATCATTTAAACCCTGAAGAGCCTGAGGATTAGAAAGTGCAGGCAAAATTGCTGCAGCCTCACGACGACCACCAAGAAGATTGACAACAAAGTCTTTCGATTCCTTATTAAGACTATTGAAAGCCTTGCCAATACCAAAAAGAACACCTCTAGTATCAGAATTATTGATTGCTGTAATAAATTCTGGGGTTCCAAGAGCAGAGTTAGTTAAAGCAAGATCAAGTAGAGCCTCTCTACTCTGATAAATTGCAGGAATAATACGGCCGAACTGCTCTGCCAAAGCAGCACCACCACGACCAGAACGCTGCTGTGCAAGAGCGGCAAGCGAAGCAAACTCTTCCAAAGAGAAACCTGCTTCCGTTGCAACGGGTGCAATATCGCCAATGAAAGAAATTGTTTCCTTTGCTAGCACACCAGACTTCTGCTCAAGAGCAATAGCAACATCACCAATCTTCTCGAAAGAAGCACCAAATGCAATAGAGGCAGCAGTAAGACCATCAGTAATTTCTGCCAGCGGAAGACCAGTAGACTGAGCAATTTTTGCAGCAGATTGGATCTGGGCATTAATAAGACCAGTTCCACTTAAACCCTCAATAGATCCAACATTACTGAATGCACCAATTAACTGAACGGTTAGTAGAGCAAGTTCATCTGCAGCAAGACCAGTCTCCAAAGAAACATCCATAATCTGTTTCTTAAACTGCTCTGTCACTACAGCAGCGTCATCGCCAAATGTTGATTGAATCTGGCTTTCAATTTTTGAAAGATTAAACTGGAGCTGCTCGGCTTCCTTGATAGATGAAGCGATACCTGTAGCAGCACCAAAAAGAATTGCTGAAGGAACCGAATATCTCAGTGTTGAGAGTGCACCAGAACCAAAGAAACCAGCAGCACCACCAAGACCACGAACCCTAGAAACAATATCTCCACGCTGACCGCCTCTACCAGCGCCACCAGCAGCAGCGGCGGCGCCACGACCACCACCTGCACCAGCACCGCCACCGCCACCAATAACAGCGCCCGAAGCAACAGCAATTCTCTTGCTATTTAGAATACCAATTTCTGTGTTAAGACGATCAAGCTCAATTTGGGCTTGAGGATCAACAGAAGTATCAATATTTACTTTCTGAGCATTAAGATCCTTTACGCGCTGATCAAGATCAGCCAACTGCTGCGCTCTTTTAGCAGGATCTTTTTCTTTTGAAATTTTTCCTAGAAGAGTTTGCTCTGTAACAATTTCCTGCCTAAGCTTTTTAGCTCTAGAAGCAGCATTAACAGAACCAGGCTTATCAAGTTCCTGCTTTAATTGCTGCTGAGCCTTCGTAACCTTAGCAATAGCGAGACTTAAAGCATCATATTCAACTTTTTGTTTCTTAGTAAGACCAGTATAGCCACCAGCACTTTTAAGAAGATCATCCCTTTCTTTCCTAAGAGAAAGGGTGCTAAGCCTTGACTGGGTTAAAGACTGTCTAGCAGCAACAGGGTCTGATGTAGATAGAGAAGCCGCATCTCTAATATTAGATTTAATAAGATTAGCTCTCTTAGTTAAATCTCTAATATCTTTAGATGTATTATCCTTTGGAGTATCTAAAGCAGTAGCAAGATTCTGTGGAGTCTTTTTTCCGACATCTTCTAACTCAGTAATCTTTAACTTAAGAGCATCAGCATCAAGACCAAGCTGTTGCAGTTTTGCAGTAGCAGCAGCATCATTAATGGTAATGCTTACATCATCTTTAATATCAGCCTGAAGATCATCTAACTGCTTCTTAATATTTTTAAGAGCAATAAGAGCATCATTGGGATTAAGCTGAACAGCAGCTTTAACACCCTCTCTAATCTGACTAATCTGACGCTTACGCTCAGCAGCAATAGCCTGCTCATCACCGCGAGCAAGACTCTTTGCAGCCTCTTGTCTGGCAAGCAGAATACGATTTTGTCTAGTACCAACAATACTTGGATCTACACCCTGAGCAAGTCCCTGCCTTAATTTAGCAAGAGCTTTTTCTCTATTAGTTAAAGCAGTAGTAGCGGCAGCAGCTCCAAGCTGAGGTCCGTAGTTAGCCTGAGCAGTAGCGCCAACAGCAGCAGCCTGCTGAGCCTTAAGAACGCTCTCTTCGGCCTTAGCGCCAATAAAAGCAGGATCAGCATTCTGTAATGCAATTACTTGATTAGCCAGCTTCTGATTATAAAGAGATGCCTGTGCCCTGGCTTTAGCAATCTCCTGAACTAAACCAAGATTTTCTCTTTGAAAACCTGTGGCTGCCTCAATTAAAGCATTAATATACTGGCCCCATGCTTGAGCAATAGCAGAGCTTGGAACCAATTCGCTTGGATCTCCACCTTGGACACCCTCGCCAATATTTTCCATATCTGCTGCTCTTTGAGCAGCAGCCTCAGCAGCAGCCTCATAAGGACTCTTTCTTTCCTCATCATCAAAAGCATCTGCAGCCTGTCCTGGCCCCACTCGTTTAGGGCCACCACCACGGCCACCACCAGAACTAGCAGAAGCACCAACAGTCTTAGACTTATTATTTAATGAGCTAACAAGAGCTCTCTCCGCTTTTGCAAATTCAGCATAAACTTTTTTAAGTAAATCAGTTTGCCTATCTAAAGCCTTTGACTTATCTTCAAGAGATTTAACAAGTTTCTTTTCTGCCGCAGAAAGATCTGTCTTAGTAGATGGTACCCCTGGGCCAGTAGCCTTTGGACCAGTTGGGCGAGGAACAGTAGTAGGAGCTGGTGGAACAACCAACGGACCAGCACCAGTAGCCTTTGGCCTAGCAGATTCTGGTACAGTAGATGGCGCTCCTGGGCCAGTAGCCTTTGGACCAGTAGAACGTGCTCCAGTAGAACCAGATGCTCCTCCTGCTTTATCAATTATAGCTTGATATTGATCAATTTTTGTAACAGTTTCCCTAATCGAAGCAGCTAATCTATCTAATTCTTCATCAATATTTTTTCCGTTTAAACCTCCAATGGTTCCAGCCTCACCACCACCACTACGCTCAACAGTGGCTTTAATCAGTTCAGTAGCAAGATCTTCCTGTCCACCGGTAATGCTTGTAAGTCTAGTAGCAAAAGCTTCTGCAACAGACTCTGACTGATTAGTTAGCCCATACTCAGTTAGATAAGCCTGTACTGATGCTGCGGCTTTCTTTTGAGCCTGATATTCTGGATTGCTTCCAAAAAGTTCGTCAGAAGTCTTAGCTCTAACAACTTTTTTACCAGCTTTATCTTTTTCAATAGAAAAAGGATCTATTAAAGAGCCTTTTGCTCTAGCTTGAAGGTTTAGTTTTTCTATTAAATCTTCTGTTTTACCAGTTTTACCAAGACCAAGCTTGCTCATCGCAGCTCGCACTTCAGAGAAGCTTGAAGTTCCACCAACTCGAACGATACCTTCTCTGAGAATATTTTCTCTTGCACCTAGGTATTTATCTCCAAAATTATTCGCATAGCCGTATTTATCAAAAAGACCCCCTCCACCAAACTTCGCAATAGCAGCCTGCTGCCTACGGAAAGCAAGACTTTCTTCCCCAAGTTTACCACCTTTTTGTGTTTTATCTACAGCATGACCAAATTCATGAATAAGTGCAGGAAACACATCCTCTGGCTTAATATTTCTTGGGACACCCAGTGTTTTGCTTTTTGGAGCAAACATTCCACCAGTACTAGCAGAAACACCGCCGCTAACATACTCTCCTCCAAAACTTTTATCGCCAGCAGAAAAAGCAGCAAACTTTGAAATCTCTGTCTGCGGAAAGGCTTGAAGTAGCTTAGTGAATAAAACTCTTGTAATTTTTTCACTAATATCACTATCTAATTTAATTTCTGGCAATAATTTATCAAGTTTAGGCTGAATAGATTTGCGTACAGCAGATCTTTCTAATTGCATCTGCAATCTCTCATCAAGAGATTTTGCAGCCCTAGAACGACTAATAGTTTTACCAGAAACCTCAGAAACTCTTGCACTGGCAGCATTGACACCCGTTAAGGCGCCGGGACGACCCGTTAAAGGGTCTTTTGAAAGAGATGATAACTGATTAGGTCTATTTCTATTTAAGAAAGTTTTGCCTGTTTCAACCTTTGCAGCATCTTCTATTCTTTTTCCAGCAAGTTTATCAGCTCTGTTCGAGCTATCAACTTTTGCTGCATTTTCTTCAACCCTGCTTTTTATAGCAGCCTGCTTAGCAAGAGCCTTTTCGCCAACTTTAAGCTCTCTATCAAAAAGCTTACCCAGAGCATCGGTAAACTGACTAGGATCTATGCTTTTTAGCTCAGAATTAAACTGCTTAAAAAAGGTATCAAACTGTCTAACAAACTGATCAGTTAGCTTTTTCTGCTCAGAAGCAGGAAGAAGATCCCATCCCTTAAAATTCTTAAGCTGAGATTTAAACTGGTCCCTAATTCCAGTATCCATATACTGGGCCAGTTTACCCATACTAGTTCTCTGAGCAGCAGCCGCAACAGTTCTAGCTTGATTCTCTACCCTAATTGATAAGTCAGAAAGATCCGCTGGAGATGATTTTGCTCTAGCAGGTGGTGGAGCAGAGGACTGAACGCGTTGGACGGGCTGAGCAACTGGAGCAGCAGCAGCTCTAGATGAAACTCTTTTAGATTCAGCATCAAGCCTTCTAATACTGCTAAGAACTTCGCTATCATCCACACCTAGCTTGATATTAAAGTTAAAATCAGCCATTTTGCCACCTAATGCCCTTAACAATCTACATAATCAATAACGACTAACTACTCCTTAAATCTAGCCGCATAAACATTTTCATCCCAAACAGGCTCGCCATCGTCAGAAATAGACTGAGAATCATCCGAGCCATACTTCTTTCTACGCTCAGCATCAACTTTCAGAAAATGTTCCTCAAGTTCCCAATCCAAATTCCACATCCAACGTGGAGGCATTTCATCGCCAGGGAGATTTTCCTGCCAAGCAAGAATTCTAATAGCATGATCCACAGCAGAATGGAAATCATGAGGAACATTCTGAATAGACTTAATACCCTCAGGATATAAAGAAATATCTGTTATAGATTTAGAAGAAGAAACTATCCTTAAAAAATAAGGATCTGATGCTAGTCTTTTCCCTCTACACCCTCAACAGTCATCTCACGATACTGGCCGATAATCTCAGCAAGGATGCGGGTATCAAGGCACTTAACCTCATCAATAGACTCGAAATAACGCTCATCATGATTCTCTGGATCACGAGTAGCATAAAAAGCCTGATAATAAGAGAACTCATTCATCCAAGCAAAGTCTGCCTCCATCTCAATAACCTTATTGACAACCTTATTTCTAAGCTCGTCATTATCAATCAGATCAAACTCTGCGTAAACGTCCTTCTTATCTACCTCTAAAGCCTTATCAACCTCATCAGTATAACGCTTAAGCTCCTCATAAATACGATCAGCCTCAGGATTATCATCCTCAGTAATCCAAGTATCTCTAAGACCATCATTCCAAGCCTGCTGAAGCGAATTCAGATAGTCATCCTTGCTCCACTCGTCCTCGGCGGCAATACGCTGCTCAGCAGAAAGACGAAGTTCATCAACACGGTTAGATGCAAGGAAATCAATAAGATCCTCACGGGAATCAAGACCCATATCACCAAGCTGATCCTCATAAAGAATCTTATCCTCAACAGGGGAATTCTTTACAGAAAGAATAGTGGCTCGGGCCTTAGTGCCAAAATCAGCAGCATCTCTCTGCTCAATTGGAGAAATCTTCTGAAGATAAACGACGATACCCGGCTGATCGCTATCATCATTAAGTTCAACTTCCTTGCCAACCATATAAAGGTCGCTAAGTCTACGACGCTTAGGGGCAACAACGTTATCAGTCTTCTTAGTAGACATTAAAACTCCTTAAAACCAAGATTTGCATCATTATAGACGCACCAAAAAACCTATTAACATAACGGAAAAGGGGAGGGCTTTTCAACCCTCCCCCAAATCCTACTAAAATAAATATCTATCAAGCAGTGCGGGCACCGTTGTAAACGTACATAAGACCAGCATCTGAAGTGAATGACAGGGTGGTCTCAAGCTTCTGCTGGATCTGGCCAGAGTAACCGGGAACCTGGAAACGTGCATCTGGAACATAGATGGTCTTGACACGGCTACCAGTGTCAGGGTGGTTGATGCGAATCTCCATAGGAACTGGAATAGCAGACTTGGGGCCAACAACGTTGGTTGTTGTAACGCCAGTGATCTGAGCCAGCTTCTCCCACATGTCAGCAGGGTCGAACGGACGAACACCGATTGAACCAGTGACCTCAGGAACATCGTAGTCAGTAGCAACATAGTGCTCGTTACCGAACTCCTGATCGTTGTCAAGAGTTACTGCCCATGAAACCTCAGCAGACTGAACTGAGTTGAAACGGGTGAATACTGGAGTAGCGCCAGTAGTACCGATATAAACGTCAATATCCTTTGGACGTACAGCAGCAGGCTTAACTGAAGCATTCTGGTGAACAGCGTTACCATTCGGGTTGTTACCAGACTGGGTGTAGGAGCCAGTTGTGGTTGAGCTGTAGACGATACGAATGGTCTTCGTGGCACCGTCAAGAGCGGCGACACGGGCTGAACCAGTGGCGGTAAGGGTTACTGCGCTTGAAGTATTGGTGTAGTCATCACCGAAGAACAGGCGACGGTAATCGCCAGTATTAGAAACAGCAACAATACAAAGAGCATAAAGATCGTCAGTACCCTCTTCGTAAAGAATAGCGGTATTGTCGAATGAGTAAGGGCCAGTACCAGTGTAGGTCTCTTCCTGGTAGTAAGGCTGACCTGGGGTGTAGTAGATTGAGTCGCCACGAAGGGTGAATGACTGAGTAGCATTCTGACCAATACCGAAACGGTAGGTGGCATTCTCAAGGGTAAGGTAAGGGATAGCGACACCCTTAACAATGTTGTACTGGTTACGGCGTGACTTGAAAGGTGAGATTACGTCGATTGGAACGTGATTCTGGAAATCAATCTCGTTGCTACCAATTGCACCAGAAAGCTGATTGCCTGCTGCAGCGGAACCGGGGTTAGCGGCGCCAGCCTTGCCGAGAAGCAGAGCCTCAAACTCGCTGAAAACATCGAACGACTCAAGATCGAACGAAAGGTCGGGAATATCACGAACAGTAGCAACTGTCTGCCAGTTACCAAGCTCGTAGATCTTCTCTTCTGGGATGTTAAGGCTGCCCGGTCCACCAGTCTGGATACGGTCAACCACAAATCCGTTTACATCAGTTAAAATTGCTCCGGCCTTAATAGCCATGATAAAACCTCCAAATAAAAGTTAACTGTATCCAAACCTAGAAATTTATCTAAGGTTCCTGCATAAAAAAAGATGCACAAAGTCCTGTGAATTCTTAAAACTGTAACGGAAATTATTCAGGTAATTAAAATTACGTCAAAGGATTGCGAGGAATGAACCTTCCATCTGGACCACGAAGAGGTGGTGTTCTTCTATTCAAAGAAGCAGCAGAGCCCAAAGTTCCACCAATTTGACCAGGCTTATTACCAAACTTCCTCTTAGCAGCCTTTGTCTTAACAACAACCTTCTTTTCCTTAGGACCACTAGTTGACTTCTTCTGAGAATCCTTAATATATTCCTCTAAAACAGAAGTTAATTTTCTGCCATATTCTTGATTCATTTTTGCTATACCCTTATCCAAGAATCTCCAACCAACAATACCCTTAGAAGCCTTTGGTTTAAAGCTTCTTTTACTAAGACCTTTAGTTTTAAAAGGGTAAACATAAATATATGGACCTCCTGGTGTTTGAACAATAGATCTTGCGGATGGAGTTCTGTCAAAAGGCTTGCCAGAACCAACACCAACAGCTCCTCTACCCTTTTTATCTGAGCCCTTTTTACTTATAAGTGGGCTAGATGGAACAAGGAATCCAGGTCTAGCGCCGAATCTAGAAAGGCTAGGTGAATCATTCAGGCTTTTTCTAAAAATCTTAATTTTCTCTTTCCCGACCTCTTTAGAGCCAGCAGGAGAAGCGCCAAAGTTTAGTCTAGCCCACTGCTTAGCATATCTATCAAGTTCCAAGAAATTAAAGCCAATACCTCTAGCAGAAGTAACAATAAGCCTATCACTAGCCAAGCCCTTATCCATAGCACCTTTAGAATATCTTTTAAGCTTACCAGTATCAGCAAATCTATAAGGTTTTCTACCCCTTTTCTTGCCGGCCTTATATGCCCTAATCATTTCTTTACGGGCAACTTCACCAAGCTCCTCATGCATAGTCGCAAGACGAGAACGAAACTCGGAACTTTTAAGAGAATTAGAAAAACTTTTTTTAACCCATTGAGCAAGCTGCGTCGATGCTTCAGCACTAGTCTGCTTTACTGCATCATTAACTTCAATCTTGGCAAAAACAGCAATAAGGTCATTCTTACTAGTATTAGCTGTAGCCCCTGGCTGGAAAATGAATGGGTTATTCGCCATTTTTAATCCTTGTTCAATATAGTATATATATCGTCCAAACGGTTCATAAATTCTTCATTCCAAACAACTTCAGAATTATCTGACTGAATTAGATCAAAAGCCATATCGCAAAGATCATTAATATCATCAAGAAATTTTTTTCTTAGCTTTGCTGAAATATCGTTTGGTAGGAAAGAATCGCACTCTCTTTCTTTGAATGAAAGAAAAGACGCGATTACTCTATCTCTACGTTTTGCTAATAAATTACTGTTATCCATTTTGTCATCCTAAAGACCATGCTTCAGCCTCAGCAATTAAATGTGCAGGCTCCTCATTTATAACATTAGCACCATCTGCTAAAGGAATAACATTAAGAACTACAAGAAGTGTAGTAAGAGCACCAATAGGATCAAGTGGTGGGAAAGGTATTAAGGATGGATCGTGGGCAGATATGACAGCAGCAATATCATCAAGTTCCTGCTGAGAAGGGCTGGAAGAGCAATAAACAGCAACCTGTCCAGAAACATCATTAATGGCAACAAGATCAGAACATACGTCAGAAATTTCTTTTCTTAAAAAATCCCAGTCAATAGAAGCTGGAGCTTGGAATAGTGTTCTTATCATGCCGGAACCTTTTCAATAACAATATGGTTCAACTGCATTTCCTGAGTGGCAGTTGAACCAACAGTACCAATAATATCTAAAGAAACCCCACTCTGTATAGCTTCAGTTGCCACACCATAACCAATACCCTGAGCTGCACCACTATAGGCAAAAACAAGTTCAGCATTTAGATCACTATTGGCCTCAACTCTGATAGTACCCTCAAAATAACATGCCCTATATGAAGTTGAAACACCAACTGTGAAAGAAATATTGGAGACAACAGTTGTTGAACCAACCTTCATATTGATTGAGAAAGTTCTAGAGCCACCAGATCCATCATTCTTATACCTAAGACTTCCCCTAATCTTGAAAACATCTCCAGCAGTTCCTGTAATTGTAGGAACAGAATCCAGTAAAGATGCTGGTGTTGCAGTATTCAAAATAGATGGACCCTCATCCTGTGAATAAACAATAACAACTCCAGCAGGACCAGTCGCACCTTGTGGCCCAGTAGAACCCTGTACGCCAGTAGCCCCGGCAGTACCGGCAACTCCAGTAGCACCAACCGTACCAGCACTACCAGCAGGACCAGTAAAGCCTTGAACTCCAGTAGCCCCCTGCGGACCAGTAGGGCCAGAAGGACCAATTTGGGTATACATTACTTGTGTTGCAGTTAAAATAATACTTGGAATAGCGGGTGCTGGCGAAGCTGCTGGAACATATTGGATAGATACATCAGTGCTAGTTGTCTGCCAATAAAGTTGTATATAATCATTTGAACTCAAAGAGAGTACAAAGTTTACAGTCCCAAGAGCATGACCATCTACGCTACCATGATTTTGAATGATACTCCATTTACTATCGCTATCATCTATATTTGTGCCATTTTTTTTCAACCAAATATTTGCATCTTTAATCTGGTTGTTAGTGTTAACAAACTGAACCGAGAAAGTAATGCTGTAAACACCAGCATTTGCAAAAGTAACTTTGCTGCTATCAACGATGCTAACACCATTATTTGATAAGTCACTATTGTTATA
>Ga0129333_10007014_pt1 | contig 10670 bp, 13 predicted proteins | sample CPB6_08_DNA_FD_94474 | JGI IMG/M metagenome (GOLD analysis project Ga0129333, IMG submission 94474) | Freshwater to marine salinity gradient microbial communities from Chesapeake Bay, USA - CPBay_Sum_0.6_0.8_DNA | ecosystem: Environmental > Aquatic > Marine > Coastal | place: USA: Chesapeake...
CACATTCTCACCATCGAACGAGTCTCTTTGCGCAATTGGCCTATGGGGCACGGCAGCGGAGCAGCTCAGCTCTAGGTCAGCCTCCGAACTCGAAGGCCGGTCGTTTGCGATTTCGATGACATCTACCTCCGATGCAGCAGTTGCAGCCGTGCCCGCCTGCCACTTATTGATGGATACGCCATGCGCAGCGTTGGGACTGCGCGGCTGGCTCGTTGGTCCGTCAGAAGCGATCCATCAACTCATCGCACCGTTGGCCACCGCCCAGGAGCTTCCAGAGGCAGCGTGGCTATTCTCTGAGATTGGGTCTGGCAAGGCCTGGGTCGGGGAGAAGACCCAAGATATTTTCGTGCCACAAATGGTGAACTTTGAATTGATTCGAGGCGTTAGTTTTACGAAAGGCTGCTACCCCGGTCAGGAAGTGGTGGCCCGAAGTCAATACCTCGGAAAACTGAAGCGTCGGACCTTTCGTGCCGACCTCTCGGGGACCGAAGTTCAGCGGCTCAACATTCCGATCTCCGAGTTGCCGGGCCAGGACGTCTGGTCTAGCGTATTTCCCGCCGAGCCTTGCGGCCGAGTCGTGGCGGCTGCCCCCGTATTTGATACTGAGGGCCGGTCGCAAGCCGGGGCCGCTTTACTGATTGAACTCACCCTCTCGGCCTGGGACGCCGGTGGCCTAGCGATCGGCAGCCTGAATGGTCCAACCCTGGAGGCGGGCCATCTGCCTTATGGCCTGGCAGACGCCGCGTAAATTCTTGCGATACGTTGACCATCGGTGTGTCTGATCGGTATTCATCTCGGGACAGGCCCCAGACTATTGATCACCGCAAACCGTGATGAATTTGCGGGCCGTCCGACCATGCCGTTGCACTGGTGGCAAGAAGGCCTGCTCGCCGGAAAAGATCTCCAGGCAGGCGGCACCTGGCTGGGCATTACTCGGAGCGGCCGCTTTGCTGCCGTCACCAATGTCCGAGACCCAGCCCTTCGGACTGCTGCAGTGCCCTTTGGCTCACGCGGACTGATGGTGAAGACGTTTCTTTTGTCGGATTCCGATCCGCAGGACTACGCACAACAGATGCTGGCGGCAGTCTCCGAGGCATCGCCTTACAACTTAATTCTTGGCCGGATTCAGATGAATTCAATCCAAACGCTCTGGCTTGGCGGGCGGAGCCGCGCACTCATGCCACTGCAGGCCGGTAGCCATGTTCTATCCAATGCCGAGCTCAACACCCCCTGGCCAAAGGCCCGCCGTCTGAAGGCGGCACTGGCAACCGAGGATGAGGAGGCAATTGATGCCGTCATGCATTCACAGACACTTGCAAGCGATGATGAGCTGCCTGCCACCGGTGTTTCTTTTGGCTGGGAAAAGCGACTATCTGCAGCACTGATTTCCGGGGAGGACTATCACACGAGATCCTCCACGCTGATTCGGTTGGATCCGCAAAAGGCGTCGATCCGAGAGATCACCTGGTCACCCTCTGCGTCAGCGATGGCCACCCTGCACGAACACTTTGAGTTCACGCGATAAACGATGATCAGAAGGCGGACGCCTAATCCGCTTTACTGCCGCGCCTGCGATTAAAACTTCGCATACGTTTGAAGGTGCCTGTCGCACTGGCCAGCAGGCGGCCATGCTGATCCCGCAATTCACCATGACAAAACGCCATAGTGGTGGAAAAGTGGTCACACCAGCCAAGGGCATGCAGTTCACCCTTGGCGGGACGCATAAAGCTCGTGTTCATGCCGACCGTCACCATGCCCATCTGATCGGGGTCTGCTGAACGGGCCGCAATGGCCATGACCACATCCAAAAGCGTCATCACCACGCCACCATGAGCCACGCCAAGCCCGTTAAGATGCTCGGGCTTCAGCACCAGCTTAATCTCGGCATGGCCCGATTCAGCCCGAACAGGCTCGACACCGAGATAATCCACAAACGGCGTAAAGCCAGAGGTGCTGGGGGATTGCATGACGCCAACGATAGCAAGACTTACACTTCGTGGACATGAATGCACCCGAGAGCCTGCGGCCAAGTCTGCCCGCGTTACCTCCCTTCACCCCCCACCCCGAGCCTGGCGCTGCGCCGAGGATTGACCTTGGCCTGCCAGCCGGCTGGTCGCCTGGATTTGCGGGCCTTGCTGCTGACCCTGAGGAACCCTTTATTCGGCCCTGCGACCCCTCACCATTGCAGGAATGCCGTTTGCTCGCGGTTTCTGAAGATGCTGCTGCACTGCTGGGTCTTGATGCGCATGAACTGATGCAAAGCCCGCAATGGCTTGCCTTACTTTCAGGTAACGCGGTGGGCAGGCATCTTCAGTCCTATGCAAGTGTCTATGCGGGACACCAATTCGGAGTCTTTGTGCCTCGACTCGGCGATGGCCGTGCGTTAAACCTCGGCGCACTTCGTGGCTGGGAACTGCAGCTGAAAGGCGCGGGCCAGACCCCTTATGCGCGATTTGCTGATGGCCGAGCGGTACTGCGCTCATCCGTTCGCGAATACCTGTGCTCAGAGGCGATGCATGCTTTAGGCATTCCCACCACTCGGGCCCTATCGATCGTGGCGTCTGCGTCTCCCGTGTTGAGGGAGACTGTCGAGACCGCCGCAGTGGTCTGTCGAGTGGCACCGAGCTTCCTGCGTTTTGGCCATTTCGAATATTTCGCATCACGGCAGCGGCTGGATCTGCTCGAGCAGCTGGTGAGTCACGGCATCGAACTCTTGGGCTGTAATCCTATCGCCAACACTTCAACTCTGCCCATCGCTGAGCGGGCGGTGGCGATGCTGCATGAAGTTGCCCGACGAAGTGCGAGCATGACCGCCCAATGGATGGGAGTCGGATTTATGCATGGCGTAATGAATACCGATAACTGCTCTGTTCTTGGCCTCACTCTAGACTATGGCCCCTTTGGTTTCATGGATGGCTTTCATGCTGGGCACATCTGCAATCACTCTGACCATCACGGCCGCTACAGTTTTCAATCGCAGCCACAGGTCTCGTTATGGAATCTCAGTCGGCTCGCCAACGCCTTGTATCCTTTGGTGAACGCACGGGAGCCGCTGACTGAGGCACTGGAGACTTTCAAGTCAAGCTACGCGCAATCGATAGAAGGCCTACTGAGAAAAAAATTGGGACTACAAACCCTGCCGGAGGACCACTGGAGCCCACTGCTCGATGATTTTTATGCCCTGCTGCAGTCGCAAAGAATCGATTACACACTTGCCTTCCGGACGCTCTCGCACGGCCAGGAGCAGGCATTCATGAACCTTGCGCCTGATCGGGAGGCCTGTAGACCATGGCTGAGTCGATATCAGGAGGCGGTGGCACTCAGTCTTGCTCGGCAAGGACTGCCTGCCGAGCAACGGCTCCAGCAGATGCGGGCAATCAATCCGAAATACGTCCTGCGAAACTGGGTGGCCGAGGAAGCCATCAGCGCGCTTCGAGATCAAGGCGATGCTCAGCCCTTTCACGATATTGCCCGCGTGTTGCGCAGCCCATTTGAGGAGCACCTAAATTTTGAGCGTTATGCTTCACCACCACCTGATTGGGCACAGCATCTATCGGTGAGCTGCTCAAGCTGATCAAAAACCCACTCATTGCGCAGGAATTCGCCATGAAATCTGACGAGGAATATCGAAAGTCACTCACTCCGATGGAATATGAGGTCACGCGGCGCAAAGCCACCGAGCCCCCGTTCACAGGTCGGTACTGGGACCATTTTGCGCACGGCACTTACCGGTGCATTTGCTGCGATCAGCCGCTTTTTGATTCGGAGTCAAAATTTGATGCGGGCTGTGGCTGGCCCAGCTATTGGCAGGCCATTTCCGACGGATGTATTCGAGAGGCAAAAGACACGAGCCACTTCATGACCCGAACCGAGATCCTGTGCGGCCAGTGTGACGCCCATCTTGGCCATGTTTTTGATGACGGGCCAGCCCCGACGGGCCTGCGCTACTGTGTGAATTCGGCCTCGGTAAAATTTGAGCCACGATGAGACTGCTTGCCGACTGGCTTCCGATTGTTTTATTTTTTGCGGTGTATAAGCTGTCCGATTTGTATTGGGCAACAGCCGTAGCCATTATCGCAACGCTGGCTGTGATGGGACTATTGAAGCTCAGGGGCCATCCCATTGAGGCCATGCAGTGGGTGAGCCTTGTGCTCATTGTGGTATTTGGTGGGGCCACCATCTGGCTTCAGGACGAGCGTTTTATCAAACTCAAACCCACCCTTCTTTACGGTCTCTTCGCCGCGGCCTTGATCGGCCCGCAGCTGTTGAAGCGCATTCTGCTCATGGAAAAACTCATGGGGTCGAAGATCAGTATGCCCACGCATGCGTGGGCCAAACTGAATGCTGCCTGGGGCTTATTTTTCGCTGCCTTGGGAGGGCTCAATCTCTGGGTAGCGCATGCCTTCTCCACCGATACTTGGGTGAATTTCAAGCTCTTCGGCACCATCGGTCTGATGGTCGTCTTTATCGTCGGGCAGGCGCTTTGGATGAATCGCTTCGCCACCGCGGAGTTGCCGGATGTTCTTAAAGACCAAGAGCCTCGATGAGCCGGCTTGCCCCCAGTGTTGAAGAAATTGAAGCCCGGCTTCGCGCTGCATTGCCCATCAGCGCCCTTCAGATTCGTGACGACAGCGCCCAGCACCATGGCCATGCCGGGGCGGCCGCAGGCGGAGGGCACTTCCACGTTACAGTTGTTTCAAGCGCCTTCGCCGGCAAAGGCCGTCTTGCCAGGCACCGGCTTGTGTATGATCCCTTAAGCGACTGGATCCCCGCGCGCATCCACGCCCTTTCGATCGACGCGCGCGACCCCTCGGAGTCTTCATGAAATCGTTTCACACTACCGCCATCGGCATTGCCCTGCTCCTTATTTCGGGAATTGCAGCCGCACAAAATATCGCTGTAGTCAATGGCAAGCCCATACCGCGGGCGCGGGCCGACGCCTTCGTTGCTGAACTGGTCAAACAGGGCCAGCAAGATACCCCTCAGCTGCAGGCACTGGTGCGGCAAGAATTGGTGGATCGGGAAATCCTGGTTCAAGAGGCCGAACGCCGTGGGTTATCCGCGAAGCCTGACGTCCGATTTCAGCTTGATAACGTTCGGCAGCAAGTGTTGATCAACGCGCTGGTACAGGATCAACTGGCCAAGGCTGGCGTAAGCGATGCGGAGATCAAAGCTGAATATGATCGCCTCGTGAAAGGCGATGGCGGCAAGGAATACCGAGCCCGCCACATCTTGGTCGAAAAAGAAGACGAGGCCAAGGCGATTATCGATCGCTTAAAGAAAGGCGTGAAGTTTGAGGAGCTTGCCAAGCAATCCAAGGATCCGGGCTCGGCTGCGAATGGGGGCGATCTGGACTGGGCCAATGCACAATCGTTCGTGGAGCCATTCTCGAAGGCCATGGTTGCACTGGAGAAAGGCAAATTCACGGAGAGTCCCGTTCAGACCCAGTTTGGCTGGCATGTCATTCGGCTCGATGATACCCGCACTGCAAAGCCCCCAGAGTTCGATCAGGTCAAGGAGCAGCTCTCCGAGTCCATGAGGCGTAAAAAGTTGCAGGACTTCCAGCAGCAGCTTAAAGCCAAGGCAAAGATTCAGTAGAGGTTGCCGCTCGCTGCTTTAGCTGATATCGACGGTCGTACCGACCGGCGCCCAATCAAACAGCGACACAATGTCGCTGTTTTTCATTCGGATGCAGCCAATCGATCCAGGTTCGCCCATCACGGCGGTATCGGGGCTGCCATGCAAATAGATATATCGGCGCATGGTGTCAACCTCGCCAAAACGATTTTTCCCGGGTTCAAGTCCCGAAAGCCAAAGGATCCGCGTCAAGATCCAGTCCCGCTGAGGAAACTGGCCCGCCAGCGCAGGCGACCAGATCTCTCCGGTTTTGCGTCGTCCGACGAAGACCGTATTCCAGGCAGAGCCCGCGCCAATTTTTGCGCGAATTTGATGGCGTCCATGGGGGGTTTGATAGCTGCCTTGCTGCTGACCGACGCCATTTTTTGAACTTGAAATTAAGGTCTGCATGACCAGGGTTCCGCTGGCATCTGGGGCCCAGCGCAGGCCCCCTTCCAGCGACTCTGGGGTCAGCCGCAGCAGCGCGAGCGTCTGGGCTTGAGTCGAGATGCGAATGTGATATTCGGAGGCCATAAAAATGAGCTGGGCAGCCTTTTTCTCACGCCGGCGGTGACTTGGAGGCCGCTCGGCGGCGAGCAAAAAACGACTGCAGCAACAATCCACAGGCTTCGGACATCACACCTCCGCGGGCAGAGGCATGGTGGTTTAAGCGGTGTTCATCAAAAAGATGAGTCACGCTCTCCACCGCACCCGTCTTGGGATCGGCGGTCCCGTAAATGACTTCCGTGATGCGAGAATGAAATATCGCCCCAGAACACATGACACAGGGCTCAAGCGTCACATACAGTGAGCAGCCCGTCAGCCGGTAATTACCGAGATGCTGCGCGGCTGCCCGAAGCGCAATCATTTCTGCGTGGGCGGACGGGTCGTTTCGCCCGATGGGCTGATTAAAGCCGCGGCCGACGACGGCCCCATCTCTCACCACGACAGCGCCGACTGGCACCTCGCCAGCCGCTTCGGCGAGTCTGGCCTGGTCGAGAGCGAGGCCCATAAAGTGCTGGTCTGCGGCATCGGTCATGAGGCTGGCGGGGCCGAATGTCTCAGATCAGACCGCAAGGCAGGTCCGTGCCGGCCCCATGCTAAGCACTGCTTGCTTTTTTAAGAATTGAATACAGCCGATCTTTGAGCATCAGCTTTTCTTTTTTCAGAACTTCAATCTCCTCGTGGGTACCCAAAGCAATATGGTTTTCCATATTCTTGATTCTTTGATCCAAATCATTGTGCTGGTCAAATAGCCGCGTGAAATGGTGGTCGGACGTTTTGAGTTTGCTGATGAGATCACGATATTCCGGAAACATGCCAGGCCTCCTTTAACTCCGATACGGGAATCGCAAGTTTACTCGCATGACTCTCCAAGACAATCCGGGAGAAATGCTCCTTACTCCCACTCGATCGTGGCAGGCGGCTTTCCGGAGATGTCATAGACGACACGGTTGATACCGCGTACCTCATTGATGATGCGATTGGATACGTCGGCCAATAGCGCATGAGGCAGGCGGGCCCAATGGGCGGTCATAAAATCGCTGGTGACCACCGCACGGAGGGCAACCACCCATTCATAGGTGCGGCCATCGCCCATGACGCCCACCGATTTAACTGGGAGAAAAACCGCAAAGGCCTGGCTGGTCAAGGCGTACCAGGACTTGCCGACGTCCTCCGAACCACACAAACCCGCCTGCACATCCGCAAGGCTTGCCTGGCGCTCCCGGAGTGCACGAATAAATAAATCATCAGCACGCTGCAGCAGAACGACAGAGTCACTATGAATCTCGCCAAGAATTCGTACGCCAAGCCCCGGCCCAGGAAAAGGGTGCCGGTCGACCATTTCGGAGGGAAGCCCGAGCGCTAGACCCAGCCTGCGGACCTCGTCCTTAAAGAGTTCCCTAAGTGGCTCCAGTAATTTCAGATGCAGCGTGTCGGGAAGCCCGCCGACATTGTGGTGCGACTTAATTGTTGTCGCCTTTTTGGTCTTTGCTCCGGCTGACTCAATCACATCGGGATAAATTGTGCCCTGGGCCAGCCACCTGGCATTCGAGAGCCTGGCCGACTCTTCCTGAAAAATATGCACAAACTCCCGGCCGATAATTTTTCGTTTCTCTTCCGGATCTGATACTCCCGATAGGGCAGTCAAAAATCGCTGTCGCGCATTGACGTGGATCACTTTCACACCCATATGTTCGGCAAAGGTCTGCATCACTTGCTCAGCCTCGTTCAGCCGAAGCAATCCATGATCTACAAAGACGCAGGTCAGCTGATCACCAATCGCTTGATGAATCAATGCCGCAGCAACTGAAGAATCGACCCCGCCGGAGAGGCCCAGAATCACGCGCTCTTCACCCACCTGTTGGCGGATCGACTCCACTGCCTCCTGCGCATAATCGGGCATGTTCCAGTCGGCGGAGGCGTCGCAAATCTGCAGCACAAAGCGGCGCAGGATTTCGGAGCCCTTTTTGGTATGGGTCACCTCGGGGTGAAACTGCACACCATAAAAATGCCGTGTCTCATCGGCCATACCCGCAATCGGACACGAGTCAGTAGACGCCATCAGCTTAAAGCCATCCGGCAGCGCGCTCACCTTATCGCCATGGCTCATCCAGACATCGAGAAGGCTATAGCCCTCGGCGGTCCGATGATCTTCGATGTCGCGCAAAAGTGCCGTATGGCCGCGTGCTCTGACCTGGGCGTAACCAAACTCTCGAAGGCTGCTGGCCTCCACTTTGCCGCCCAACTGCGTCGCCATGGTCTGCATGCCATAACAGATGCCCAGTACGGGCACGCCACGCGTAAAAACCGCCTGCGGTGCCCGCAACGTTCCCGCCTCCGTCACCGAGAGATGGCTGCCTGACAGCACGATACCACGCAGGCTATCGTCACTGGCCGACCGGCCGTATTCTTCGATGAACGTATCGCTCACATCGCTGGGGTGGATCTCACAGAATACACCGGCCTCACGAACCCGCCGTGCGATTAACTGCGTGACCTGAGAGCCAAAATCAAGAATAAGAATCCGAGAATGCATGCTGGAATGGCACCCGCTGTCGAGCATCAGCCGAAAACGACCCGATCAGTCAATGTGGTAGTTCGGCGCCTCTTTGGTGATTTGTACATCATGGACATGGGATTCGCGAATCCCAGCACTGGTGATCTCTACAAACTGAGCCCGTTCGTGGAATTCTTGAATCGAGGTGCATCCACAATATCCCATACTGGATCGGACACCACCGGCCAGCTGGAAAAGGATATTTTTTACACTGCCCTTATACGGCACCCTACCCTCGATCCCCTCGGGCACGAACTTATCGGGATTTGGGTTATCTCCCTCTTGGAAATACCGATCGGCCGATCCCGCCTGCATGGCTCCCACTGATCCCATGCCGCGATAGCTCTTATAAGAGCGGCCCTGAAACAAAATGATTTCGCCAGGCGCCTCATCAGTCCCCGCGAACATGCCGCCCATCATGACCGCGTCCGCGCCCGCAGCGAGCGCCTTGGCGACGTCTCCGGAGTAGCGAATGCCTCCGTCGGCAATCAGGGCAACGCCAGTGCCTTTCAGTGCTCGCGCCACGTTGGCAATCGCCGTGATCTGCGGAACGCCGACTCCAGCCACAACACGGGTTGTGCAAATCGATCCCGGGCCGATTCCGACTTTGACCGCATCCGCGCCATGCTTGATCAGCGCCTTGGCCGCATCGGCTGTCGCGATATTGCCGCCGATCACCTCAACCGCCGGATAACGTTTTTTGATCCACTTGACCCGGTCAAGCACGCCTTTCGAATGACCATGTGCCGTATCCACCACCACCACATCCACCCCTGCATCCACCAGGCGTGCCACGCGATCCTCTGTGCCCGGTCCCACACCAACGGCTGCCCCTACCCGAAGCTTTCCTTGGGAGTCACGGCAGGCCAACGGATGCTCAATGCCCTTAAAAATATCTTTCACCGTAATCAAGCCTCTCAGCTCAAAGCTGCGGCTCACCACAAGCACGCGCTCAATACGATGCTTGTGCATCAGTTTTTTGGCGTCCTCGATGCTGGCGCCCTCGCGGACTGTGACCAAGCGCTCCTTGGGGGTCATGATCTTGGCGATGGGCTGATCCAAGTTGGTTTCAAAGCGACGATCGCGATTGGTCACGATGCCCACCACCTTGCCTGCCTTTACGACGGGCAGCCCCGAGATTTTGCGATCCGCGCTGAGTGCCATCAGCTCGCGCACCGACATATCCGGCGACACAGTGATCGGATCCTTGACCACGCCCGCCTCGAATCGCTTGACCTTGAATACCTCAAGGGCCTGGGCTTCGGGGGTGAGATTTTTGTGGATGATGCCGACGCCACCCTCCTCCGCAATCGCGATGGCGAGTTTCGCCTCTGTCACGGTGTCCATGGCAGCTGAGACCACAGGCAGATTCAATTCAATACGGCGGGTGAGTTTTGTCGACAGCGAGGTATCGCGGGGCAGGACTTGCGAGAAATCCGGAACAAGAAGGACATCATCGAAAGTCAGGGCTTTTTCTAGCAGGCGCATGGGCGCTCCAAAGACCAAAGCCGGATTATACCGATCAGTCTGAACCCCGATCTCTGCGCCGTCGTGGAGCGCCTGCATCGACGTTCTTGAGACGCGCAAGTGCCCGACGGGCCTCCTTTGGATCGGCGCACAGGGGCCGCCAGAGTTCTAAACGATCCCCATCGTTAAGGGGTTGTCGCATTGGCCAGGGCCTGCCAAAGACGCCGACCGCAGAGGCCTGTCGCCAGGCCAGTCGAAGCGTCTCATCGAGATCCGGGTGGGCCTTCAGCTGCAGGGCAGTCGACCCCGCCGTGACCCGCAGCGTCTGCCGCAGCACGCGACCCGGCCAGGCCGCACAGATCTCCACGCTGATCAAGGGGCCGCCTGCCATCATTGGGCGTATTGGGACTCTGCCCGCTTCACGAAGGCGTCAACAAAGGTCGCCGTGATGTGGGAGAAAACCGGGCCAATCATTTTCTCCAGTAGGCTGCTGGCAAAGTGATATTCCAGCTCGAATTCCACTCGG
>Ga0129333_10007015_pt1 | contig 10669 bp, 12 predicted proteins | sample CPB6_08_DNA_FD_94474 | JGI IMG/M metagenome (GOLD analysis project Ga0129333, IMG submission 94474) | Freshwater to marine salinity gradient microbial communities from Chesapeake Bay, USA - CPBay_Sum_0.6_0.8_DNA | ecosystem: Environmental > Aquatic > Marine > Coastal | place: USA: Chesapeake...
GAAGGTTTTGGTCTTCCTTTGTTTGAAGCAGCTTACTGTGGTTTGCCTGTAATAGCCCCAGATTATTCAGGGCATAAGGACTTTTTGTATGCAGAGGTAGATGGCAAAAAGAAAGCCTTCTTTTCTAAGGTGCCTTATGAACTAAAAGAAATTCAACCAGAGGTTGTTTGGAATGGAGTTTTGATAAAAGAATCAGAATGGGCTTATGTGAAACCTCTTGGTGCCAAGATGGCGATGAGAGAGTGCTACAAAGATCATGGAAGATTTAAAGGACAGGCAAACAAGCTAAAAACTTATCTTTGTGATAAAGAAAAAGATGTATTCCATCAAATGGCTCAAATAATTTATGGTGGCGAAATCAAAAAATATGATTTTAAGTCTGTAAAACTAGAACAGATTCCAAAAATTTCATTTATTACTTCTGTCTTTAAGGGAGAAGAATTTATTGAAGGATTTATGGAGGACATTACAAGTCAAACAATCTTTAAAGAGAAGTGCGAGCTTGTTCTTGTAAATTGTAACTCCCCAGAAAATGAAGAAGAGACAATTCTAAAATACCAGAGACTATATCCAGATAATATAAAATATATTAAACTAGATCACGATTCGGGTATTTATGGTGCATGGAATTTAGCAATTAAAGAATGTACGGGTGAATTTATCTCAAATGCAAATTTAGATGACAGACATGCATTGGATTTTGCTGAAAAATTTGGTAAACTATTAGTATTAGATAGTGAAATAGATTGTGTTTATGCAGAAAATTTAATTACAACAAAAGCGCACGAAACATTTAACAAAAACTCTTCAAATGGACAAGTTTATCCTGTAGAAGAATTTTCTTTAGAAGCTATGTTGCGTGGAAATCCTCCACATTGTATGCCAATGTGGAGAAAATCTATGCACGATAAAAACGGTATGTTTGAAGACAAATATAAATCAGCAGGTGATTGGGAATTTTGGTTAAGATGTGCATTTAGTGGCTGTAAATACCTGAAATATACTACTGAGCCTCTTGGTCTATATTATTTTAATCCCAAAGGAATCTCCACAAACCAAGAAAATAATTCTTGGAAAAAACAAGAAGAAAAAGAGGTTTTCTTTAAATATAAAAAATTAAATCAAGAAAGAAAACAATCAATAATACAACAGGAAGATATTATTTTATGATTTTGCCCGTAGCATCGGTAGTGACAAAGAAAACATTATCTGAATTTTTATTATTGAAAACTTCTTTAGAGAAATATCACGATTGTAATTGGTATATTTCTTGTGATTATTACGTGGGAAAAGAGCTAGAAAAATTTTCTAATATTAAATGTATGAGAGTTATAGAAACGGACGACGCAGATCACAATGTAGGCAACCCAATTCAAAAAGAAAACTACATGAAGATAATGTTGTCAAAATTTGATAGCGTTGAAAAAGCATTAGAAAAAAATAAAGGTTGTCTTTATTTAGATAGTGATATGATCTTTGTAAATAAAATAGAAGATAATGTTCTTTCCTTGTTTGAAAATGAGAATATAGATGCTTTCTTGACTCAACATATGACCAATGATTGGCAGAATGAATCTATGCATGGATTGTATAATGCGGGAATGTTTTATATAAAAAATAAAAAATTTCTTCACGAATGGAAAAAAATGTGTCTTTCCTACAAAGAAACTGGATTATATTATGATCAACAACCTTTAGAATACATACAAAGAAATTTTGTGTGTATAAATTTACCAATAAATTATAATATAGGTTGGTGGAGATTCAACAATAATAAAACAAATAAAAGAATCGAACTTTTAAAATTAAACAATGAGAAAATTTTCTTTGGAAAAAACCCAGCAATAAATTTTCATATGCATACTTTGAAAAATAATGGTTATCAAAATTTTGGTCAATTTTTACTTGACAAAGTAATAAGTTTGATGCAAAATAGTTCACAAGCAGAATATAAAGAAATATTACAAATGCTAACAAAGGGTGAAAAATGAGAATTTTAGTTACTGGGGGAGCTGGTTTTATAGGGCATCATTTAATAGAGTTTTTATTAGAAAAAACACAAGCAGAAATAGTGTCACTAGACAGATTGGATACTTCGGGAAACCTAAACAGGTTATTTTCTATTACGGAAAACAAACCAGATTGGAAAAAAAGATTAAAAATTGTTTGGCATGATTTAAAATCACCAATAAGTGAATATAATTCTAAATTAATTGGAGAAGTAACTCACATTCTTCATTTAGCCGCCTCTTCTCATGTGGATAGAAGCATATTATATCCATTAGAATTCGTAATGGACAATGTGGTGGGAACTTGTAATCTTTTAGAGTACGCCAGAAAAGATTGTAAAAAATTAGAATTTTTCTTATATTTTAGCACAGATGAGGTTTTTGGTTCCGCCCCTAAAGGTGTTGTATATAAAGAAAATGACAGATATAAAAGCTCAAATCCATATTCCGCTTCAAAAGCAGGAGGGGAAGAATTATGTGTGGCGTATCAAAATACTTATAATTTACCAATTATTATAACACATACAATGAATGTGTACGGGGAGAGGCAACATCCAGAAAAATTTATCCCTCTAGTTGTTAGAAAAATACTTTCGGGTGAAATATTAGAAATACATTCAAATTCAGAACTAACAGAAGCATCAAAAAGACATTATTTATACGCAAAGGATGTAGCTTCTGCAATATATTTTTTAATGAATAATCATGTATTTGGAGAAAAATATAATATAGTTGCGAATGAAGAAAGTGATAATCTGGATCTTGCTTTGAAAATATCTAAAATAATGAATAAAAAAATAAATTACAAATTAGTAGATCCGAAAATTACAAGACCAAGACATGATTTTAGATATTCTTTATGTGGAGAAAAGCTAAAAAAAATGGGCTGGAATCAAGAAGTGAATTTAGGAGAAGGTTTACAAAAAACAGTTTCGTGGATTTTAGAAAATGAGACAAACGGGTAGTAACATGAATTTTATACGTGTGGGAACAGAATATGGCGGCTGGATGATAAATCCAGATCTGATAAAAGAAGGAACTTTTGTTGTTTCTGCTGGAATAGGTGAAGACATAAGTTTTGATCAATATTTAATAGATAAAAAAAATTGTAAAATTATAGGAATAGATCCAACTCCAAAGAGTCATCAATATATAGAAAATTTTGTAAATTTAAAAAATTTTGAGCTTATAAAAAAAGCTTTATCATCTGAAGATGAACAAATTTTAAAAATGTTTAAAAATAAAAATCCAAATCATGTTTCAGAATCAATCTTTGATACACATTCAAGTGTAAATTTTTTTGATTCATATTATTGTGAAACAATTAGTTTGAATAAAATATTTGAGCAGTATAAAAATATATCTGTTGTAAAAATGGACATAGAAGGTTCTGAATATGATGTAATAAATTCTATTGAACGGGTTCCAGAATCAGTCAGACAATTCTGTATTGAATTTCATCATTTTTGTACTAATAAAACAATAGATGACACAAAAAATTGCATTTTAAAAATTAATAATTTAGGTTTTAAAAATTTTATTGAAAAACCATCTACAAAAGAACTTAATGAAATAACATTTTGGAGATAAAACAATATGAAACAATCATATGAGATAAATTTATATAATGAAATAAAAGAGTTTTATGAATTGTATAAAGATAGACCAATAAAAGATAACTTTGGTGGAATGTTGTCTCCGCACTTATTTAATACATGGTATGCATTAAAAACTTTAAAACCAAAATTAGTTATTGAAAGTGGAGTTTGGAAGGGTTTAGGAACTTGGGTAATAAGAAAAGCAGTTCCCGATTCAAAAGTTATATCAATAGACATAGATTTTTCTAGATTAGCATATAAAGATCAAAATGTTACATATTTGGACAAAGATATAAAAATTTATGATTGGAATAAAATATTTTTGGATAATAACGTAAAGAATGAAGAAGTACTGGTTTTTTTAGATGATCATCAAGATTTTTTAGAAAGATTGTCTTACTTAGATAGCTTAGGAATAAAACATATATTATATGAAGATAACTATCCTTCATTTCAAGGAGATTGCCTCTCACCTAAAAAAATTCTTTCTTGTTCAGATTATATAATAGATAAAAATGGTTCAAAAACTTTAAATAAATATTCTTATTATTTATATGAAGAATTTTATAAATATGTAAAGCTATACCAAGAGCTTCCGCCAATTTTTAAACTAGAAAATACAAGGTGGGGAGATGCATGGGATGAATTAAACTACCCAACAGAGAAAGCAATATTGGATAATTCATATAAAGAAGAATTTTCTTTATTTTTTGAAGAAGCAAAATACTATACTTGGATTTGTTATATTGAACTAGGAAAAAATAAATGAAAATCATAGAACTTGTTTCCTTTGATGATGTAAAAGATTTTGTTAAAACTGAAGAAGTTATATCATCGCAGCTAAAATCGTTAAAAGAAAAAATAAATACTGAATATGTTTATGTTTCAATGCCTATTGCTGATTTAATCAACAAGCAAGGAATCTCATATACACAAAATCTGATTGATCAAGTATGCAAGAGCAGCAAAGAGAAGCTATTTTTTGTGTGCCAGCATATACTGGTAAACAAGTTGAATTTTCATAACAGTTTAGTTTTTACTCCTCATGCAACTTTACAAGATACTTATATGCCAATTCCGCATTATAGTTGTAATTTTGATATAAATTTTTCAAAACCTTGGAATGAAAGAAAATATAATTTTTCTTTTATGGGAGATTTTAATAGTCATAAATCAAGAGTTTTTATAAAAGAAGTATTAAATAATTTGCCAAATTCTGCAATAATAGATACACATAGATGGCATTTTTATTCTGACGATAAAGTACAAAATATAAATAAAATAAACTACATTGAATTATTGGGAGATACAAAATTCTCGCTGTGCCCAAGAGGAACTGGTCCCTCTACTATAAGAATTTGGGAATCTATGGCAATGAATTCTCACCCCATCGTTTTAAGTGATTCGTTGAAAATGCCTCTAGAGCTGTTTTTAGAAACTAATCTCTGGACTTTCGTACCAGAAGAACAAACAAAATATGTTTTCAATCTTGATGAAGAATACAACAATAAAGAATATTGGGATTATTTTTCAAATGAAAATCTCTACAAATCAATAATAAATTATCTATAATGTGTTCAATCTTTACAACAAATAAAAAAATAGACGACGAAATACTCCATGATAATCTTCTAGAGAGAAGAGGACCGGATCAAACTAATATTGTAAAGCAAGATGAGTATATTTTTGCTCATTATTTACTTAGTATGACGGGGCAACATACAGTTCAGCCAATTATAGATAATAATATAATTTGTTTATTTAACGGAGAAATATACAATTATCTAGAGAATTCAAACTATGAGTCAGATATTTTTAAAATAATAGAAGAATACAAAAACAACAAAGAGCAGTTTGTCAAAAATTTAGATGGTGAATTTGCCATTGTTTTATTTGATTTTTCTAAAAATATCTGTTATTTTTCTACAGATGCTTTCGGTATAAAACCGTTGTATGTATCAATAGAGGATAAAGAATTTGGAATATGCTCATATAAAGAACCTCTTATAAAAAGTGGATTCAAAAATATTTTTAGATGTGAACCAAATTCTCTCTATAAAATGGACCTAACAGATATTTCATTTTCTAAAATAAGCGAAGTTCATACTTTTGATTTAAATCAACACAAAAATAATTTTAACGATTGGAATAATGCGTTTTTAAAATCAATAGAAAAAAGGTTTAAGAATACAAAATATGATATTATTTTACCATTAAGCAGTGGACATGACAGTGGAATAATTGCTTGCGCCTTTGATTTATTAGATATTGATTTTACTTCATTTTCTTTTATTGGACAAGAGAACATAGATATATTAGAACAAAGAATTGATAAAAGAAAAGAAAAAAGCATTTTTCATTCAAATCAAATAATAGTAAAAGACAGAATATCGGAAATAGACAGGCTAAAGATAAAAGAATTTATAAATAATAATTGTGCCTTTTTTTCATATGGCGCAGATTTAGATTTTAAAAATCACAATCATATTGGCATTAATGATCCCGGAGCGCATGGGTTAACTTTCATATTAAATTATGTAAAAAATATTAATCCAAATATTAGAATTTTAGCTTCTGGTCATGGAGGCGATGAAATAACTACAAATTTGCAGAACTATAAATTTGGAAAACCCAATCCTGCTTGTTTTGAAAAAGATCTGGTAAGTATATTTCCTTGGGAAAATTTTTACTATGGAACACAATCAAGCTATATTTCAAAAGAAGAATCTATTTCGGGTGGTTTTGGAATAGAGGGCAGATATCCTTTATTAGATAAGCAAGTGGTACAGGAATATTTGTGGCTCACCCCCGAATTGAAAAATAAATATTACAAAGCACCAATAACAAATTTTATGTTAGAAAATAATTATCCCGTTTCAGTGGGAGATCCCAGCAATTTTAAAAGAGGATTTAATGTATAATAATACATATAAACGTTATACAATAAATTCTTGGTATGGGAGATTAGGCAATAATATTCAACAAATTTCTAATGCTATTTATTTTTGTAGTAAGAATAAAATTAATTTTTATTGTCCTCCACACCCTTTGATTAACGAATTCAGCATAAACTTTGGGAATGAAACAGGCATATCTTCAAGATTTTATTTGCACGAAGATTTTTTAGATGAAAAAAAAGATTTTGAATCAGATATAATAGATTTAAACTATAATAGAAGAGAAATTTGTCTAAAATACATTGTTCCTAATTTAAAATTTGATGTAGGAGAAACTTTAGACGAGAATTTATTAGTTATCCATTTAAGAGGTGGAGATATTTTTCAAAACAACCCACATAGATATTATGTTCAAAATCCTTTGTCGTTTTATAATAATATTATTAAAAATTTTAAAGATGTTCTTGTTGTATTAGAAACTTATCAAAATAATTTTATAGTTGATGAACTGAAAAAAAATAAAAACATTTATTTTCAAAGCGAAAATATAGAAAAAGATTTTTCTACTTTATTAATGGCAAAGAACTTAGCAACTTCTGGCGTTAGTAGTTTTCCAATAGCAGCAACATTATGTTCAAAAAATATTGAAAATTTGTTTTGTACTAATTTATATTTGACTCATAATTTAAATCCTACTATGTTATATAATTCCAAAATTAATATAAGTATGATAAACTTAAAAGAATATATTAGAATTGGTGATTGGAAAAATTCTGAGCAACAGAAAAAAATTATGTTAGAATATGGAGAAATATGTTAATTCAATATAAAGATATAATCAAAAAATACAATTTAAAAATAAACAATATTTTACATGTTGGGGCACACATAGCAGAAGAGCACGATGATTATTTTAATAATGGTTGTGATTTGGTTTATTGGATAGAGGCAAATCCGTTCTTGGTTAAAAATTTAGAACTTACGCTTGATGATGATAAGAATAAAGTTTTTAATTGCTTAGTTTCTGATAAGGATGATCAAGAAGTTCAGTTTTTTATAACTAATAATAATCAATCATCTTCCATCCTAGAACTGGGATCTCATAGATTTTTATTTCCAAGCATTTATGTTGATAAAGAAATAAAAATGAAAACAAAAACTATAAATACATTATTTACAGAAAATAATGTAAATTTTGAAACAATTGATTTTATAAATTTAGATATTCAAGGGGCAGAGCTTCTTGCTCTTAAGGGAATAAATAAAAATTTACATCACATTAAAGCTATCTATACCGAAATTAATACTGATCAAGTTTACAAAGGTTGTGCTTTACTGACGGAGATAGATGAATATCTAGAGCAATATAATTTTAGGAGAGTAGAAACTAAAATGTGGCAAGACCATCCGTGGGGAGACGCATTATATATTAAGGACAAAATATGAGTTTATACGCAGAAGATGATGATATTAAATGTATCAAAAAAATGAATGAATTTTTTGATAAAAAAGATATTATTTTGTTTGATGTTGGCGCTAATTTAGGAGATTTCACAAAAACCTTTATTGTGCAAAATTCAGAAAAAAATATTTTTTCTCATTGTTTTGAACCAAATAATGATATAAATTCTGATTTGAGAAAGAATTTATCTTCTTTTAATAACATAAAAGTTAATAATTTTGGACTTTCAAATAATAATGAAAATAAAAATTTATTCTATAGAACAAATGGAGATGCATGGGCTTCTTTATTTAATAGAAGTGTTTTTAACAACGGTGCTATGAAACAGGAAGTACAATTAAAGACGTTAGATGAATATGTTACTTTAAATAATATTAAAAATATTGATTATCTAAAAATAGATACAGAAGGAAATGAGCTAAATGTTTTTTTAGGGTCTAAAGATTCGCTTGAAAAAAAAATAATTTCTTGTGGTCAATTTGAATATGGTGGAACATACCAAGATTCTAATACAACATTAAAAGAAGTATATGAGTTCTTATTAACATATGATTATAAGATTTATGATATAAAAAGGAATCTTATTTTGGATGAAACAAATATAATAGAAAATTATCAATATTCTGTTTTCTTCTTTTTTAAAGTAACATTTTAATAATGGATTATTAAATGATAATTACGGGCGGCACAGGCATGGTAGGGAACGCTTTTAAAAAAATGCTCCCAAATGCTGAATATATTAATAAAGAGCAACTTCATAATTTTTCTTATATCATAAAAGATAAATTTGTTATTCATTTAGCAGCCAAAGTTGGAGGCGTAAAAGCGAATACAGATTTTGTTTCTGATTTTTATGTAGAAAATTCTCTAATAAATCAAAGAGTTTTAGATTATGCTTATGTTGGAAAGGCTAAAAAAGTAGTTTCTTTATTGTCTACTTGTGTGTACCCAGACGCTCCGTATGTAACTTATCCTCTTACGGAAAATCAGTTGCACATGGGACCACCCCATCAATCAAACTTTGGATATGCTTATGCTAAAAGAATGGTTGATGTTATGTCTAGAGCTTACAGACAACAGTATGGCTGTAATTTTATAACAGCTATTCCAAACAATCTCTATGGAGAAAATGATAATTTTGATTTAGAAAATAGCCATGTTTTACCAGCTTTGATTCGTAAAATTTGGGAAGCAAAAATAAATAATCAGCCCTCAGTTGAGGTTTGGGGCGACGGGTCACCTCTGAGAGAATTTACATATTCAGAGGACATAGCCAAAATACTAGTTTTTCTTCTTGAGAATTATGATGAGCCAGAGCCTATAAACATAGGAAATACGGAAGAATACTCCATAAAAGAAGTTGTTTGGTTGTTATGCGAATTATTGAATTATGATGGAAAAATAAATTGGAACACAAATAAGCCAAATGGGCAGTATAGAAAACCAAGCAGTAATAAAAAACTACTTGATTTGGGCTGGAAAAAAGAAAATTATACTCCACTGAAAGAAGGACTAAAAAAAACTTGTGATTGGTTTATAATAAATTATCCAAACGTAAGAGGAATATGAAAACAGCTTTCATTACAGGCGTAACTGGTCAAGATGGATCATATTTAGCAGAATTATTGCTGAATAGGGGATATAAAGTTATAGGCTTAAAAAGAAGAACATCGCTTATTTGTACTGATAGAATTGACCATGTGTTTGAGAACTCTAATTTTAAACTTGAATACTTTGATTTAAATGATGTGGGAAGTATTTATCGCTTACTTCTTCAGTATAAGCCTGATGAATTTTATAATTTGGCTGCCCAATCACATGTTAAAGTATCATTTGAGCTTCCTGAAAATACAGTGGATGGTATTACCATGGGTACAATGCGTTTGCTTGAAGCGGTAAGAAATGTCCATCCGACCTGTAAATTTTATCAAGCATCATCCTCAGAAATGTATGGAGACAATCCAGACTATCCATACAATGAAGAATCAAGATTTATGCCAGCCTCTCCATATGCAAATGCAAAAGTATTTGCACATCAGCTTATGAGAAACTATCGTAAATCCTATGGCATGTTCTGTTGTGGCGGTATTCTTTTTAATCACGAATCGCCACGTAGAGGCGAAACCTTTGTCACTCGCAAAATCACCATTGGAGCCGCCAAAATTGCCCTAGGAATTGAGAAAGAATTAAGATTGGGCAATCTTGACGCCTACAGAGATTGGGGATTTGCAGGGGATTATGTAGAGGCTATGTGGTTGATGCTACAGCAAGAAGAAGCCGACGACTACGTGATAGCAACAGGCAAAACTTATTCGGTAAGAGAATTCTGTAAATTAGTGTTTGAATATGCGAGCTTGGGCGATTACCAAAATTATGTTGTTCAAGATCCTAAATACTTTAGACCGCACGAAGTACCATACCTCTTAGGCGATCCATCAAAAGCCAAAGAAAAACTTGGGTGGGAACCAAAAACAGATATAAAAAATCTTGTAGAAATAATGTACGATGAGGACTTCAATAGGATTAAAAATGAAATACGAATTATGGGAAATGGGTAGTTATGGCGCTGGAGATTTTGAGCCATTATTACTAAATGAAAGATTTGACAATTTTATGGATGCATATTTTGCGTTCCAAAAATTAATAAAAACAATGCCATGTTGTATTATATTAAATAAAGGAGTATAAAATGAAACTATCTAA
>Ga0129333_10007016_pt1 | contig 10669 bp, 11 predicted proteins | sample CPB6_08_DNA_FD_94474 | JGI IMG/M metagenome (GOLD analysis project Ga0129333, IMG submission 94474) | Freshwater to marine salinity gradient microbial communities from Chesapeake Bay, USA - CPBay_Sum_0.6_0.8_DNA | ecosystem: Environmental > Aquatic > Marine > Coastal | place: USA: Chesapeake...
TAATACAACAAGAGCAGCAGTCATTTATGCTCCAGAAAAAGGAATGAGAGTTAGAATTACTCTTGCGGCTGCTGCTGGCCAATCAAGAGGTGGTCAAGGTGGCGAGGGTGGAGTTTCTATTTTTGAATATGATCTCCTCCAAAATACTGAATATCTTTTTAAATTGGGATCAACTTCACCTCCAACTGGAGGAAGTAACGGTGGTGGTGGAGGAGCATTCTTCTACAACAGAGCAAGAGTAGTTGCAGCTTGTGGTGGAGGGGGTGCAGGAGGTTCAAATGCTAGAGGTGGATTTGGTGGTGGTATGGGAATTGGCGGAGAAACAGGACAAGGTAGAGCAGGAGGGCGCGGTGGACAAAGATTTAATAATGGAGAACTTCCTGTTTATGGATTCTTTCCAGGAGGATCATATTGTTGTACTCCAAACTGGAGCGCGACTACAGGTGGTAGATTATCAAGTTGTACTATAGGAGAATATTATAGAGATAGAGTTTCTCCTTGTTCGGATCTTGGAGTACAAAAATTTGTTGGTAATGTTGGAACAGTTCTTGACAGTTCAGCAAATATTTTAAGAGGTTATAAATCTGGATTAGCACATAGAAATAATGGTGGAAATGGAAGCGGAGCAGAAGGGGGTGGAGGATCTGGTGCTTATGGTGGTGATGCTGGTAGTGGTGATGGATCTGGTGGTGGAGGAGCAAGTGGATATTCGAATGGAGAACCTTTGATCATTAGCACTCAACTTGGAGGAAATACAAGTACTAATGCCTTCACAACTATTGAATTAGTTTCGTGATAAATAGTTCAAATTCAACTCCGGGGGAGAGTGAACCCGAATGGCTGTCAATAAGAACTTTGTAGTCAAGAACGGTTTTGAGGTTAATAACAACCTAATCTATGCTGATGCCGATTTAAATAGAGTAGGTGTAGGTAGTACTGGACCAAGAATAGAACTTGATGTTCGTGGTGGTATTGCTGCTACAAGTATTACAATATCTGGTGTTTCTACTGTATTAGATACTTTCCATGTAGGAACTGGTGGAAATGTATTTACTGCATTGGGTATTGGTGGGTCTGTTGGTGTAGGTACTAATCTTCCTGGTTACTTACTTGATGTAAAATCTCCCGTAAGCACTGGACAAACTGCACTTTATGTTAAGGGTGATGGTAGATTTACTGGAAGTGTTAATATTGAAGGTGATTTATTTGTTGATGACATTACATTTGATCAAGCAGAACTCACTTATTTAAATGTAACTGGATTTGGTACTGTTTCCAGTTTATTTGTACCAAATACTGCATCAATCAAAACTGGTATTGTTACCAATATCAGTGGTTCAAATATAAATTATTCTGGATTTAGTACTGTTAGCAATTTAATTGTTAATGGAAATTTTGATTCTTATGCACCAGATTCTACATTCCATGGTGATGTAACGATTAATGGAAATGTAACAATTGGTGGAACTTCTTCAATCATTAATGCAGTTGAGTTAAGAGTTCAAGATAAAGATATTGTCCTTGGATTTACAACAACACAATTACCTACGGACGATACTGCTAATCATGGTGGAATTGCTATTGCGTCAACTGAAGGAACACCATTAGTTTCTCTACAAGCAGTAGGAATTAATACCCTTCCAGACACCTACAAGCAAATCATGTGGGTGAAGCGCGATACAATGGGTGCAGGCACTACAGATGCATTCTTGTTTAATTATGGTGTTGGTATTGGAAGCACTCAAGTTCCCGATGGTGTAAGACTTGCTGTTGGACAAATTCAACTAACCGATAATATAATCAGTGCATCTTCTGGAATTATCACTTATTATGGTGACGGTTCAAACCTGACTGGTGCTGGTCTTGGAATTGGTACTACTGGTGGACTTGTTGGTTATGGTGTAACCTTTATCAACTTCTATGGTCCTGGTGTTTCTACTGCTTATTATGATGGAAATACGGGAATCGCAACCGTCTACTTCCAAGGTGGAGGAGGAGGTGGTGGAGCCATTGGTATTGGATCAACCTTCCCCGGAACTCCATTATCACTTGATCCTGCACCATCAAATGGAGATTTATTCTTCCATATTAACTATGGTAGGACATTTATTTACTATGATGAAGTAGATCTTGGTATTGGATCTACTGCTGTTTGGATTGATTCTTCTCCTTTTAATATTGGCATCCTTAACCCAGTAAGCATTGCATTAAGTACAGGCACATTCTCATCGCCAAGTCTTTATTTTTCAGGTAATACTGATACTGGATTATTTCAACCAACTCCAAATCAACAAACGTTTGTTGCTGCAGGTGCATCAGTTCTTAACATTAATCCATCAGGTGTTAGAGTCACTGGTGTTGTCACTGCAACTTCATTTAGAGGTGATGGAAGTAATCTAACTAATCTTCCTGCTGGACTTGGAACTGCATTAAGTTCTGATCAAACAAGTCCACTGAATAAGATTTACTATACGGATCAAGTATTAAGTATTGGATCCACAGTTACTGTTGATCCTCCTTCAACTGCAAAAGTTGCATATACACAATATGCAGAAATTCAAGTTGAAAGTGGTGCGGATTTAATTATTGCTGACGGTGATGATTTTATTCCGAATATTCTTGGTATTGGAACTACAGGAACTGTAGGAACTATTGGTGGTGGTGGCAGAGTACGTGCTGACAACTTCTCAAATAGATCTGGAACTGGTGCTCCTACATTTAATGCAGGACTGAATGTAACTGGTGTTATTACTGCCACTACTTTTTCTGGTAATGCAACGACTGCTACAACAGCAACTACTGCTACAACAGCAACTACTGCTACAACAGCAAACTCATTAGCAACAAATGCAACCGGTACTAATCTAACTTTAAGTGGCAATCTAACTGTTAATGGAACTCAGACGATTATTAATACTCAAACTCTTGACGTAAAAGATGGAACTATTGGTATTGGATCAACATCAACTCCATCTGATTCTTTAGCAGACGGTGATGGAATTGTTATCTATGGAACTACAAACAAAACTTTAACATATAACAATACTAAAAAAGCATTTGAAACTAATATTCCTTGGGCACCAAATGAGTCCAGAATAATAACTGGTGCAGAGAAAGTTCATAGACAATCTGGAAATACTGTTACTCTGACATATAACTCTTCATCAAGTGCAAATGTTGGATACACAACAAATCCAACTGGGGACATTACAGTTAATGTTGTAGGCATCCCAACTTCTAGTGATTTTGATGATCACTCAATTACTTTTGCAGTTATTGTGAATAATACAGGAACTGCAAGAACTTGTACTACAGTTAATCTCAATGGAGTTCCAGAAACTATTCGTTGGGGCGGTGGATCATTAGCGGCAGCAATTTCTGGAGTTACTACTACAAGTGGTCATACCATTTTTAGTTTTACTGGAATTAATACTGTTGGTTCTGCAAGTACAGCAGCAAATTATACTGTCCTCGGAACTGTAAGCGGAGGATTCTTCTAATTATGTCACCATTTTTAGGAAGACTTGGATCTGGTGGAGGAACAACCGCAGGTTTTGGATTTGGAAAAAGAAAAATATCAGGATCATCTTCACCGCCACCTGTTCTTGCATATTCTTTAACTACCCAACAGAATTTTAACAGTAGCAACTCTTATGACTTTGATTTGACTTCAAATCCAAATGATTTGAGCAAAGCAGTTACTGTTATGATGTGGGTAAATATAAGTTCTAGTCAAAGCGAAGGATTTGGTAATCAAAGTGGAGTTATTTGGAACTGGAATCCAGGAGGATTGGGATACTCCGGTCCCGGAATGGGAATCACTAAACCAAGTTATGGTTTTTATTATTATTTTAATGGTGTTGACAACCCAAATCAAAACGCAGTAAATGTTTCTGTTCAAGGAAACACTTGGGTTCATATGGTTTGGCAAAGAAATGCCAATAATCAAATTCGTGCATGGCTAAATGGAAATGCTTTGCAGAGTTATGTAACTACAGGAGATTCTGTTACTTTAAGTTCTTTAAACTACCCACATAGACTTGGATACAGTATTGGTGGATATACTTATAGTATAAACGGATCAATAACTGATGTTTTTATTTACAAAAATGAGTGTTATTTTACGAATACAATCTCTGTACCAACAAGAGGCGGAGGAGCTCCTTTCTAACTAATGTTATTTGATGTATTTAAATTATCTTTAAGCAAGATTAGTATAACTGATTGGAAAAACAAAAAAATTCTATTGGGTGCTGAAGATTTTTTATACACACAAGAAACAAGAACTGAAAAAATTGACAAGTTTTTAAAAATTTTTAATGAAGATATTAAAAAATCATTGAAAGAATATGAAGTTTATGAATACAAAGTAATGGATGTTTGGAGTTTATCTTACGAAAAAGACAGATTTCACCAAATTCATAATCATAGAACCTTAGGATTTACTGGAATAATATATGTTGATTTTAATGAAGATGAGCATCAATCAACTAAATTTATTATTCCTTGGAATGATCCAGTAAAAGATTCTATAAACATATTTTCTTTAGACAACATAAGCGAAGGAGATATGATTATTTTTCCAAGTTCATTAATTCATTTTACTGATCCAAATTTTTCTGACAAAAAAAGAAGAGTAGTTGCTTTTGATTTAGTACCTTCAAACAATAACTCATATTTGTTTGTTGATAAATAACTAGAAAAGTATCTAAAATAATGTCAAAGGTAAGAGCTGATAATTATGCAGATAGAGTAGGAACTGGTGCTCCGTTATTTCCAAATGGACTGAATGTAACTGGAGTAGTTACTGCCACCACTTTTAGTGGAAATGCTACAACAGCAACAACAGCAAACTCATTAGCAACAAATGCCACTGGGACTAATTTAACTTTAAGTGGTAATTTGACTGTTAATGGAACTCAGACGATTATTAATACTCAAACTCTTGACGTAAAAGATGGAACTATTGGTATTGGATCAACATCAACTCCATCTGATTCTTTAGCAGACGGTGATGGAATAGTAATTTATGGTACAACTAATAAAACTTGGACATGGGAAAGAGATACTGGATGCTTTGAATACTCGGAACCAAATAAGTTTAAAGGTGTTGTAGAAACAGTTGCTGTTGGAGCAACCTATGATCTAGGTGGTGGTAGAGTTGTTCTTGAATTGGATGTTAGAAATGCAACAACATATACTCATAATTTGGCAAATGGAGTAGTTGGCATTATTTCATTTAAGAACATGCCTGCTGACACAGGAGTTCAAAATGGATCTACAATTACTGTTTTGTTTACTCAAAACTCAGCAGGAACTGCTAACACAACGATTGGAACAGGTATCGGAACAAATATAACTGTTGTTGGTTATGAAGATGGGGCAGCAGTTGCAGGTATTTCTACAAGAGCATTAGTGGGATCTGCAACAACTGTTACTCTTTCAACAACTGGTAGCGATAGAGACTTTGTTTCTTTCTTTGTGCATTATACTGGTGGAACGAATACTGTACCGGCAAGTTATCAAGTTTATGCTACGAATAATGGTGGATTTAGACAAGGTAGCGTAGGAGTTTGATAATATGGCACCGATTTTTACTGGAAATAAGTTTGGATTTGGTAGGAAAAAAAGTGTGAGATCAAGATCCATAATATCTTTTACGGGCCCAGGATCATCTACTACAAGTTCTACACCATTTTCTGTGCCATTTAATTCTCCAACAATAACTATTACATGTGAAGGTGAATATGGGGGAAGTGGTCCCGGTGGTGCTGGTGGATTAGTTTCTGCTTCCTTTAGTGGATTGCAAGGACAAACGTTAGTGGTAAGTTTTGCTGGCGGAGGACCTGGAGCTTCAAGTGGTGGATATAGATATTCAAGACCAGCAGCACTACAGAGAGGTGGGCATTATGCCGGTGTGTTTGTCACAAGTGTTTCTCATGCAAATAGTTTAATTATTGCAGGTGGTGGTGGTGCTGGTGGACATGCAGACGTTTCTGCAGGCGGAGCTGGAGGTGGAAGCACTGGAGGAAGCGTTTCTCCACTACCTCCAAGTGGCAGCGGACCAAATCAAGTTAGATATGGTGGTGGTGGCGGAACACAATCTGCTGGCGGCGCTGGCGGGCCCGGATATGAAGGATCTGGTGGAACAGGATCAGCACTTCAAGGAGGAAGTGGATATAGTTCGGACTTAGGAAGATCTTCTAGTGGATCTGGTGGTGGTGGATATTATGGTGGAGGTGGAGGCGGTTCTGGATATGATTCTGAAAATTATGCTAGCTCTGCTGGCGGCGGTGGTGGTAGTGGATTTATAAGAAATGATGGAACAACTATCTCAAACACTTCTGGTGGAAGCACTTCTCCAGCAGGTAAAGTTATAATAGAATATTATGAATGAGAATGTTGATGATTGCATCACCTAAATATTCAAAAACCATAAAGTAATGTCAAAAATACAGGTTGATACCATAGTTAACAGTAGTGATACTGGAGCAAACACATCTCCAGCAGTTACAAACTCTGGTGGAGGAGGGGGTGGTGCTGGAGGTAATGGTGGTCCCGGTATTGTCATCATTCGTTACTTAGCATAAGTATTCATACCAGAATATCTACAAACTTTAGAGAGATGAGAATTTTTCATTTTAACATTTGACACTCTTATCAACATTCTATATAATTACACTGAATATATTATTCAAATATGGCATTTCAATCAATTTGGTATTTTAGCGATCTACCATATTATGTTGAAGTAGATGGTATTAGATTAATAGATAATGTTTCTACTTTGGTGAGGTAAATTTTTTATCTACACATAAATAACTAAAAAGTATCTAAAATAATGTCAAGAATTAGAGCCGATAGTATTACTAATTCTCAAGGAACTGGATCTCCAATCTTTCCTTTAGGAGTAACAGTTGTTGGAGTTTTGACTGCTACTGTAGCTGGGAGTGCCACAACTGCAACAGTTGCCAGAGGTTTGATAGGAACTCCCGATATTACAGTTGGAAATATAACAGGTGCCGCAGCTACTTTTACAAATTTAACTATTAACGGAACTCAGACGATTATCAATACAACTTCATTAGAAGTATCTGATAAGAATATTGGTATTGGTTCTACATCATCTCCTTCCGACACGTTAGCTGACGGTGCAGGAATTACCATTTATGGGACCACCAATAAAACTTTTACTTGGCAAGATAATTCTGATTGCTTCACATTTAGTGATGGTATTGACATTAAAGGTGCTGTAGAAACTGTATCTGTTGCATCAACCTATGATTTGGGTGGTGGTAGAGTTGTTCTTGAGTGTAATGCTCAAAATGGAACAGTATTTACTCATAATCTATCAAATGGAAATGTCGGTATTGTTTCCTTAAGAAACTTCCCAGCAACAAAGAACTCAGTTACTACTTTTACTATTCTTTTCACTCAAGCATCAACCGCTCCTACTGCAGGTGTTGGAAATACAACTGTGGGAACTGGTATTGGTACTAATATCCGTTTGACTCCTCTTGGTGTTGCAGGATTTACAACATCAGCTAGAGTTTCTTCTGCATCAACAGTTACACTTTCTACTACTGCAAATGATATTGATATAGTTACACTCGCCATTCATTATAATGGATCTGGAACTGGTAGTGTTGGGAATTATAGAGTATTGGCAACAGGGAATACTGGATTTAGATTTGGTACTGTAGGATTCTGATAGGAGATAGGTTATGGCACCATTTTTTACTGGAATTGCAAAGAATCTGGGGGGTTATGGGTTTGGTAGAAAGAAAGGAGATATATTATTAGAATTTATACAATATTATCTTTTTACTTCTCCAGGATCTTTAAACACAACTTCAGCAAACAATTTTGGATTTAGTTTTTCACCATCTGCTTTAGTTAGTATGCTTACTATTGGTGATGGATCTTCAGGAGCTCCTGGATATTCGACTCCTGCCAATAATGGTGGAAGTTCTGGCACAGTTGTTGTAAGAACTGATGTTCCTTTAGGAACTATTGCTCCAGGAGGGAATCTTCCTTATACATTAGGATCAATTAGTGGTGGAGTAAGTATTGGTTCAACGACTGGAGGTGCTGGTGGCGGTCCTACGGTTAATGGATATACTGGAAATCCGGGGTCATTTCCAAGTTTATCTCCATATTCTCCAAAATTTGAACTTTACACAATTACAGCAGGATCCGGTGGTTCTGGTGGTGTAACTAATTACTATGTGGGCCCATTCGGTAGTGGCGGTGGTGGTGGAGCTGGTGGATTGATAGTAACAAAAGCATCTCCAGATACTCCTTTGATTTATGGAACCCCAGCGCCAAGCCCAATAACAGCAACTTCTGGATCTCCAGGGGGTGTTACTGGTCCAGGAAATAGTAATGGAACTCCTCCCAGAAGTGGAGGAGGAGGTGGAAATGGTGGAACTGGATATGGTGCTGGTGGTGGTGGTGGTGGTGGACCAGTAGAAAACTGGGGAGCAACTAGCCCAGCAGGATCAGGTGGTGCGGGATCCGGTGGAGTTTTTATCATTAAAATTTCAGAATTTAGATAAAAACTCTTTATATATTTTTAAACAGTGAAAAATTCAATTGCAGTTTTTGACAACTTTTTAGAAAATCCTTTTCTAATTAGATTATTATCATTCACTCAAAATTTTTATTCAATAAAAGACCATCCAAATAAAAATATTATTCAAAAATTTCCTGGAAAGAGAACTGAAGATTTATCTATAATCAATCCGCATTTTTTTAAATTCTTTATATTAAGAATGTCTAGTTTTGTTGGTTATGAGAACATTGGTATTCAATCTTCATTAACTTTTAGTTATCTAACTGAAAAAAGTTTGATTAAATCACATACTGATGTACCTCCCAATTTTTCTAAAAAAATTTATGCAGGAGTTCTTTATTTAAATAAAAATATTAAACCCGAATATGGAACTATTGTAGGTGATAAAAAAATAGAAGCAAGATATAATAGATTAATTTTATATGATGGATCAATATTACATTCTCCTATGAAGGGATTTGGAAATAATAAATTTAATTCAAGAATGACTTTAAACATTTTTTATGAACTCTTTAATTGACATTCCTCACAACATCCTATATAATTAGACTGAATACATTATTCACATATGGCTTCGGGTAAGAATATCTACTACATATATTCTTACTTAAGAGAGGATCATAGTCCTTATTATATTGGTAAATGAACTATCTAAAGGTTTATTGTAATCTTATCAGGAAAGCAGAGAATAGAACTCTACCTGAAGGTTATGCAGAAAACCATCATATATTTCCAAAAAGCATTTATGGAAATAATAATAGACTTGTTGCATTAACAGCAAGAGAACATTATGTAGCTCACGCACTATTGGAAAAAATTTGTATTCGTAGATATGGGTTAGAACATAACAAAACCCGTAAAATGAATTATGCTCATACTATGATGGGGTCGGCAGGAAAATATAAAAACTCACGACTTTATGAGAGTGCAAGAATTAGAAAGAGTTTGATGGGTTTTTCTGAAGAACATAAAAGAAAATTGAGTATTGCCGGAAGTGGTGAACGTCATTGGTTTTACGGCAAAAAACATTCACCAGAAACCATAGAAAAAATAAGTATTGCTAGTAGAAATAGATCACCAGAATGCTTAAAAAAATTAAGTGAACGTGGCAAAAATAGAAAACACACTCAAGAAACTAAAGAAAAATTAAGTATGATTGCTAAAAACAGATCTCCAGAGATTAAAGCAAAAATGAGTGGAGAAAATCATCAACTCTCTTGTTGGTGGAGAATTACATTTGCTGATGGTCGTTCAATAGAACAGTGTGGATTATCAAATTGGACTAAAGAAAATGGTTATGATTGTGCAGCAACTCGTCGTGTAGCATCAGGTAAATCTAAAACACATAAAGATATTGTAAAAGTAGAAAAATTTTATTCCAAACCAACTAGACAGTCTTAAAAAACTGATATATAATATCGTTGAAAACATTATAAGGAGATTGAAGCTTTGGCCTATCAGAGTATATGGTATTTCAGTGATTTACCTGAAGAGGTGGTAGATATCATTGAACGAGACTTAACAGAAAAGTTTGATGATCAATTTCAGGATTCTCGTTTACACGGAGATGCCCTAAACAAAGATAAAAGAAACTCACAAAACGCCTGGATTCCCACCACACATTGGGTTGGTGGATTCGTATGGCATTATATTCAAAGAGCAAATCGTGAGAACTTCCTGTATGATCTCCACTGTATTGATGGAGAATCAATGCAGTTCACCAAGTACAGTGAAGGGCAGTTTTATGGTTGGCATAATGATGCGGGACTTGCAACTCAATACAAACCCGTAAGTGTTGGCAATCGTCAAGATGGTCTAGCACAAGACTTCTTGAATGAGAATATTGAACTTGTAAGGAAACTTTCATTCGTGGTTCAACTGTCTGACCCCGATGATTATGAAGGTGGAAACCTACAACTGCTTGATGAGGCAGGAAATAGTTACATTGCTCCTCGTAAGCGTGGCACTGTGATTCTGTTTGATTCCCGCACACAACATAGAGTTCTAAAAGTTACAAAAGGAACCCGTAAATCCCTTGTTGGATGGACGGTTGGACCCCGCTGGAAGTGAGGTAAATCATGGCAGAACAAATGA
>Ga0129333_10007017_pt1 | contig 10669 bp, 18 predicted proteins | sample CPB6_08_DNA_FD_94474 | JGI IMG/M metagenome (GOLD analysis project Ga0129333, IMG submission 94474) | Freshwater to marine salinity gradient microbial communities from Chesapeake Bay, USA - CPBay_Sum_0.6_0.8_DNA | ecosystem: Environmental > Aquatic > Marine > Coastal | place: USA: Chesapeake...
AATAAATAAAGAATTTAACGCGAACGAAAAGGCCGCAACCGAAAAGACGCAACAGGATAAAATCGACGCGTTTATGAAAACGAGCGATATGGTTTCGAAGTCGGCTCAGGACGGTTTAAATACTTTGATTTCGCTCAATGAGGCATTTTCAGGCAAAAGTGAAAAGAGCCAAAAGGCCGCGTTTAAAAGAAATAAGGCGCTACAAATCGCGCAAACGGGAGTTAATACCTACCAAAGCGCGACGGCTGCTTATGCGTCTCAGATTATACCGGGAGACCCTACGTCGGTACCGCGTGCGATCATTGCAGCAGCGGCGGCGGTTGCGGCGGGCCTTGCTAACGTGGCAAAGATTAAAGCGACTACATTTGAGAGCCCAGCGCCCTCAGGTGGTGGCGGCGGCGGTGGTGGTGGTGGGGATTTAGCATCGCAGGGCGTGGCCTCGAGTGGTATTCCCCAGTTCAACCCGCTCGCTGGCTTAAACTTAAACCAACCTCAACAAATACAACCCGCGTATGTTTTGGCGTCCGATATTGCGTCAAGTATGGAAGCGCGGTCGAAAGTTGAGGACTTGAGCCGTTTATAAAATCAAAAGGCCCCCAACGATTTGGAGGCCCCTCGATTCATCCGAGGTAAGGGAAAAACAAGGCCACAAATATAAAAAAAAATGGAAAAAAAGAAAATCGTAAAGTGTGTAATTGATGAGAGCGGTAAACTCGGCGTTGGGGCAATTTCTCTCGTTGAGTTCCCCGCAATTGAGGAAAATTTTATTGCGCTGAATTCGGTTAAACTCGCAAGCGTCAATAAGGAGCGCCGAATGGTTTACGGCCCCGCGTTGATACCGAATAAATATATAATGCGAATTGATAAGGTAACTGGCGACGAGTATTATATCTATTTCGAACCCGAAACGGTGGCCAAGTGCGCTCATTTATACCTGAAGAAAAACCTACAACACAATACAACTATTGAACACGAATTTTCGGTTATGGGTTGTCCCGTCGTTGAAAGTTGGATTATAGAAGGAGAAAAAGACAAGGCTTACCATTTCGGGCTATCGGCCCCGGTGGGGAGCTGGGTTGTTGGTATCAATGTAACCGACGATGAAATATGGAGCGAGGTAAAAGACGGGCTCGTTAAAGGTTTCAGCATCGAAGGCCACTTTCACGAAATGGCAGTGCAAATGACGGCGGTTAATTTCGAAGAACAAATTTTAATCGAGCTCGAGAACTTGTTGTATGGATTTAGTGGTTAATTGTTCTAGTGTTTTGGTAACAAAAGAGGCCCGAAACGTCGGGCCCTTTTGCAATACACAATTAACAAAACCACGTTAAAACAAGCGTTCTATTCCCGTCTCTAAATTTAATTGTCGGCCACAATTTTCGTTTTTACCTCCAGCGGGCAAAAATTCCATATAAGCAATAACCGTAGCTTCGTCGGTTAGGCTAGGATTAAACGTCAGCGTTCGCGTTGCATCGTTATAAGCATTCGCCGAGCCGCTTTCGACTTGAATAGTTGAATTCGCTCCTGTGATTGGGATATTGAGCGTTGAGCCGTAAACGTTGTCGGTTGTCCCACCGATTCGGGGCCCATTCATTAAACGCCATTGCCACATAAAACCGTCGTATGTTTTACCGAATGAGTTAACGAGCGTTTTATAGTTGAAGGTTGAGGCGTCGACTCCATTAATATAAACAACTGATTTCAGGTCGCTGTTGAATGGGTTTGTTTCGATATCCATTCCTATTGAGGTAATAAATTTCGTGTTATCGCATTTTTCAATATTCCACGTTTGGCGCGTGTTATTAATATGCGCGTCCATTGTCACGTTAAACGTTTTCACAAAATCGTCGCGGCGGAAACGTTTTTTCGGAGTTACTGGGTAGCGTGAAGTCCACATAATTTTCGGTTTGCCGTCCGTTCCTTTTACGATCGTTCGCGCGTGGTATGGAATACGGATGAGCGGGTTTTTCATATCCTCAGCGATTCCGTTAACAACCGTTTCGTAAGGCTCAAAACTAAAATCGATTCCCGTTTCGCTTACGTTTATTTTCTGAGTAACATAATAAACATTTTGCCCCGCTAGGCCTGAAATAGCGGGATGAACAACCCATTTACCGGGGTTCATTAATACAGCGCCCTCGGGCCCTTCGCTTTCGATATTAAAGCCCATATGGTAAATAGAATTCGCCAAATAGTTGAAAGGATACAGGCCAAAAAGGGAAGTTACCTCGGGCAACTTTTCAAGGGTGTAGTAAATTTTCAGCGAACCGCTCGATGTATCGTAATTCTCAATAATACGATGCGGGCGAGTGGTAAGGGTTGTTATACGGCCTTCGAATCGAGCGAACGATTCGGGGAGGCCTAAAATTTCAAGTGCTTTTAAAGTGCTCATTTTTATTTAGTTGTTTTCGCGAAAATAGGGAAAAGGATTCTAGCCCCGTTATTTCAACAAAGAAATTCACAAATGAGTAATTTAAAAGAATCAATCGCGGCGATATTCCAAAAGTTCGCCATTGACCCGAAGGCATACGGGATAAACCTCGAAACCGAAGTCAATTTAGAAGTTGAGGCCCGTTTGAAGGACGGTACTCCAATTTTCACGAGTGCCGAATCGTTCGCTATTGGCGTCGACGTTTATACGAAAGATGAAGAAGGCAATAAAATGCCAGCGGCTCAGGGTCGTTATGAGCTCGAGACGGGCGAATTTATCGACGTGAACGAACTCGGGCAAATAGCCGAAATGGGTATTCCTGAAATGGAGGAAGAAATGAGTTCGGCCGATTTGCTTTCAGCTATTGAAAAGCTAACCGAGCGCGTTGCATCTCTTGAGGGTCAAAACTCAACATTGAACGCTGAGCTGAATAAGGCCGAGGATAAAATCGAGGAACTTTCAGCGGTTTTGAAAAACACGAAAACCGAATTGAGCTCACTGAAAAAGCAACCCGCCGCGCCGTCCGTGAAGGAACAAAAGCGCGTGGTTTTGGGCGCTGATAAAAAAGAGAAGTCGTTTGCTCAAATGACGCTCCGCGAAAGAATCATTAAAAACATTGAAAATATCAAATAATTTAAAAAATGGCAACAACTACAAGTTTGACTACTACCTACGCGGGTAAATACGCGGGGGAGTACATTAAGGCCGCATTTTTGGCCAACGAATCATTACAGCACGTTACCGTAAAAGAAAACATCGATTACAAAGCGGTTGTAAAAAAGCTAGTCGATAACATCACTTTCGAGGCTCCAACTTGTGATTTTACCCCACTGGGTACGGTTACAATTACCGAGCGCACACTAACTCTCGAAAAGTTCCAAGTTCAACGCAACTTGTGTAAAAACACTTTCCTCGCTGACTGGGGCGCGTCATTCGTTCAAGACGGCGAACTCGAGCCAGCGTTGGCCGATACTCTTATTGCTAATATGCTCGAGGGAATCGCGGCAAAGAACGAAGAAATTTTGTGGACTGGCGCTAACGCTACAACTGGCGAGTACGACGGTCTTTTGACTTTGATGAACGCGGGCGGCTCTGGCGTTAATTTCGTAGCGACTCCCGTTGCGATCGACTCAAGTAACGTTATCGCTAAAATTGCGTTGACGGTTGCCGAGTGTCCAACTGCTGTAAAGCGTTCAACCGAAAAGCCAGTTATTTACATCGCTCAGAACGTTTGGGAAGCATTTATGCAAGCAAGCGCGGCGGCGGGCAATGGTTGGTACACTTACGGCGGCCCTGAAATGCCTAAATCTTATTTGGGTTATCAGTTGGCAATTTGCCCCGGTATGCCTGACGATACTATCGTAATGGCTCAAAAGTCGAACTTGTGGTTTGGTACAAACATTCTCGGCGACTGGAATAATATTCAGGTGGTCGATATGGGCCAATTTGCTGAAGATAACGTACGTTTCTCGGCTAAATTCTACGCGGGTTGTCAGTTCGGTATCGGTAATGAAATTGCCGCGTACGGAACTTGGTTCTAATTAATATTAACGGGGGTTTAAAAGCCCCCATTTTAAAAATATAATACAATGGCTTGTTTATTAGAACATGGTTTTTTGCTCGAGTGCAACGAAGGGGTCGGCGGGGTTAAAAACGTATATATTGCCAATTGGGAGTTTTTCTCAACAGGAGTAACAATTGACCCAGCGACGGGCCTCATTGACGGCCTACCGGGCACCTCGGGAAGCGTTGACGTTTTCCAATATCAACCGAACCGCAATACTGGAGCCGTTACCGTTGTACCTACGGCGAACCTCGAAAACGGAACGCTTTATTACGATCAGTCGGTTGAGATTACTCTGGGCAAACTTTCAAACGCCAAGAAAAAAGAGCTCGAGAATATGAGCAAGGCGAAATTGATTGTGTTCGTTCAGTTGTACGACGATCAAATCGTTTGTGTTGGACGTACCGACGGCGCTTTCCTTACTACGGGTTCTTATCAATCAGGAAAGGCTAAAGGCGATTTGAACGGATACCAATTTACCTTGAACGCTCAGGAACCGGGTCAACCCGATTTTCTCGAGCCTTATACCTCGGTTCCTTTCGATAATTTCACGGGAATAACAGTCGTTAATTCATAGTTATAGGGTTTTAGTTCATTAAACGGGGGTGGGTTAATTCCCGCCCCTTTTTTATAGAAAATGGAATATTTAACAACCAACCAAGCGGGGCAAATATTGAGGCTTTCACTCGATGAAAGTCGCCAATATTTCGCGGCGGCGTTTACTAATTATTTAGTAATTTTAACGCACGAGGAAAATTCCACAACAGGAACCGACCTCGCTCAGGTGGCAACCATTTTCAACGAAAACCAACGAATAACGACGCTCATAATTACAACAGCAGGGCTCACCATTTCAGGGCGTTATAGGTATTCTGTTTATGGTCAAAATTCGGCTATAAATTTGAACCCTAACGACGCCTCGGTAGTTGGATTGTGTAGAATAGGTTGGGCGGTAATGAGCGACGCGACTACATATTACGATTTGCCTAATATAACTATTAACGACGATATAATTTACAATGGATAAAACTCTAAACAACGCTGTAAGTGTAAAGCTCGCCGATTATACGGTCGTAAGTTCGGCCGAGAAAATGGATAGGGGCGGCTGGGTGAATTTCGGGGTTAATAATCTTTTTCCCCAATACCTACGCGAACTCGCCCAAACGGGAGCCGTACACGGTTCGCTGTGTATTTCCATTGGCGATATGATAGCAGGAAAAGATTTAGCGGCGGGGGTTTATCAAAAGCGAATAGACGAATTAAATACGTATGAAGTTTTTTACGGATGCGCTCACGATTATAAAAAATACGGCGGTTTTTATATCGAAGTAATTTATACTTACGATCGCGAGAACGTCGCCAAGTTGCGCCATATTCCTTTTGAGGAATGCCGTTTAGGTATTCACGGCGAAGAAGAAGAAATTACTGGCGTATGGCATTCGAACGACTGGGCCGCCATTAAGCGCAAAAGAAACAAGCCCGAATTTATCCCGCTTTTCAATATCGCAAAAAAGGGCGAGGAACCGAGACAGATTTATTATTGTTATAATTACACTGGCGCTCAATTTTACCCGCGTCCCGACTACTATTCGGCGATTAACTCGATTGAACTCGCGAAGGAAATAAGCGTTTACCACATTAACAATATCGTCAACGGCCTGATGCCGTCGTTTATCGTTTCCATGTTTCAGGGCGCCCCCGACCCTGAGCAACAGCGCGAAATGAAACGCGACTGGGAACGTGAATTAACGGGGGCGAAGAACGCGGGAAAGTTTATAATGACGTTCAACGAGCGCGATACGCCAAAACCCGATATTACTACATTCCCGCTGAGCGATGCGGATAAACAATATCAGTTTTTGAGCACCGAATCGACCTCATTAATTATGGTCGCTCACCGCGTAACTACGCCTCTCCTTTTTGGTATTCGCGACGTGGCAACGGGCTTCGGGTCGAATAAAGACGAAATGGCGGTGGGCTTGGAAATTTTCACGAATCAAGTTGTTGAGCCAGCGCAACGAAAGTTGGCAAAAGCATTCGAGGCTGTATTGAGTTCGGAAATGCCCGGTTTAACGATTACAGTCGTTCCAAATACGCCGTTAAGGATGCAGGCACCTGAGCCAACGCCAGCGGCTCCCGTTTCAATGGAGGCCGAAAAAAAAAAAGATTGTTGCTCGGTTGAATTAGCCGAGGAATCTTATAAGCCAACGGCCGAAATGGCTACTCAGGCTGAGCTCGGTTTAAAATGGCGCGATATGTACGGGAGGGGCGGTACTGAGATTGGAGTCGCTCGCGCTCGCGATATTTCGAATTTGAGGAATTTAAGCGTTGACACGATTAAGCGAATGAACTCGTATTTTTCACGTCACGAGGTTGACAAAAAGGCGAAAGGATGGGCGGCGGGCGAGGACGGTTTTCCAAGCGCGGGCCGTGTAGCGTGGCAGTTATGGGGCGGCGATGCTGGGCGCGATTGGGCCGCTAGAATTCTTGCCCGTATTAATCGCGAAAACCTGAGCTCACAAATAGCCGATGAACTTATCGCATTAGGTGAGGACGCGCCCGAGGGTTATATTTTAATAGATTCTTATGAGGTCGATTACGAAAACGACGATTTAGAAAACGAGGAACTCGTAAAAATCGAGGCTCACGAATTAGCGTCGACGGGTTCGGCAAAAGCAATGATGCCAAGCGATCAAGATGAAACCAATTACGCGGGGGTCACGTTTATGACTCGTTATCGCTATTCGGGCGACTCAGTAACCGAACGCGAATTTTGCCAAAAGATGAAGGCCGCAGATAAACTTTACAGAAAAGAGGATATTGAGGCAATGGAACAAAAGCGGGTTAATCCCGGTTGGGGCCCAAAGGGCGACGATTTTTATTCAATATGGCTTTATAAGGGCGGCGGTAATTGCCATCACTATTGGCGAAAAGAGGTTTACATAAATGCAACGGGAATTAACCCACTCGCTAACGATGCTCAAAAAATAGCAGTTGGACGTGCCGAAAAAATGGGGTATAAAGTTCGAAACCCTGAGCTCGTGGCGTTGTGGCCCATTGATATGGATTACAACGGATTTTTAGAAGATAACCCCGTTTATGGAAAAGACGGGAAAAATTATAGAAGATAATGGCTGAAATACTTTTAATAAACGACGTGTATATCAAAAAATACACGAACATAAACGGGGCGGTTGACCCTAACTTGTTATATCCCGCCATTTATTTGGCGCAGGATAAACATTTATCCCCATACTTGGGAACCTCGCTTTATGAAAAGATTAAAAACGATATACTAAACAACACGCTCGCTGGCGCTTACCAAGACTTAGTTGAGGATTACGCGCGGCGGGTTGTGTTGTGGTGGGCAATGGTCGAGGCCGCTCCAACGCTAACTTATAAAGTCGATAACGGGACAATGGTGCAACGAACCTCCGAGGATTCGCAGCCCGTTGGGGACGTTATTTTTAAAGACCAACTAGCGCGTTGGCAGCAAAACGCCGAATATTACACGAGCTTAATGGTCGATTGGCTTTGCGCGAATTCGAGTTTACTGCCTGAATATTCGAATAATCAATGGCCCCAGCGCCCGCCGATTACGATTCAAACGAGTTCGGCGAGTTATATTTTCAGTTCGGGAAATACTGCAAGTTCGAGAACAGGTTACCGTTATCGTTCAATTAATCAAATACCATAATGATAAAAGTTAGTAAAACAGCCGAGAAACGCCGTTTATACGTCGAAGCGTTAAAACGATACGAGAAACAACTACTCGCAAAAACCAAAAAAACGAAATGAGCTTTTTTAATTATTTGGGCGAAATTATTAGCGACGTGAATAGCTGGGTGATGGGAATAATTATCGGCGTACTCGGTAAAATATCTTATGAAATTTATATGAAAAGAGCACTAACGGTTATGCAATGGGTGGCCGTCGTTGGCCTTTCAATATTTGCGGGATATCAAACGGCGATATACTGCCAAACAAACGGCTATGAGGCCCAATCCAGTTGGGCCGTTCCGATGGCTACATTGATGGGTGAAAAGATTTTTATTTATGTAATGAGTAATTATAAACGAATCATTACAGGATTTTTGTCGTTTTTCATGCCGAAAAAATGAGCGAGAAAAAAGAAAAAAAACCAATAGGCGAAAAGATAAAGGGCTCCAAGTTTGGGGCCTTTATTCGTGATAAGGTCAAACCCGTCGCGGGCGATATTCTTTCAGTGGCGGGGGATATTACAGGCATTCAGGCGCTCGAAACGGTGGGGGCTTGGGTAAATGGTCAAAAGCATAAAAGCGACGAACATAACGCCCTCGCATTAGAGTTTGAAAAGTTGCGGTTGAATTTTGAGCTCGAAATGACGCGGCTCGATTTAGAAACGGAATTAGAATTTTATAAAGCCGAGGTAAGCGATCGAATGAGCGCCCGCGAGCGGGAAAATGCGTATGTAACTGCAACGGGTAAGCGCGATTGGCTTTTTGGGGCTGTGGTAATAATTGGCCTCGGGTTAACCGTTGGCGTTGTTCTCTCTCTGATTTTTGTCGTTATTCCCGTCGAAAATCAAAGGCTTGCCGATATGACTTTCGGCTCGGTTCTTTCGATAGGAACCTCAATTTTTGCCTATTACGTAGGGTCGTCTCGGGGCTCATATATGAAAGATAAAATTTTGCACAATGCCAAGCCGAAAGATTGAGGATTGCGAAGAAATTTTGCAAAGGGCGTGGCGCGATGGCGCTCACACATTCGCGTATTTTCATCCGAACGACCCGCAACCTTTTCTAACGTGTACTTATCGCAGTAACGCCGAGCAAATGAAGTTATACGCTCAGGGCCGAACCGCACCGGGAAAGATTGTAACTCAGATTCGGCGCAACGGAAAACACAATTTCCAACCCGCGAGGGCTTTTGATATTGCATTTAAAACGAAAGGCGGAGCCCTTGACTGGAGCCCCGCCCTTTTTAAGAAATTCGCCGCCATTGTCGCCATTCAATACCCTGAGGTAAATTGGGGTGGCGATTGGGAATCGTTCAAAGATTTACCCCATTTTGAGATTTAGAATCTGAGGTAAATATCATTCCCTGTTAGCTTAAAAAGTTCCTTACTGATTTCGTGGTGGCGATTAATATCGGCCGCCTTATTCGAATACAGCAATTCGTGACGCTCTTTTCGTAGCTTCAAGATTCTCACAACGTTTGTAAAGTCATAAATTGAGGGTTTCATAATTCTTGATTTATGAGGTTTTGGGCTAAATGTTTGGCTTGTTTTAATCCTCTGAGGTATCCACTCAACCCGTCCGAATATTGCACGTTTTTCGGGTCGTAGTTCGCAATTATCGCATCGAGTTGATCGATTAACTCAGAGAGAGAATTCGTCGTTTTGCGGTTCATTCTTTTGAGGTTTAGTAGTGTCGATTGCTTCGATTTTCAGGCTCAGGAATTTCGCTCCGTTCTTTGCATCTTTCACCCAGCCAGCAACGTTCAATGTTTGGTTTTGCCACTTGAGCGAGCCCCGGTAGTCGGGCTGTTTGTCGTTTGTTTTTTTGTCGTTTTTGAATAGGGAACCTTGCCCCTCTTTCTGTTCGTAATTACTCATTTTATTTGGATTTTAAATTAAACATTTCATTTCCTGTTAGTTTGTAAAGTTCTCGCAAAATTGCCCACATTCGCGCGTTTTCTTGCATTGATGGGCGAAGCGAGCGGCGAACGGTCAATATAAAGAGTTCATTTTTGAGTTCAACTATACGTTTTTCGTTTTCCATTCATTCACACGTTTTTTGTACTGGGTGGTAAGTTCCTTTATTTCGTCAAGGCTCAGGCGTAACGGCTCGTTTCTGAGAATCATTAATTTCGAGGCGCGTTCGAATCCTATTCGTTCGGTAAGGCGCGGGGCGTATTCGAGCAAGTTCCCGTGTTTATGCTGATTACATTCGACGCATTGGCCGTGGACGTTATCCTCGTTAAACCTCAAATTCGGGTAGCTTCCCACGCTGTAAAAGTGCCCAGCGTCATATTTACCCGTTAAAGGTTTCCCGCAACTGATACAAGGTTCTTTTGAATCCCTCAGGCGTATGAATTCGTTAAAAATCTTTTGGAGCTCTCGGCGGTACTGGCTAACGCTCTTGATATTCTCGCGCATTTGCCGAATTTCCCGCTTTGCTTTCTTGCGCTCGGTTATTCGCCCCCATTCGATTAGGCAAGCGGGTTTGGTGCAAGTGGCTTGCAAGCTCGAATAAGTCGGCGCGAATTTCTCTTTACACACTCGGCAGCGTTTCATTTATTCGCCTCATTAAAGTGATTATAACGCTCGATGTAAAGGAAAAGAACCTTTTGAACCCATTGAGTGATGGATAAATGAGGTTTAAAAATTCCATCGGTTGCATACATTACTCTTTCACCATTCACTAAGGCTGAATAACGAATGTCACGGGATAAATCAATTTCTTTCATAACGGTTCGGGTAACTTCCGAAATGTTTATTTCATTTGGTATTTCCATTTTCAAATAATTGCCTTTTCGATTAGGTCGCGAAATTTGTAAACGCTCACCGGGAGGGAGTTCACTTGTTTCGATGCCGTCCGCCATTTTTCAGAAACGCGGCCGATTACTTTACAAGTCCCGTTTTTCGCGTGAAACAAAACGCGGTTAGTGTTGACGATATCGAAAGAACCGTC
>Ga0129333_10007018_pt1 | contig 10668 bp, 11 predicted proteins | sample CPB6_08_DNA_FD_94474 | JGI IMG/M metagenome (GOLD analysis project Ga0129333, IMG submission 94474) | Freshwater to marine salinity gradient microbial communities from Chesapeake Bay, USA - CPBay_Sum_0.6_0.8_DNA | ecosystem: Environmental > Aquatic > Marine > Coastal | place: USA: Chesapeake...
CAATATATTTCATGTGACATAAGAACAGTGAACACTGGTATGGCTGCCTCCATGGGTTCCGTACTCTTAGGTGCTGGTACAAAAGGAAAACGTTCTTCTCTTAGATTCTCAAAGACAATGTTACACCAAACATCAGGTGGGGCTGGTGGAAATATTCAAGACGCTCGTATAAACTTCATAGAGTGGGAAAAAACGAACAAAATTTTATTCGAGTTATTAGGTGAGTTCTGTGGAAAAACGTCTGAACAGGTCACAGAAGACGCCTCAAGAGATTTCTGGTTAACAGCAGAAGAGTCTGTAGAATACGGAATAATTGATGAAGTAGTTAAAACAAAAAAGAAGGGTAAATAACCCTTCTTTTTTTTAGATTTTAGAACACCCCCTTTTTGTTCTTACCTTTTATTTTGGTGTTACAATGCATTCATTCTAACCACCAAATTTTTCGCATTTTCTGTGAATTTGTCATACATTTCACAGATTTTTTCTTTCAACTTACTTTTCAAATTATTTTTAAAGACCTCCTCATCCAAAGAATCTAAAAGTGTTGTACTGAGAACATCTTTTTGAGACATTTTATCGGATTCTATTTTTTTCAAAAATTCTTCCAAAACACATTCAGAAATAAAGTCAGACAATGTTTCACAAGTATCCATACTTGCGGTCAACTCAGAAATTTTTCCACCTATGTTATTTTTAATATTATTCAAGATTTCACCATCCAAATTCAAACTCTTCAAAATATTTTCTATCATAGGACCTGAGATGGTTTTGGACATTTCACCATAAGAGTTCCCGTATAAAAATTTCATAATTTCGGTAAAACTTTCATTTAATAAACCAATATCCTCAAGAGTTTTTGTCTCTCTTAAAAGTTTGAAACCTACTTTAACTTTTTTATTTTCAGTCAATTTTTCGAACTCTGAATAATCCTTGAGAATAGTTTTCAATCTTGCTTCAACAATTTTTTTATTTTTTTCTTTTTCCTCTTTTAACTTTTTAGTTTTTTTCAAAGTTTCCTTAATAATCTGAGATAATTCTTTTTGTTCATATAATCTGAACATTCCGATTGTTGGGTCCATATCATTGATTTTCATCAAAACATCCAATTTTTTTCTGAATTTGTCTCCTATCAATGGTAGTTTGGAAAAAAATAATTTATTTTTTATTTCAGGTTCTCTCAAACATTTTTGAGCTGCGTCTCTCAGTTTTTTCATCTGAACCTTATCGGTTTTATATCCATTTTTAGTTTTATCGTAAAAACTATATAAACTATTAATTAACTTAACGCACCCTTCAGGTCTTTGTTTTTCCAAATCTTCTTCAGTCTTTTTAATAATATCATTGATATCATTCTCAGAACTTACATCTGTTTTTGTTACATCCACCTGTTTTGTGGGTTGAGGAGCTTGAACATCCTGTTTTTTAATATAGTCGTCTAAATTTGGGCACTTCCATTGAAATCTTGCGTTTGGTTCTCCTTTGAGTTGAGCCCAACCGTTACTGTAAAAATAATAGATTTTTTGACTTGTTTTTCCCGTTACTTCCAAGACAATGGAACCATCAACTTCTTTTGGAGGTTCATTACCCAATATTATATCTAGCTCTTGAAAACAACCTAGTTCTATTGCTTTTTTCAGAATCTCCATGGATTTTTGTTTCTCCACGTTTTCTGTTTGTTCGGATATCTTTTTTTTGGTATTCATATGATTCGATATAAAATAAATATATCATTTCAACGTTACTTACCAACTTCTCCCCACATGTATTGGAATGTTTCCTTGTCTATAATACCAGGTTTATAATCTGTACCAATATTTGTCTTTTGAAATCTTTTAACCGCTTCCTCCATGGCTGGTCCAAAAACACCATCTATGGTTTCAGGTTCTCCAATAGCTTTGAGAACATCAAAGTAAATGAGTTTGAATTGTTCGGTATCTTGTAGTATCTCGATGGCGTCGCATTCCATACACAAGGATAAAGATTTACCATTTTCTAAAACTTCTTTTATTGTTGGACAAGGTTTTGTTCTTGGACAAGCCTCTGAAAATTTCTTGAGTTTGAGTGTAGTTGTAGATTGATTTGAGACATTCGTTTCTGTTGTAGAGATGGTTGGGGCTCTTTGGTTGAATTTCCAAACTTTTCCGTCATTCCAAGTTATTTGGAATGAATCCTCACTTAGACATTCCCAAGTCCCTTTATGTGAAGAAATTACTTCTTGTGTATCTTCATCCAAAACCTCGATTTGTTTATCAAAATATACCCTAGCCATAGTTGGATTACCTTTATACTTATAATCCCAACTCCAAGTTCTGAACTTTTCTTTCAAAGGGCCGAAAGGTTCTGCCAAAGGATGATATTGATATAAATCTAAATAATTTTCTATACAACTCCACACACCTTTATCAGTTGCAATTTCTCCCGTGGAGTTCATATACGCCCAAAACTTACCAGCTTGTTTTTTTACCCATTTACCCGCTGAAACTAATTCGTCATAGACATCTTTTGCTATCTCTTTCCAACTAAAATCATCTAAATTAAGTGGAGATATTGGAGAAGGTGGTGCTGGTTGATTGGGATTTCTTTTAGTGAAACTAACACTTCGATTTCCAATCGACATATTACCCCCTGTGACAACACCATTACTCTCAGTGAAATTGACAAAATAGTCCACCAAAGTTTTACCTGAGAATTGGTTACCCGATACATAAGTAAATTCTACTCCTCCCCCAAGAGCAAGCGGTAGGTATAGTTTACCGTTTTTTTCTTCCAATTTAAAAGTTGGAAGAATACCCTCCCCATCATAATCACCAAGATATTTTGAAAGAGATGTTGTCTGTTGTGGAGGTGTTTGTTGATTAGCTGGATTACTTGGGGATTTGTCCCAATCTATTGACTGAAGTTTTCCGCCACTTTTTCTTAAATCCTTTGGTGGGTTTTGATTTCTGAAAAGATTTTTTACGAATAAAAAATCTTTATCCCCATATTTATCTTGGTCACTCTGTGGTAAATCAGTCCACGTCGATTGTTCTGATAATATATTTTTTCTGTTCTGTTTTATCATTGTACGAGTTCAAATTTTCCTTTAGTACTAGCTCCTGAACGTTTCCACCTATACTTGTCATCCCAAAATGTATAAATACCTTCTTGACCAGGAACTTTTACTTCCAAATTTGTAGTATCTGAACCTGTTGCATTTTTAATATATTGTCTGAACCCACTTTCAGAATTGTCGTATAATTGGTTTATTAATTTACTTGCTTCTTCAACTTGTTGCTCATTGTTGGGGTCTATTCCTCTTTCTTGAAGTTCTGCATTGAGTTTGTCTTTCAGACCAGTCAATCTTGATAACACTAAACCTTTAACGTCTTGTTCTTTGTAAGCTAATTCTTCATCAGCATCTGATAAAAGACTTGAGAGTTCATCGAGATAAGTAAAGAAAAATATATCTTTAATTTCCAACCCATTTCTGAAAGGTTTCAAAAGTGGGACTTCATCAAGAACGTCCTGCCAATAATCACTTGGTTTTATTGAGTCTAACATTTTAATATCTTCTTCAGTACACGAAATAAGACCCAATGCACAATACTCTTTAATTTGTTTTATTTGTTCATTCAATTTTTGAACTTCGCTGTTTTTATAGTATGTCTCCAACCTTGCTATTATCATTGGTATCAGAACATTATGTAAGGTTAAATAAACTGCTATTTTTTCCACAATGGTGGCATACTTACCTGTTCTAGAAAAATTTATGACTGCCTCTTTCATTGAGGTTGGAGAATTCCATGCAATAACGTTAAAGGTTCTTCTAACTCCCTCGAGTGCTTCAAGTAAAACATTTTTAAGGGTTTTACCATCTTTTGTCGCACCATATAAGCCTCTTACTGCCCATCCAATAACCGGAAATGCACTTAACCATTGTTCTACTTTTTGCCTAAGTATTGGCGTGGTGGAATTTGCCAAATCTTCGTTCCAATAAGTCTTAATTTGTTTAATTAAATCCTCTTTTTCAAGTTCATCTTTAAATTTTTGTGGGATGTTTGGATTATCCGTGATGTGTAATTTGTATAAATTTTCTATATCATCATCGGCTTGTTTTTTCATTGAAACAATTGTCATAGCCAGTTCCCTCATTTCACGATTTACCTTTTTTCCTGCTTGTAATTTTTGATACATTTTGCTCAAAATCTCATCTATTTTCTTTTCGAGTGTATCTGTATCTTTGAAAAGATTTTTGAAAATTGTTCTAAAAGCTTGCAAAACAGGAAGTTCAAAGTTTTTAGCCACTTTTCTTAAAAAACCCTCCGCATTATATATTTCAGGTACAAATTTACCTGAATTAAAATCTTTGATTCTACTCGAAATTTTTGGTTGTAAAAATGCGCCTAATAGTTCTGCAATTTTTTCATTTGCAGGGTCTCCTGTTGGGTTAAATAAGTCCCTTAAATAAATTTGTATGTCTTGTGGTGACGCATTGGGTGGAAGTTCATCGTTTATTTTTTTTATCAATTCTTGTTCAGTCATTTTAAGATTATCCATTGCTGTTCTGAACTGCGATTGGTAAATTTTATTGACATAGTCTAAATCTTGAGATAAGATTGTGCCTAAATTTCTGGCATTAATTCTAGTCAATAAATCCCAATTTCGAGTATTCAGAAAGTTTTTGATTGCAGTATATGTTGGTCGAGGGACGTCTATCCCGCCCAACCTTACACTTCTATAATTGATAGGTAGGTTTGTTGGTTCGTATTTTTTAAAAAAATTAATTGCGCTTGACCAAAGTTCTGTAAAAGGGTTCTTTGTAGCCTCTAAAATTAAAGTCTTACTGTTGTCAATACCCATAATTTCTTGTATTCTGTTTATCTCAGTAATAAGTAAATTTTTCATTTTTTTTAATTTTTATTCGAATTATTTTTTTGTTCTGTTCTCGGTATTGGTATAACCCAATACTCATCATTTATAAGGTCAATTTTATTATAAGTACTATCAAAAATATTCAAATCATTTCTTCTAATCCATCCTTGGTTCTTAAGTTCCTCAGGTGTCATAGTTTTTGATTGTATACTAAAATCTAATGAGTCTGCACCGGTTCTTTTTGCAACATTTTCTATTGTCACAGCAAAATGTTTTATTAGTCCTTCAGAAATATTATTTTCGTGGTCTCCAGTAATATTTTTGAAATTTTCAACGTCCTTTTTAAATTCTGGGTCATTTAAAATTGCCTCTGCCTCCTCTGGGTTTGATATTATAAAATGCCCCATTTCCTTTTTCAAGCTCTCAGGAACATTTTCAAAAACTCCATCTAATTTGTCTTTCATTTCATCTGTTAAACTTGGGTCGTTGATTGTATTCAACTCTGGATGTAAGTAACTTACTAAATATTCCGCTAAACCGATTGTCAAATTTGCACTTAACTCTCTTACCCAAAGTCTATTGTAAACTTCAATTGGTTTGAAAAGTTTGGGACTTTTTTTCCACATATTCGCAAAACCCGCTGCGTAAGTACTATACAAATCATCGGCAATTCTTGATGCGGACTGAACATCTCCACCCCTTATAACCAAATCTAAAGCTCTTCTTTGTTCAGGATTTAATTTTCTATAGAATTTAAGATACTGTGAAAGGGTAGACTTCGATGAAAGACCTGAATTTGCAAAAAGCACACTAAGTTCATCGAGTGTAGACCCTTTAACCCCTTTGAGTTCCGGGAAGTATTTCAAACCAGGTAATGCGCCAAAAATAATTGAACCCCACCCAGCAACATCATTCCCTTTTTGAAATTCTCTTATCCCAACAGCAAATCCAATGCCTAATTCCAATCCCAATTCAGCCCATAGAACCAATGAACCACCACTAGTAAATGGTGCACCAACTATAGCACCTATAGCAGTAACTATTGCAGTAGTCCATTGTATTACAGCCCCCCAATCATCTATAAATTTTTGATATGCATTTCTGTCATCCTCAATCACTTCTTGAGGGAAGGCCTTCGTACCATCATCAGTAAAGTATCCGATAAAGTAAAATTTTTCAAATATTCCATTGGTGGGTTCCGGACTTCGTCTTACCCAAGCCCCGTAACTTGTTCCATTTGAATTTATTATTCTTTTCACAGTGCCAACTGGAAATGTTTCTGCGACTTGCTCATCGGTCCAATCTTGACTAATATCAAATCCTTTTTCTTTCCATAAACCCCTATACCAATTACTAGCCCTTTCGTAATCTGAAAGTTCGTCCCAAAATTCAATTTTTGAATCTCTCGGAATATACATTCCATGAATTTTACCTTTATTTTCTATTCCAATACCAGGAACGGCATAATAACAACAACATTGGAGTATACCACTATTTCCTGCCATGGTTTTTGGAGGAACTAATGCTTTGTCAGGATAAGGACAATCAGCTGTGGCCTGCTTTCTATATTCTTCCTCTTCTCGTTCTTTTGTTTTTTGCAATGCTTCAGGATATTCCTGCGCTTTTTGAAGCTCATCGGCCTTACTCATCGTGGGCAGTTGTTCATTAAGATGTTTTTTATTTTCTGTCAGAGTTTTTTCCAAAGAATATTTCATCAAAAGTAAAATTCTATTTCTTTGTTCAAGACCTTCCTTCAAATTAAATTTCGCAGACCTCATTAACATAAATATTTGTTTTGGAACAAAATTTTCAATAAATTTGCGACTAGTATGAATAAAATAAACACATATTCCTTGAAAGTGGACAGAGAAAAAAATGTTAGAATTGTAAGTTTTGATTTTTTTCTTTCTGTTTTCAAAAAAAAAGTAGAAGAAACTATCTTTACTAAAGAAAATGTAAACTTAGTTTCTGAAGGTCTAATAAGAAGGTTCGGAAAAAAATGATTTTATTATGCAGTCCCTAGTTTGTTTGCGACGCCCCTTTTAGGTCCTCCGTGAATACTAGCCCAATACTGTCCTTTTTTCGGTAAACTATTTGCAACACCTCTGGCAGGACCACCAACAGTATCTGCCCATTTTGACGGATTGTTACCTTTTCCTCCACTAGCTCCGCCTCCACCAGCAGCATCTTGTTCATCCAGTTCTACATTCTGATTTGGAGTTGTGTATTTTCTAAAAAATTGTATTAAAAAATCAGGATTCAAATTCATACTTATAATTAGTTTTGAAAGGTGGAAAAAAATTATTATTTTTTGCTTATGTTAAAATTTATACCCATATTGTTTTGTTTTTTTCTGTTTTCCTGTGAAAAGGTTGTGCTGAGAAATTCAGACCTAACTCTCAGTGGAAAATATAAATTAACGTTATTGGATGTAACTTCTGTGGACCAGAATGTTAATTCAGATTCACTTTATACAACAGGTATGACTTTTGTCAACAGAGCACTACCAAAACCTTTTGATAGTTTAGTTGTAAATAGATTTTATATTCATTTAGATTATTCAACTGTCAGAATTAATCTTTTGGGAGTAACACAAGATGGTAGGGATATTTGGCAATACGGTGTTTCACCAAATGATATTTTTTACCGTATACTAAATAACAACGCTTACAACTTAGGTTATTTACAATTCGATTTAATTTCTGAAGGTACATCAAAAACGGTAACCTTCCACATTGAAGAGGACGGTCTTGAAAGTTTACAACTTCAAAGTACTGGTAGTTGGTCTATTGGAAAATTTGGAGAAAAACAAATTTTGACAATGAGATTTACAAGAGTAGGTCCTTAATAAAATTCTGCCTTTGGGACCAAATGAGAATTGATTGTGTAATATTCATTCAAAAAAACTACTAATTCATCCTCATCAAGTTCAATTTTTTCAACCTGAACCTCATCATCTTCGAAATCTTCGTCAAAAAAGTCGAATGACTCTGTTTGTAACTCAAAACCATAATCTTCCACAATTGCATAATTGATATTATCAGTTCTTAAAACTTCTTCATTGTCATCTATCGTTCTGAAAGATACCTCAAGTATATTCGAGTCACTATTCAGAAAATAAGACACTATCTCTTTGATTTCCATTTGTATTATTTTATTTACAAATATTATAAATTGAAGGAAAAGATAAATTTTTTTCGTTTTTATTTTTATTTTTTTTTCTATTATTTAGTTATTAAAATTCTTTATATGAGATTTAATTCACTTACCGTTGATGATTTTTATCAAAACCCCATGCAAGTCAGAGAATTTGCACTTTCCCAAGAATTTAAAGTTAGAGGGAATTATCCTGGTCAAAGAACAAAATCATTTCTAAACGATTCTTTAAAACAAAAATTAGGTGATATATTGTACCCATTTGCGGGTGAAATAACTTATTGGGGTAGCAATGACCCTGAAAACAATTATACAGGCTCATTCCAATATACCGTTGCTGCTGATAGGTCATGGATTCACGCCGATTCAACAACTGATTGGGCGGCAGTACTCTATCTTACACCGGATGCACCTCTGAGCTCAGGTACAGGAATTTTTAGACACAAAGCAACTGGATGGATGCACTACGACTATAAAAGAGAAAATGAACCAGGTTATAAAGAATCAGCACCTCCCGGTCACGATTGTCAGGACATGACAAAATGGGAACTAGTAGATAGAATAGGAAACGTTTTCAACAGATTGATTATGTATAGAGCAGACAATTATCACGTTTCATTAGATTATTTCGGAAGAAATATGTATGACGGTAGATTATTTCAAGTGTTCTTTTTCAATACCGAACGTTAATCAAAATTTGATTCTAAAATAAATTTTGGGTTGAGATTGTATAAAATGTCAATAATAGTTTCGTTACAGTAACATTTTTCTGAGGTGGATTTCACATATTTGAATTTATTGAATCCAATTAAAATCGGACTATAAAAAAATTCTCTTCTATGAAAAATTTTTTCAGAGTTCATTGGTCTGAATAGATATGTACCCTTATAACCCAAACCCATAAGGAACTCGATACTTTCCTCAGTATATGATTCAAAATATGGGATATCTACTTTATCTAAGATGTAGTTCAGATGATTGATATGTTGAACATCTTGGTTCACACTATCAAAAATAGAATAAATTGATAATCTATTTTGGTGTTGGCCTTTTTGTAAGAAATGCCAAATAAAATATTCGTGTTGTTTTGCGATTGAAAAAAAATCTTCAATCTTAACTTTTTCTCTAATCATGATTATCTAAAGTTTGGTCCACAAAACCAATTCACTAAAGATTTTCTAACACCTGAATTCAAAGGTGTTACTCGGTGTAACAAAAATGAAGGGAAAAAACAAAGTGTTCCTAAACCTTTGGGTACGGTGAGAATCCTACCACCAGGGTTTATTTCTAATTCACCACCTTCATACTCTTCAGGGTCAGACAATTGTAGAACACAAGATATTTTTCTGTTTGATATACCCGGACCTAAATCTGCATGCCAATCATAATGTCCACCGTTTCCATAGTATACGGTGTATTGAAATCCGTCTTGATATCCCCATATATCAAAGTTCCACATCGCTTTATTCGCAGTTTTACACAAGTCTGCCATTTTTGTAAAGAGCCAATCAGTTTCTTCGTTTTCGATTAACCAAGAAATATCACTCATTCTGTAATCAGAAACATGTTCCTGAGAATCATCTGATATAGTGGTACCTTTTTGTTTGGGAGCGTTATCACCAATTTCTCTAATTTTTAAAATTTCCTCTTTAGTGAAAGCATCTGTGAAATAATAGTAGTTCAGATGGTTTGTTTGATTTCTATGTTCAGTCAAAAAATATTTTGTTGATGACATTTTTATAAATTTTTATATTTTAAATATAAGTTTATAAAGTCTTAAACTCAACAATACAATATGAAAAATAAACACAAAATTGTTGATGTGGTTTTTTATGAAGGTGAGGAAAATCTATTGCTCCACCGTGTACATAATTTCTACTCCAATGTTCATCTTTTTATAATTGTAGAATCTAATAAAAAAGAATTTTCACAGAGTACAGAATTTACGTTTCGGAAAGAAAATTTTGCTCAATGGATTGATAAAATCATCTATCTACCAATACAAATTAAAGACGAAATAATACCTGAAGATTTTTTAAAAGAAAAAATCAAAAAAATAATTAGTCAATTAAATTTACTAGATTTATTATTTGAAGACATTTTGATTTTTTCAAAAACATCGGAATTTCCAGATTTTTCAAAAATTGACTTAGTCAAAGAAAATTTATACTACGAACCAGCAATCCTTAGACAGACCGAATTAGTCTATAATACAAAATATAAAAAAACCACAAAACATCTGGGTAGTTGTTGTTTTTTCTACAGTCAAATAATTCAAAAACCTTCTCTTGTAAAACAAATAATTGATTTAAAAAAGAAATACGTATCAGATAGATTTTTCGTAATTGACGGTGGTATTAATCATAATTTTTTTGTCGAGGACTCTAATATTAAAGTAACCAATTTCTTGGAGGAATATCCCTTCGATAAAAAATATCTTATCGATGTCGAAAAAACTATATTGGAACCGAAAGCTAAATTAGTTGTGATTAATTTTTTCGAAAATAAAATCCCTGACTTAGAATACGAAACAATATTGAATTTTAATTTTACTAAAAATTATTCGGTTCCAGAAAAAACCATTGTAGATAATACAACAAACATAAATATTTTTATACCTACATCAAGAATATACGATATTGAGTCAGAATTGGATTTCGA
>Ga0129333_10007019_pt1 | contig 10668 bp, 6 predicted proteins | sample CPB6_08_DNA_FD_94474 | JGI IMG/M metagenome (GOLD analysis project Ga0129333, IMG submission 94474) | Freshwater to marine salinity gradient microbial communities from Chesapeake Bay, USA - CPBay_Sum_0.6_0.8_DNA | ecosystem: Environmental > Aquatic > Marine > Coastal | place: USA: Chesapeake Bay...
ATCTCCGACAAGCGAGACACATCAGGTGCGAAATCGCCGTTTATTGTGTTTGTAGATGTATACGTATAAACCAAAGGCTTGAACCCAATGACTTGCGACGCAGTATTTGCTACTCTGAAATCGAAGATCACCGTGGATGGTGTAGCACTCAAAGTAAATCGGATGTAGTTATACAGACTTTCAAACGTGACCGTAATCGTAAGGGTAGTATTGATAGAACCGTTCCAGTACGTGAATGTCGTAGCAGTACATTGGGCTTGTAAATCGGCGACCAAACCCAGAACGTTAGGCGAACCGACGGTAAGCGTGATGGGGTACGTGAAATATCCAGTAGAAGACGGAAGTTTAATATCAAATCGGTTATTTGACGAGGTGATTTCGTCATAATCCGCACATACTACGGCACTCACGGGTGTGATAAAGACCGCCTCATTGAAATCGCAACGAAAAAAGTCAGTAAGTTCAGAATTGTTAAAGACGAATTGAAAATCATAGAGGTTTCCGCTCGTAGCATTACTACTATTCAGGAAGATGTAGCGGGTTTGTTGCTTGTCTATCTCATACATTTTGGACTTTCACAGTTAAAAATCAGTTATATATTATATAGTAGATATAATTATGACAAGTGTCAATTATGGACTTAATTTCGCTCCGATTCAATTGACAGGGCAAACACGAACACAAGAATTATACGTGAATAATTTACGAGTGATTAGCGACCCCGATGACTATAGCACACTCAATCTATCTGACATCGGGGGTAATACGGCAATCTTTTCAAACCTTTCCATTCTCGGAAACGGTATAATCGGTGGAAACCTTGATGTAGGCGGAAATCTCAAGGTAGATTTAGGAATAGAAGCCCCCGTAATTGTCGTCCCCTTGGCTGCGGTTCAGGTGCTTACCTCGGTAAATGCCGACCTCACGAATATCACATGTAGTAATATCACAGTTTCTAACTCGTTTGTAGCCAACGGAAATACAACGTTTAACAGTAATCTAAACATAAACGGTAATTTGATTGCGAATAGCAATAATCATGTTTTAACTGGTAATCTGACTGTATCAGGAAATATAACTACGATTAATTCAAACACTACGATAGTCGGTAATACCTTGATAAACACCTTTGTGAATATCCAACCCGACGGACAACTTTTTGCGAGGAACGGTATTGATACATCGGGACGTCTTACGGTGAGAAATCAACTCAACTCTGCGGACTATTTAGAAATTGACCCACAGGCGGATAGTGTATACATCGGAGGTTCAAACATTGTCATAGACGGGCAAACAAATAACTATACCTTTACCGTTGATGGTTTCAGTTCCATATCTCTCAATGACCCAACGAACCCCATACAACTCGTGAATACGACCCCCGCATCCACTGCGAACAAACTCTACAACGTGAATGGCCGACTGTATTTTAACGGTAATCTTTTGGAACAGGGCAACATAGCGGGGAATTACGTCCCCATCATTCAACAGGTTTCTAACGATATCAGTAAATATCAAACTTGTGTATCGTATTACCTTGATTTTACCCCAATTCCTAATAACGGCACGTTCTTGTATTATAGCAGTGTCCCCTATCCGTCCTTCTCAGACCTCCCATCCTTCCTATACCTAAGCAATGCCTCTAACGCCACGAAATCACTCCAACTCTACGACGTAAGTAGTCAAAGAACGGTGGGTAAGTTGGACGGTTTTCATTTGACAATATTCAACAACTCGGCTCATAAAATAGCCGTGTATTTCAGTGATAAAACGAATCCGACGTTCAACGTATGGGACGGGACAACGTTAATATCGCACGTGGATATAGACATAGATGAGTGTATCGTGTTTGTGTATCAACAAAGTTTCAACTACTTCTTTGTCGCATCTCGCTCGGTAAATCTTGAAAACTATAACATCAAGTTTAACAATTTTGAAAGCATCGGGACATTTTCAGGGACGACAATTACCGCAACGACAACAACATCCACGAACCTAAACTCTACATCTTTCGCAACGACAACGGCTAACATTTCGGGGAATATGCGAGTGGGGAACATAGGTGCTTTTACTCATCCTAATATCGGTGTAAATGGTAATTTATTGTTTGAGGAAGGACACATAGTCGTAAGTAACGCAACGCCAACGCAAGACCCCCAACTTACGAATAAACGATATGTAGATAGTCGGGAGGCAGTGTTTCGTAGTAATCTACTTGCCAATAATAACACATGGACTGGAACCAACCAGTTCAACAACGCAGTCAGTGTCGTAGATACGTCCCTCATTGTTAAAAATGCTACGACGACGAAATACATACAAGTGTTTCAGGATACAGCATACACGAACAACACAGCAGGGACAGGCTACACCATTGACGGGCAAAGCAACACGGGTGATTTTATCGTTCAAAACTTCTCATCTCTACGTGTAAATAATCCGCTCAAAGTCAATGACATCAAACCAGTTAGTTCAACGCTTACGATCGGTGGCGATAATGGACTTTCTACGCTCAATCTCGCTACATCAGACAGCACACAAACGATTAATATCGGAACGGGGACAGGTATAACGACCATCAACGTCGGACAACCTACCGACATCATCAACCTAAATGGAAACGTTCAATACACGCAAGTTCAAGATTTAGTCGTAACGAATAAAGACATTCAACTGAATGCGAACGCCATCGGCTCGGGGACGGCACGAGGTGCGGGTATTCTGATACGTGATAATAATTCTGATACTGCGGGGAAGTTTATCGTGAATAACGCAGGGACTGGCTACAATCTAAAAGCCCCCGAAGAAGCACGTGAAATCAATATAGATTTAAGCAATTTTGGGAATGGTGTGCTAAGCGTATCTGCGAATACGGTTACGTCGGGAAATCTAACCCAAACACTCAATTTTACGGGTGGAAATCCATACATTCGGTTTAATTCTCAGAAAAATGCTGATTTGTCTCAATATGACGTGTGGCGGAATGGTATTGGAAATATAATGAATTATGTCGGTATTGATGGTGATGGTTTTACGGAATTAGGTTCTAACGCCTTCACATTTGCGACAACCAACGCAACAGGCTCGTCATTCCGTTTCAAAACAAACAATTTAGCGACTACACGACTGGAGATTGACAATAGTGGTAATATCAGCCTACCTCAAATGACCGCATCTAAACCGCTTAGCCTTGACTCTAATAATAATATCATCTCGGGCGACCTTAGCCAAAGTGTCATAACAAATCTTACAAGTGATTTGGCTACTAAAGCGAACTTGTCAGGTGCTACACTCACGGGAACACTGAATGTTCGGGCGACTACAAATCTACAAGGTTCGCTCTATAGTGGAGAATCAACTTTTAACACCGTCCCCGTCCAACTACGTGTAGAAGATGACAGTCAGGCCATTCAAGACGTATGGGAGACACGTCAGCAGTACAGTGTTTCTGGAAGCACAACCCTTAACCCAACGAACAAGAACATAAAGATGAGTTATTCACGACTTAACAACTCCGCACAGACCAACCCCTTTACCGATGATATGAAGTATGTTGAGTTCGCATATCAATCAACAGCGAACGGCGGGACACGTCTCCATGCTCCAACACTTCAAACTTATACACTCCAAAGCCCGTCACCATCAGCCAATATATCGGCGAATGCTAACATCAATCTAATCACAAATCGGTTTATTGAATGCCCTTCTGCTCCTATCACAGGTACACATCTTACAAATAAGACGTATGTAGATAATTTGTTTGCGTCAAACATAGTTAATTTAAATAACGTTTTTACAGGGAATAACACATTCAACGGGGCAACGACTACAATCGGCACGTCTTCAAAACTTGTAGTAAATAACGTGGAAAGTTCCAACCCCTCCAACCTCAACGTTCAATTCAACTCTAATACTGCCTTTATCAACAATCGTATCGTTCAAATTGACCCCTTAGCCGAGACAGGACTTGTAATTTTTGGCGGGAATATCGCACCAGCAGGGGCAAATCCTACAACTATCTCAGGAGCAGACAGTTTCGGTATAAGTCAAGTAAAATCAGGCTCAGGCGACGCAGGTGTATATCTTCAGACGTGGAACTCACGAGTTCTATATCTCAACTCCCTTGGTGGGAATGACGTGACCGTCGGCTCACAAGGGGGAGGAGCAGTAAATCTGAATTGTTGGAACAATATCCGTGCGTATAACAAGAGTAATGGAGGACAATACATTCAGTCATATGTAAATACAAGCGATGGTAATCGTGGTTATGTAGAAAGCGTGGGGACGAATATGACACTATCGGGTAGTCCGTCAAATACGTACAACCTCAATGTAAGCAACTTCACAGATACACGATTTCAAGGGACGAGTGGTAGAAACGTTAATATCTACCCGACCAGCCTCGGGTCTTCTACGAACATTTACGGTAATACGTCCTCCAATAACTTAAACATGGGTTGGAATGATTTCGGTTCGTTCATTCAGTCATATGGTAGTCCCCTTCTCATCAATGCGGGTGCGGGTGCGGGAATTACACTCGGAAGCCAAACAGCCTCAGCCCAAACGATGAACGTGTATGCGAATACAACTTATTATCAATCAAACAACACCAGCACAAACATCAACATAGATATGCCGAATACTCGTTTTCTTATCGGAGACCATAACTGGGCTATTACAGGCAAAGTCAATAGAAAATTAGAAATAGCAGGTTTCACGACTACGAACTTCCAGTCTAATGTGAATGTTTATCAGAATTCTGTCGGTGGAACGAACACAAGCCTACTAATTTGGAATGGTTTAGTAGATGCCTCTGGGGCTAATCCATCAGGTATTGCCGATATTAATAGTCTCACGATTTCACAAGACGCCAGTTTTGCTTATCTACAGTCTTGGAATAGTCGCCCTATAAGAATCAATCAATTAGGAAATAATATCGCATTCTTCTCTCCATCAGCACCGAGTGCTATATCACAATACGGGACTTACACCATTTATTCACCTGCGACCAACAACGCCTACTTCCAGTTTGGCTTCCAAGTAGCATATACAGGCACAAATAATTACACTTTTGACGGCCAAGGGCAGGGATACAGTTTTAATCTCCAAGGATACGCCAACTACTTCGTCGGGGCCGCTTGGCAAATCCCATCGGATAGAAGACGCAAAAATAGTATTTTACCCGTAGATGAGGAGGAGGCAGTAAAAACTGTAAAGGCACTGAACCCCGTCCATTATAAATACAATCATAAGAACTCAAGTAGATACATAGGTTTCATCGCTCAAGAAGTAGAAGATGTATTACCAGAAGCAGTTGCTACGATGGAAGATGAAGAGAAAAGCAAAGCACTGGATTACAATAGCATCTTCGCTCTTCAGACAAAGACGATACAGTATTTGTTAAGAGAGGTGGAAGCCCTAAAAAGTGTAATTAAAAACTCGGGGAGTATGGGTTTTTAGTAAGTTTTTTGGATTGGATGCCTTGCGGAGGCATCAATCTAAAAAACTATGCGTCTATCAAAATTAATTCTTACGTCACGATTCACACCGTTGTTAAAAATCATTAGGAACTGGTACGGCTTACTACCAACCTCTTCCATGACTTTGATGAAATCGTCAAACGTAGGAATTGCCCCTTGAACTTCCTCATATATCTGTTTCATGTAGTTCCTATCTAGCGTCGGGGCGATTAAAAAAATAGAAATACACTTACGTACTGGCGGGGCAATACTTTTGAGATTCTGCGTTTCCATGAGGACGGACATATACCGATGACGGTTTTTTATAATACCTTTCACGAGTTCTCCATCGTGTTTGTGAAACAATTTATTCCCGACCATATCACTCAACCAAAGGACACTAGTCGGCGGACGCCCTTTTTTAAGTAGACGTATTGCTTCATCGGCAGTGTCTTCGTCAAGGCTGTCAATAAACATCTCGTCATCTTTATCAAGGACATCAATCTTTTCTTTTTTGATGCGTTTGATTAGTTTATACAACCTCTCTCCCGTCTGATATAATTCAATACGTCTGTCAATGTCGTCATATATTTCCTTTAGTATCTCGGGGGTTAAATCTTCCTTCAGAATGTAATCAAACTTTTTCACAACTTCCATTACCTTTTTGTCGGTGGATATATTCGGGGAAACCACATACAGTTTATCAATGTATGGTTTTTGAAGTTGTAATATGTTACACGAAAGCGTCGTTTTTCCGAAGCCACGTCCCCCTATCAGTCCAATGACTTGAAACCAAAAGGGAGGTAAATCTTCGTTGTATAAGAACTTGGGTTCTTTTACCTTGATGCTTCGTATTTGTATGGTATTTATTTGCTCTACAAGCATAATGAATGGATACGTACTATATATTGTAATAGGCCGATAAAAATGAATTAATACGATGTTGTTTTTCGGTTGTAGGGGGAGGCGAAGGCGATCGTGGCGAAGCCCTTATGTTTTTAGAAGCCCCACGTTTTTTCTTGACAACAACTACTTCTTCTTCGCTACTACTACTCTCGCTTTCAGATACGTATACGATTTTCTTTTTGTTTTTGCTTTTTACATACTCTATTTCAGGCTTTTCCGACGTAGTCTGTTCCGCCGAAGGCTTTTCCGCTGAAGGCGTAAAGGCTTTGCCTTGTTCCGCCGAAGGCTTAATGGCTTTCAATTGTTTTGCTTTCTCCAATAGTTCATCTCGTTTTTTTATCTGCTCTTCCTTTTTGGCTCGTGATATTGTGCCTTTCGCTCTAACCACTTCGTGTGCTTTCTCACGGGCAGTTCTCAGACTTTCTAGTTGCTTCTGACTCGGGATACGTTTTTTCCCATCATTTAATACCTTACTTTCCTTGTTTTCCATACCGACAAAGCCTTTTGAATTCATTTTAAAATCGCTATTATCATCTAGGTTGCTTTGTTCTTCATCAATAATCGCATCTAAGTCTAACTTTTTGGCGAGTCTTATAATTTTCTCTTTCATTGATAAATATTTATATATCAATATAATAGAAAAAAGTTGAATGCTAGACTACCCGTCCCTCCGAGAACAGATGTGGGAACTTCAAGCCATGTTATATGAAGAAACGAATAAGAAATACCCTAACTTAACGAGGATTACCGATATTGAAAATGAGATCTATCATCTACACAACTTAATTCTTTGTCTACGACACCCGCCGAAGGCATAGGGGCTTTGCCCCGTTCCCGCCGAAGGCATAGGGGCTTTGCTCCGTTCCCGCCGAAGGCATAGGGGCTTTGCCTTGTTCCCCCTCTAAAAGACTATAAAATTCGGCGACTGCGTTTAAATCACGACGTTCATATAACAATTTTTGACACAAGTCTAATCCATCTTGAATGAACGGGTAGTCGCTTGGGGTAATATAAGCGACGTAAGGAGGTAGTGATTTCAGCCTATTTATATAGTAATCCATTTCTATATAATAGGTTTGTAAAAAAATATTACGGATTAAACGAGTAACACGATTTGCTCGTATTTCTGTCCTCGTGATAATGCGGTGTATAACTGTTGATAGTTGAATATGCGATTCATATCAATGAAAATCTTATGTGGATATGGAATCGTCTTACCTTGAAACGAGTGGATGGTAAATGCGTGGGATAGTTTGTAGTTTGATGACGGGCATTCATCTTGTACCTTTATTGTGCCATGTAAATCTACGCTTAGCCCTTTGAGGGCGTTTGTTAGGTCTTGAGGACTATGCTTCTCGCAAATCCATCTGTTCTTCAGTTTTGTTTTCATTGCGTTTGTTATAATTTGGGCTTGTTCTCGTGTGCTTACAATCGCATAGTCGCCATCTTCATATACGGTGTATAACTGTGTATAGTCTATATGGTTTGTGAATTGTTCGGATACATAATCCTTTAGCATTTTCAAGGGGACGTTTTCAGCCATTAGATTACGTAACCCTTCTAATTTTGGGAGTAAGACATCACCTTCTGAGACACGGTATGATTTGGTAAAAGTTCGTATCGCCACGTTGTGTTTTTTGACAAAATCCATATCTATCATTTGTGGTGATTCTACTCCAAAATCAAAATCACACTGATAATAGACATTTTTTACGGGGTCTATATCACCGATAAATATGATGATACTGTACGGGTATTTAGTAAGGACATCACTAGCAATCCCCTTATTGTATTGCGTTGCTTCATCACACACAATGACAGAGGGAGAACCCCACTTTATTGTATCATACGGCTCTGTTTTACACCCTAGAAGTTTATCCATTGAAACAATTTTAGTCTTATACTCGTTATGTTTATCAACGCCGAGAACCCACGCTTTAGATACGTATAACGTGTTATTATAAAACGACTTATCAGTCAGGACGGTATGCGTCTTGCCCGTGCCTCCCGCACCGTTCCACAGATTAACACGGTTTGGGAACGCTTTAGGGTCTGCTATTTCGTTTGTGAGATACGGCGTGTAAAGCGTGTCCCATGAACTCCAAAGGGCATCGTAGGGGGTCTTTATCAGTTTAGTATTCTTGCGTCTGAAGAGAGGACTTGGTTTATAATCGGGTGCTAAAGAACTATCATAGATAATACTGTCTAACTTAAGCATTACGAGTGCTTCGCTCGGAAGTCGTAGCATTTCATCAAATACATTAAGGAAGCAATAACCAGTAATATACCCCGCTATGTGTGCGTAGTGTTGATAGAACTGCTTAGGGCGTGTGATTTCGCATATACCTTCTACATTGTAGTAGTTACACGTTGTTTCTCTTTCGGTTATAGATAGTTGTGCCTGATATAATATAGCATCTTCTTCAGTACATTTGATATACATGCGTGTATTTTTTGAAACATTCGCCATTCGCCCAGTGATGAGGGAATAAGCAGGGACATCGTTATATTTTTCCATATATTCACTCAAGTCAAATTCACACGTAGTATGACACCAGCAACCACCGATGATGTCAAAACGCACACCTACGTCGTAGAATGCTTTTAGAAGAGGTAACGCATAGACACCATTACAGAAATTGGCCTTTTCAAGTATGTATTTCGCTCGTGAATTCGCAATATCAAACGATATGTTTTCTATCGCATAGTACCCGATACGTAACGTGTGCGGATTAGATACGGGTACTAAAAACCGTCCGTATTGTGTGAACACAGTCGGAAACTTCTCGTAATACCGACAGTGTTTGTACTGTGTGTATGCTTTTTCTGAATCTACCTCTACAAGGTCACTTTTATCGTTTAAACGATACATATAATCGTCTTGCTTCTGTATTTCATATTTGTTTGGCCTAACGGTTTTGAATGTTAAATGTGTCGTGAATGATTGACATCGTGATATGAAAGCGTTTATACTGCGTATATCATCAGTCGCCCTTACACACATCGCCATCTGTCGTATTTTGTTTTTCTCTAAAAAGTCATTAAACACATCCGAGAACGGGTCTTCTTGCTTGTATGATTGTCCGTTCGGCTCAATTACGAGACGGGGTATAGTTCTATTACCGATGAGTAGATGATTATCTTTTATGTACGGACGTATATCCGAAACGATTTCGGGAGTTTGATTGACATGATAGTATGTATCAGGTTCTATGTGGTTCATCCTATTATTAACATAACGGAACTCGTGTCGTGAGTTGTTAGATACAATAGAAATACTGTGGCTACATACGAGACTTCGGATGTGTATCGTTAAACGTAGGTCATCGCATATCTTTCGTAGATCATCCTCGCTACATCCTTTATTGAATACGTCCTTATATTCGTTCAACTTTCTAATTTTCTGTTTATATTCTTGCTTACTACTACGTGATGTCACCTCGTCGTGTTTCAGTGTGAAACGGTCAATGATAGGGTCTAACACACAATGAACGTTCTCACCATCCAAGTAATACTGTATGATTTCATCCAGTGACTTGTTTGGTAGAGATTTTGTATGAAATATGATAGTAATCTCGTCAAAATCCTTCGGTTGTGTAGATGAATACATGCTGTCCCAGAATAGTGCGACATTTGTGTTTGGTTGTATTTGAAAACCCGACGAAGATTTAGCGTAGTATTTTTGTACTCGGACTTTCTCACGTTCAGCACTTGTTGATACAACGGGATATAAGTCGTATGTTTTTGATTCTACATCTTCACCGATGCGAGTGATAATCCGAACACTTTGTGTGGTTAGATTGAGACGATTATACACGAGGTCATAAAGAATACCATCCGTTCTGATATTGTCCGTAGGATATGTGTATTTGACGTATTCATTTGATGGAAATGCTTTTTTATATAAAGCGTTGTCAATGATGTTATACAAGCGTAGAGTAGCCGAACGGGGTTGTCCCGTTTGTCTATAATAGACACTTCGTTCGGTAAGCCGTTGCGTGTCGGGATTCCAAAGGTAGGGGGTTTCTGTTAGGAGGTCGGTGCGTCCTTGCTTGAGGAGTTTAAGGAGTGTCTTGGAGGTCTTCCCATTCGTCTTAATGGGGAGGACTCTGTTTGTGAGAGGGTTTGTAAAAGTTGTCTGGCTCATTGTATATACTGTATAGGTGAGATATTCTTATATGGGTTTGTAAAGAAAAAATCAATTTTTCTGTATATACACTATGATTAGAAAATAATTTTGAGAATTGATTTTCAAAATTATTTTTAAGGGTTTGTATGGAACATTTTAAAAAGTGTTTATTTC
>Ga0129333_10007020_pt1 | contig 10668 bp, 9 predicted proteins | sample CPB6_08_DNA_FD_94474 | JGI IMG/M metagenome (GOLD analysis project Ga0129333, IMG submission 94474) | Freshwater to marine salinity gradient microbial communities from Chesapeake Bay, USA - CPBay_Sum_0.6_0.8_DNA | ecosystem: Environmental > Aquatic > Marine > Coastal | place: USA: Chesapeake Bay...
AAGGCCGCTCCGGGCAACGCTGAGGCCCTCGCCGCCCTTGAGGGCGATGTCCGCCCGGTCGAGCGAGGCCAGGAACGCCCGAGACGCCTCCGCGAGCTCCTCGCGCGTCATGCCCTGGCGCATTGGCGTACGCACCGCGCCGGTCTTGCGGCACACGTCCTCGAGGGCCTCGTCGAGCACGCCGATCAGGAAGTCGGCACGCACGGGCATACCGGCCTCGAGCATGAGGCGCGAGATCCCTAGCGTATGGTCGACCCGATCGGCGAACTGCCGAAGCGCGTGAAATTGCGCCTTAGCGCCTCCGAGGGCCTCCCTCTCCCGAGCGAGTTCAATACGCGCCTCGTTTAGCGCCGTAAAAACCATGGTTCTCGTGATCTTAGGCTTTCGCAATCGCTCCCCCTCTAGGCGCCCCTCGCGCCGTGGTCAAAGTAGCGCGCCCCGTGACGATGCGTCAACGGCCCTTGCGTAAGTACCCGTAAGCGCGAAGCTTCGCGAGCGCGTCTGCGTGCCCGTAGCCTATCGCCGTGGCCCACCCTGCAAGGTGTAGCCGCTCGAGCCATTCCCACTGGCTCGCCGACACGTCGCGCGGTGATCCGTCGCCCCGCTTCATTTCGAGCGCGAGGCCCATGGGGCGCCCTGGCGAGGGCACCGGGAGAATCAGATCCGGGACTCCGGCGGAGACGCCTTGGCCGGCCAGCGTCGCCCCCTCGCGAGCGCCTCCCCCTCGACTGCCCCCATTAGGCACCGCGAACACGGCGACCCCTGCCCGTCGAAGGGCCTCGACGACGATCCGTTGGGAAGTGCCCTCCGACACCTCCGCGCCGCCCTCGACAAGCCGGAATAGGCAGTACGGGTCCACGTCGTATGTTTCGCGATCGTTTGGCGTTTTTTCCCTAGTCATCCCCTCACCTTATAGCCTTGAATGTAGCTTATGTATGATCAGTAAAAAACCTACATGCCGTAACCCTTGGGGATCACTAAGGAAATGTAGGAAATGTAGGATATGTAGGATTTTTACCCGATCCCGCCTACGCGCACGCATACGCACGCACGCGCCTCGCGCGCACGCGCACCCGGGCATACGGGTTTCCCCAGGAAATCCTACATATCCTACAGGAGCCTTCACGTAGGGCCTCTTTCTGTCGTGATGTTGAGGGGTTACGTGCATGTAGGATCTGATCCCGATCCTACATGGCGCTTTTCGATCCTACATGCCCAGGGACGGAAAAAAGGCGGATCGCACGGAAATAAAAAATTCCGGCGGCTTTTCGCTCCGATCGGACGCCCGCGCTTTTTAGTCGGCGAGAAAATTTATTCGAGGAGAGCGCGTTTTTGTGCCCGTTTTGCTGGCACCACTGGCTAAAGGCCGCGTAGAGGTCCGAGAGTTGCGTCCGCGCGAGGTCCGTCTCCGTGGTCCGATCCTCCAGAAAGCGGGTCACGACGTCCGCCGAGTGCCGCCACTCGTGGACCGCGTCGACCGACGAGGGCGGGATCTGGTAGCGCCCTCGCGCCATGAGCTCTGCCGCCCCGTCGACCGCCCATGAGGCGAGGGCCTCGAGCTCTGTCCGGATGATGCGCTCGCCGATCCCCGTGTCGACCTCGTCGCCCTGGAACTCACGCGTGAACGTGAGGATCGCCCACCGTCGCCAGAATCCGTGACTCATATCCCGCACGCCAGGGAGCTCGTTTGCCGCGAACAAGTGCGCCGCCCGCGGCCGGAAGCGGAACGGCGCCTCTCGGATCTCGCGAGCCGTGATCGAGTCCCCGGTGAGCACCGCCTTGACGGCGACGGACTCGAGGATCTCCGTCTCCGGAAGCTCCGAGACTACGTTGATACGTGCCCTGGCGAGCATGGCGCGCCGGTACTCTTGCGAAAGGTCTTGAGGCGGGATCGCCGTCACGAGCTCCGGCCCAAAGAGGGCCGAGACGATGTCGAGGATCGTTGACTTGCCGTTAGACCCGTCGCCGGTGAGCACGACGCCGACCTGATAGCGCGTCGCGATCCCGAGAAGCGCCGCGCCGATGAACTGCCGAAAGAACGTGATGCGCTCCTCGACGTCGTCCTCGTCGCGCCAGCACGCACGAAGGGCGCCGACGAACGCCTCCGGCACGGCGCCGCGCCGATAGGCCCACGGAAGCGCCGCGGTCGACCGCTGCGACGGGTCAACGGCCTCGAGGACGACACCGGAGGGCGTCGCGCGGGCGTAGCCATTACTGAACGTGAGCCCGTCGCCCGCCTCGTCGAAAAAGCCGGTACGGGTCCGGTAGACACGGACCAGATCGAGTACGCCTGACGTCATCGCCGACGACACACGAAGAGGCGTCACTACGAGCGAGTCGTCCGCCTTACGCTTGCCCGTCCCGACCCATTCACCATCCCAGCTAGCGACGTGCGCTCTAACGGCCGCGTCCTCGAGGTGGGTCCATATGCCTCGCCCCTTGTCGTACCGATGCAGCGATCCGCGATCAAACGCGAGCTCCGGCCCTCCGGCCTCGAGGTCCGACGCGGCCGCCCTGGCGAGCTCTGCCTCCGAGGCGAGCACGAAACGGAGGTCCCCCTCGACGAGCGGCGCCCCCTTGGCGGCCTTGACCGCGGCCGCGGGCGCGACGGCCTCGTCCATGGGCGCCGCCTCATACCGGGCGACGGATCGCGCGATATGCTCGAGCTCGCCGCGCTCCGGTTGCCAGTCCGGCGCCCTCGTCTTCGCGACCGTCCGGAGCGTGTCGAGGATTTCCGGCTCCGCCATCCCGAGCGCGCGGAGCTTGCCGCCGATGCGCGTTAGCGTCACGTTTCGATTCGACGTGATCTGGCCGGTGAGCGTGAGCGGCGCCGATGCCGCCCCGATGCCGGCGAAGATCCGCGGCGCCTCGTCGCCCTGCCCGCCGCTCGACGGCGCGAGCTCCGCGACGAGCGAGGCGGAGAGGCGCCTCGAAAGGTCGATCCGCGTCTCCCCGTGCGTCCGCCGGACGCCGTCGCGTACGACGTTAGGGAGCCGGTAGCAACGATTGAGGTCCTTCAACGGATCAATCTTGAGGCCCTCGCCCTCGAGGCGCTCGCGGAGGCCCGCCCACGCTCGCCGAAAGGCATCTCCGCCGACGAGCTCCGCCTCTAAGGCGTAGACCAGACGGGCGCCTCGCTTCGAGTGATAGGACGCCGACGGCCGGAGCTCGCGCGGGAGCTCCGCGATCGTGTCTTCGAAGTCCGCGCGCCAGATCGGCCGCGCCTCCGGAAGCCCGCGGCCGTGCGACTCCGGATCGTCGAGGTCGAACACGATCCCTCCGTACACGATCCGATGACCGTCCGCCGCGAGGCGCTCAATTCCTGGCAGGTTGAGCCGCGGAATCCGCTCCGGCCGCCTCCCGTCGGCGAGCCGGACGGTATACGGGACGAAATGGGCGTCGGACGGCCAAGCCCTACGGAGGGCCTCGTCGAGCTCGAGCACGGGAAACCGATCGCACACGGACTCCGGCCCTTCCCACCCGTAAACCTCCGCGTGAGGCCATACGCTGACCCGCACGGGTTAGCCATGCCGATTCGACGACGGGATCGACTGACGCCCGCGAGAGGGCGCCCCTAGGCCGACGAAGTCCGCCGCGCGCACCTCGCCCCCGGTGAGCACCTCGAGCGCGGCGAGCGTCTCCGCCGACGGCCTGAACCGGCCGTGTAGCCAGCCATTCACGGTCATCCGGCTGACGCCGACTTGCTTCGCGACGTAGGCGCCGCTCCGATCGTTCTCTCGCATCCATTGATCTAGTCTCATGATAGGGACCTCCGGCCAGCAACGTACCGGATAGCGTTACACGGCGTCAACACGCGGGATCGCGTCGAGGCGCTCCTCGAGGGCCTTGCGCCCGCACGGCCGGACGGCGACGAGGGCGAGCCGGCCTATCCGCAACCCTACACGCACGCGCGGGAGAACTGAGGCGACGAGCTCCGGAGAAAAAAAATCCGGAGCGCGTCGTTTTTCTCCGAAACGATGTTGACACCCTGTAACGCTACGCGGTACACCTCTCCCCGTGGTCGCCACGGAGGCGGCCCGAAACGGGAAGGAAAAGAGATCATGCCACGATTCGTCGGTAACGACCTGAACGCTTCACGGGTACTCGAGGACAACGCGCGCACCGTTCCGGGCTACGCCCGGATCGCCTACGCCCAAGCGGCGAAGCTCGCGCCGGAGGACCTCGCGAAGTCACTGGACACGACGGATCGCGGCGGCCGTCGCACCTACGCGAAACGCTGGTTTCGCTGGTTTGGACGCGTCGAGGCCGTCGCCGCCCTTGGCACGCCGAGCGCGCTCCGCCGCGCCGGAGGTGCCCTGTGATCAAGATCCTGATCGTCGAGGACGGAGTCGTTTCCGCCATTCACACGCCCGCGGAGCTCCGAGAAGGCAACGCGGATCAGCCGGACGTGATCGACGCCGTCGCTCGCCTCGAGGCCGGCGACTGCCCGATCGTCACGCTCAATCTGGGCTCCGGCGGACTTACCCACCTCGTCGCCGTCGACGAGCGCGGGCGGACGCACCTCCGGCCGCTCGTCGCGTACAAGGGACGCATGGCGGACGTCGTCGCCCAGAGTGACGCGGACGCGGCCGCGGAGCGCCTCGAGGCCACGGAGGGCCGGCGATGATGATCAGACACCCTGCCCTCTCCGTCGAGCTCGAAGGTGAAGCGCGCGACCTCCGCCGCTACTCCCGCGAGCTTGCCGCGGCCGGCGACGCCGATCAAGCGGCCGTGATCCTCGATCAAGCTTCGCACGTCGACGGGTGGCGCGAGCACGTCGCCGAGCTCGAGGCGGACGCTAAGACGCTCGCCGGCATCCTCGACAACGTCGAGCTCGACAACGTCGACAAGCTCGCCGCGAAGTTTTGGGAAATGTCCGCCGAGTGCGAGATGATCCCGGAGCTCCTCGCCGACCTGTTCCCGCGCGTCACGACGCCCGCCGGCCGCACCATCACGGAGCCGGCGAAGTCGGCGACGCTGGCGACCGTCCGCGAGCGCGTCGAGGCGCTCTGCGAGGTGCTCGAGCTCGACAAGTACGAAGGGATCGACGCGGCGATCGCGGAAGTGCGAAAGCGCGTCGACGCGTCCCGCGTCCTCGAGCGGCGAGTTGAGGAGCTCGAGGAAGTCGTCTCGCGGGACGTCGGCGCCGAAGCGCGCGAGCGCATCGCGGAGCTCGAGCACGCCGTCTCTACGCTTCAAGCGGAGCTCGACGCTGCCGCGAGCACGTCGAAGGCGCGAGCCGATAGCGCCGTGAAGTCCAGAAAGGCCGCTTGGCTCGACGAGATCCTCGACCGCTGCCCGATCCCGCGCGACGTCACGGAATCCGTGTACGAGCTCCTCGAGCGGGACGATGCGAATTGGAACGAACGCTACGCCCTGATCGGCCGCCTCTCCGCCGCGCTCGCGGAGCGCGTCCAGCCGGCCGCGAGCGTCGAGGCCCCGGCCGTTCCAAAGGCGCCCGAAGTCGACGAGCGCGCCGAAGAGGCCGCACGCGAGGCGCTCCGCGCCGCCCTGGCGCGACGGGAAGCGGCGAAGGCGGCTAGAGGTGCCCTGAACTCGGATCATCCTCTGCAACTTGCATACGAGGGCGAGCTTGAAGCCGCGTTCCGCGCCGCCAAGCCGAAACGAAAGGTCCCGCGCCGTGAGGGCAACGCCGAGCGCCTCGACGTGCAAATGGCGGTCAATGTGATCCCGGCGGACGTCGCATCGGCGATCTCGAAGAGATACGCCGCCCTCGTCAAAGAGGCGATCGACTTCGCGGAGGCGGAGCTCGCTGCGTCGAAAGCGGCCGTGAGTGAGGCGGCCGCGGCCGTGACGCCACGGACGACGATCGGAGCGCGGACGCTGATCGCGGCCGTCTCCGTGTCAAGCTACGCGAGCCAAACGGCGCCCGCCACCTACGCCCGCGCCATGGCTCAAATACACGCGGCGGCCGCTCGCGCCGCGTGTCCTGGCGTCGAGGTCGAGCTCGTCGAGGACTTGAAGCCCGGCGGACGTGGCACGGTTCGTGTCTTCGCCGATGTCGAGGCCCTCGACGTTGAGGCCATGAAGGCGCGGCCGATGTCGATGTCCGAAATGGTCCGCCTCGCCTGGAAACATGGCGCGAATCCCCGCGTCTACTGGCCAACCTTGCCGCACGACTTCGAGGCCGCGCACGGTTTCGATCGCTTCGGGAACAGTCTCGAGGGCAAGTCGTGAGCATCTTCGCCGGCATCGAAGGCGCGGAGCGCGAGCTCGTCGTCGAGGACTTGATCGGCCGCGGGCGTTCCTGGCACCACGGAAGCCCTAGCCAGATCAAGCGATTTCGCGAGTGCCAAAGCGCGTGGTTTTTCGAGTCCGTCCACGGGTTTCCGCGGAGGTCGACCGCGGCGACGGCGGCCGGTACGGCGATGCACGCGGAGCTTGAGACCTATCTCCGCGACGGGACACCGCCCGGCCCTCTCGCATCCGTCGGACTTGCGTACCTGCCGACGCCGCCGGTTCCCGCGGAGCTGGTCGAGGTGCCGCTCGCCATACGTGCGGCGGGCCTCGCGCCGATCGTCGCCAGGATCGACCTTGTCGACCCGGATCGCTTTGCAACGGTGATCGATCACAAGTCGACCTCGTCGATCTCGAAGTACGCAAAGACCGAGGACGAGCTCCGATCGGACCCGCAAGCGATCATTTACGCGGTCGCCACGGCGCCGATCTTTGCGCACCTCGCCGGCCGTCGAGCTCCGAAGCCGACGCCCGACTACACGACGCCCGCCCGCCCCGGCCGCGAGGTCGAGACGTATCCCGGCGTCGCGCTTGAGCTCGACGCGCTCGACTGGCTCGCCGACGGCGTGCGCTTCGAGCACGTCTATTATCAGTCGAAGCCTCTCCGCTCCGCCCGAACGTCCGTGACACTGTCAAAGACGGACATTCTCGACGGGTGGCACGGAGTCGAGGCGGACCTCCGCCGCATGATGGCGGCCGCATCCAACGCGCCGCACGTCTCCGAGGTGCCGCATAGCCTCGAAGCGTGCGGCAACTACGGCGGTTGCCAATTCCGCAAGCTATGCGCGGGTCTAGGGCGCCGCACTATGGGCGTAGCCTCCGCGTTTTTTACCGATCCCGGATTCGCCGGGACGCCAACCCCTGTAACCAAAGGATCAGACTCCATGGGACTCCTCGAATCGCTTGCCAAGTCACGCGCCGCGCAAACGGCCTCCGCCGCCCCCTCGACGCCGTCGACGCCCGCCGCGGACCCGTTCGCCGTCGGCGCCGCCGCGCTTCAAAAGATGCGCGGAGACGCTCCTCCGGCCGCTCCGCCCTCGACGCCCGCACCGGCCGCGGACGATGACGACGAGGCGGAGCTCGAGCGCCAGCTTGCCGAGCGTCGCGCCGCGAAGGCGGCCGCGAAGGCGAAAGCGGAAGCCGACGCCCTGGCGGCCGCGGAAGCGGAGGCGAAAGCCAAAGCCGAAGCGGAGCGCCTCGCCGCGGAGAAAGCCGAAGCGGAGCGCCTCGCCGCCGAAAAGGCCGAAGCGGAGCGCCTCGCCGCGGAGAAAGCCGAAGCGGAGCGCCTCGAGCGCGAGCGCCGCGCGACACAAGCGCCGGAGACGGCCGCGGAGCTCGACGACGAAGACGCCGCCCTTGAGCGTGCGATCGCCGAGCGCCGCGCCGCCAAAGCGGCCGCGAAGGCCGCGGAGTCGTCCGCCTCGACGGGTCCGACGATCAACCCACCGGACGGCCTCCCCGATGGTGCGCCGCTGCCGGAGGCGGAGCTCGTCTCGAAGGATTCCGATCCCGTCGTCCCGAAGATCGCGGCCGTCCCGCCCGCCTACGCGGGCGTTCGCCTCCGGTCGGTAAAGAAAGACGGGATGATCGAACTGTTCGCCGCGCTCCGCCTCGCCACGACGGCGGCCGGCATGGTGCCGCCCGGCGACGTGCTGCACCTCTGGAAAGCGCCCGCCGACGGACTCACGGAGGCGAAGCGTACGGCCCTGAAATACGGCGTCGAGGTCGCCCTCGCCATGTTGCAAGGCAAGGCGATCCCGTCCCGTGACGCGGAGGACGGCGATGCGCCGGCCACCTCGACGCCCGCCGCGCCCGTCACGCCCTCCGCGGAGCCGTCTCCAAAGTCGCCGACGCCCTCCGAGGTGCTCGAGACGCCCGCACCGTCCGCGGCGCCCTCGCGCGTCCTCTACGTCGGATGCGTTCCCCGTCGCGCGCCCGTCGTGTATCTGGCGGAGCTCCTCGCGCCGATGATCGCCGCCGCGGAGGCGGAGCTCGCGGTTCAACACTACCGTATCCCGCAATACAAGCGCGGAAACGACGCCGTCGTCGCGCGCCTCGCACACGCTCTCCGGAGCGGCGCAATCGTCCCGCCGCCGGCCCTCGTCGTCGAGGTGGGCCTCCCGCTATCCGCGGACGCGCTCGCGGAGCTCCTGCCCTTCTACGATCTGATCGTCGAGCGCATCGGCTGATCCTGCCGTGTCTCTACTCGCCAAGCTCGCCGGATCTGCTCGCGCGTCCGGTCCCGCCTCGTCCATAGGCACCGGCGCCTCGCACCCTGCGAACCCTACCGCCGCGCCGGTGCCGTGGACGCCCCCTCCGCGCCACCAGGGCGAGACGTCGAGGATCGCCGCCCTCCCGCGCGTCGAGTACACGCCCGGCGCCGTCGCGGAGGCGCTGCACCGCCCCGGTGCGCCGATCCGACTGCTACCGATCCAGGGCCAATGCGTCGAGGCAATGCACGCGACGCGTACCGGACTCCTCGCCCCGATCGCCGCCGGCCGCGGCAAGACGATCCCCGCGCTCCTCGCGCCCACCGTCCTCGACTGCGACTTTGCGCTCGTCTTCACGAAGGCCGGGATCGTCGCCCAGATGCGCCGCAACTATGAGGCGCTTCGCTCGAGCTTCGATGTCCGGCCGATCCGAATCGTCTCCTACGACGTCCTTTCGCGCGAGTCGAGCTCGCGACTCCTCGATCAGAGTGTCGAGCGATTCGATCCCGCCCGCGTCGTCATTGTCTGCGACGAGGCGCACTGTATCGCCGATCCGAGCTCGACGCGGACGCGCCGCGTGTTGCGCTTCGCTCGCGCGAATCCGGCTGTCCGCTGGGTCATCCTCTCCGGCACGCTGCTCAAGCGGAGCGTTCAAGACTTTGCGCACCTCGCCGAGCTCGCCCTCCGTGACCTCTCGCCGCTGCCCTCCGCGGGCGTCTACGGGACGCGCTCGTTATCTCACCTTGCCTCGTGGTCCGCTTGTCTCGACAAAGACAACCGCCCGGCCGCGGAGGACTGGCACACGATCGCGCCGCTCGCCCATTTCGCCGGCGTGCGCCTCGACGGCCTCCGCGGAGAGGCCCGCAAGTCCGCCGCTCGCGCCTCGTTCGCCGAGCGCCTGCGGACGGCGCCCGGTGTCGTAATGTCGTTAGGGGACGAAGTCGAGGCCGCCCTCCGTCTGCGACTCCTCGACGATCCGGAGCCTCCGCCGGAGGTGCAAGTCGCCCTTGCTATCCTCGAGGACACCGGCGAGGACCCCGGAGGCGAGATCCACGCGGACCCGCTAAGCCTATGGCGAAAGGCGCGCGAGATCACCGCCGGCTACTACTACCGCTGGATCTGGCCGGACGGCGCCGTCGACCAGGAATGGCTCGACGCCCGGAGAGGATGGAACGGCGCCGTGCGGAAAGAGCTCGAGCACCGCGCCGACGTCGACCACGATTCGCCGCTCCTCGTCTCCCGCACCGTCGAGGCGGACCTCGCCAGGATGGCGGCCGGCGAGCGCGTCGAGCTCCGCCGTGTGCATCGGACGTGGCCGGCATGGAAACGCGAGCGCGTCAAGCCGGAGCCGAAGACGGAAGCCGTCTGGATCTCCGACTACCTCGTCCGCGACGCCGTGGCGCGTGCGACCTCGTCGAAACTGCCGGTGATCGTCTGGTATTTCTCCGGAGCCGTCGAGGACTGGCTCCGCGAGCACGCGCCCTTTCCCGTCTACGGGTCCGGCGACACGTTGCCCGAGTCCCCCGCGCATACGTGCGCCGCGTCCTGGCGTGCGCACGGCACCGGCCGGAACCTGCAAGCCTGGAGCGTGTCTCTGTGGCTCGAGCTTCCCGACGGCGGCGACGCCTGGGAACAACTCCTCGCGCGCCAGCATCGAACCGGCCAAGACGCCGACGAGGTCCGCGCGATCATCTACCAACACGCGGAAGCGTACCGCCGGAACATGCGAGAGGCGGAACGTGACGCGCGCGTCGTGACTGAAGCAATGGGCGCCCCGGTGCGCCTCGTCTACGCGGATAGGGAGGGCCTCGAGTGACGTGCGACGACTGCCAGGGCACCGGCCGCGAGCCGTGTACCGTCTGCGAGGGCAAGGGGCGGATCGCCGGCCGGGGATGCTGTCCCGACTGCGCCGGCCGCGGATCGACCGCGTGTTTTCCATGCAACGGCACCGGCGAAGTGTTGACGGACGGAAACGCCCTGCGCTACGCTCCGCCCGCTAACGCGACCTTTAGCTCTAAGGATTCCGACGATGATCAAACGTGACCCGTCCGCCCATTCCATGCCTATTGAGCCCGGATCGGGCGTCGACGTCGCCGACCTGATAACGCGCAATCGCCGACTGTCCGAGGAGCTCCGCGAGCAACGGAGGCGAGCCGACGACGTCGAGACCGATCGCGACGAGCTCGCGGAGCGCGTCAAG
>Ga0129333_10007021_pt1 | contig 10665 bp, 6 predicted proteins | sample CPB6_08_DNA_FD_94474 | JGI IMG/M metagenome (GOLD analysis project Ga0129333, IMG submission 94474) | Freshwater to marine salinity gradient microbial communities from Chesapeake Bay, USA - CPBay_Sum_0.6_0.8_DNA | ecosystem: Environmental > Aquatic > Marine > Coastal | place: USA: Chesapeake Bay...
CGGCAAAAAATCCAAGGGAGACGGCTACGAAAAGCATTATAAACTCTAAAAAATACTCATGCCACTTTTTTTTATGCGTTAGGTGGTGCGGATGATGTACTTCCATTAATAAAAATTTATTCCGTTAAAGATATTAAATTTACGTGCATAACACTATGAAAAAAATCATCCTACTGCTAGCTATTTGCTGGTCATCTTACTGCTTGACTGCGCAACCTGTTTTAACAGAGCGCGAACAAAGTAAAATTGTTGATGAAATTTTAGAGGAAAGATTTCAGACTCTTTTACCAGCGCTAATGAAAAGAACAGGAATTGACATGTGGCTTCTCATTTCCCGAGAGTACAATGAAGATCCTGTATTAAAAACAATGCTGCCTTCCACATGGCTTTCTGCAAGAAGAACAACAATGCTTGTGTTCTACCTAAACCCCACCACTCAGACTGCAGAACGATTTGCTATTGCAAGGTATAACGTGGGCAATTCAATCAAAGCAGCGTGGGATTTACAAAAATTTCCAGATCAATGGAATGCGCTTGCTGATCTAATTCAGAAAAAAAATCCATCAAAAATTGGAATCAATACCTCTTTACATTTTGGACATGCAGATGGGTTGGATCATACCCACTATGAACGCTTAGTAGAAAAACTACCTGTGTCATTTAAGAATAAACTAGTGTCTGCGGAGTCACTTGCTGTTGGTTGGCTGGAATCTAGAACTGAACGCGAACTACAGTTATATCAAAAACTGATTGGAATAACACACGAAATTATCGCTGAAGGTTTTTCTCCAAGAGTCATTACACCTGGCGTAACCACAACTGATGATTTGGTATGGTGGTTTAGACAACGCGTTACTTCGCTAGGGTTAACCACTTGGTTTCACCCTTCTGTTTCCGTCCAAAGAAGCGACACCGTCAATTTTGAACACCTGAGAAGTTTTTCGAATCGACCCGAAAATGAGGTAATACTACCTGGCGACTTATTACACGTAGATTTCGGAATTACTTACTTACGGTTAAATACAGATATTCAACAGCACGCCTATGTTTTACGTGCGGGAGAAACAGAGGCACCCGCCTACTTGCAAAAGGCTTTTGCAACCAGTAACCGATTGCAGGATATTTTAACCTCGCAGTTTAAAACAGGACGAACCGGGAATGAATTATTAAAAGCCACGCGTGAGCAAGCAATAAAAGAAGGAATCAAGCCAAGTATTTACTCCCATCCACTAGGATTACATGGCCATGCTGCAGGCCCCACTATCGGATTGTGGGATCAACAAGAAGGTGTTGCTGGAAGTGGTGATTATCCTGTTTATCCATCCACCGCCTATTCCATTGAGCTAAATTGTGCCACCTATATCCCCGAGTGGGGTAAAGAAATCAGAATTATGCTAGAAGAGGACGGCTATTTTGATGGGAAATCCTTTCTTTTTTTAGCTGGAAGACAAGAAAAATTGCGTCTGATAAAATATTTCTAAGCCAACTTTACTACATTTCATTCCCAAAAAATTAAAAAAGTGAAAAACTACTTCTTATTGCTTACAGGTCTGGTATTGACCTGCGCAGTTTCTGCTCAAAAAGTAAACTGGGAACAATTCAAAAATTGGAAGCCTCGAAACATTGGACCAGCAGGTATGAGTGGTCGTATCACGGCCATTGATGCAGTGGTAGCTAACCCTACGACCGTCTATGTGGGAGCCGCATCTGGTGGGGTATGGAAAACAGAAAATGGCGGACAATCGTGGAATCCGATATTTGATGACCAGCCTATTCAAAATATTGGTTCCATAGCCATACAGCAGAGCAATCCCAATGTGGTTTGGGTGGGAACTGGCGAAGGTAACCCACGCAATTCACTCAACTTAGGTGCTGGCATATACAAATCGCTGGACGCTGGAAAGAGCTGGAAAAAAATGGGACTAGATAAAACAATTTGTATTCACCGAGTTGTGATAGACCCAACTAATCCCAATACAGTTTACGTTGCCGCAATTGGAAATCCGTATGCAGAGCATCCTGAAAGAGGGGTATTCAAAACAACAGATGGAGGAGAAACCTGGTCAAAAATTTTATATGTCAATGACACTACGGGTTGCGCTGATTTAGTAATGGACCCCTCCAATCCCAATAAGTTAATTGCGTCTATGTGGCAGTTTCGCAGAAAGCCTTGGGAATTGAAAAGTGGTGGAGCAGGAAGCGGACTATACATGACAGTAGATGGAGGAAAATCCTGGAAAAAAATGGGCAAGGAAGAAGGAATGCCTGAGGGACCTCTTGGAAGAATTGGCATTGCGTTTGCCAGAAGTATGCCTAGCAGAGTTTATGCGAAAGTGGAAGCTACAAAAAATGGACTCTACAAAAGTGAGGATGGCGGTTTTAACTGGCAACTAGTAAATAGTAACGCAGCTGATGTAACAGACAGACCGTTTTATTATCAAGAGATTTATGTAGACCCGAAAAATGAAAATCGTATTTACGACGTTCACTCTACTATTACACTAAGTGAAGATGGAGGTAAATCATTTAGCACACTGATCCCTTACTCAGGCATTCATCCAGATCATCATGCCTGGTGGATTCATCCAGAAAATCCAAACTTGATCATCGAAGGAAATGATGGAGGTATCGGTATATCTAGAGATAGAGGCAAGAGCTGGAATTTTGATGAAAAAATTCCTGTTGGACAATTTTATCACATCAATGTGGACAACGAAACTCCATACAATGTTATGGGAGGAATGCAAGACAATGGAAGCTGGCATGGCCCAGCTTATGTTTGGATTAATGGAGGCATTCGTAATTACTATTGGCACAATGTAGGTGGAGGAGATGGTTTTGATGTGATGCCAGATGTAGAAGATGCTAGTTGGGTATATAGTGAAAGTCAAGGTGGATCTTTTGGAAGAAGAAACTGGAAAACTGGCGAATCTTGGTATGTCAAACCTCCAGCCGTTGATCCTTCAATCAAAATGCGTTTCAATTGGAATACACCCATGGCGCAAGACCCTTTTGACACTAAAACAATTTATCTAGGTAGCCAGTTTGTTCACAAAAGCACAGACAAAGGAGCTAGCTGGCAAATTATTTCTGCTGATTTAACAACAAATGATTCTGCTAAAATTTATGCGTTCCAAAATACAGGTGGACTCACGTTGGATATTACTGGTGCAGAAACGCATTGCAGTCTACTGACCATTTCTCCTTCTTCTGTACAAAAAGGAGTAATATGGACAGGAACAGATGACGGACAAGTTCAATTAACAAAAGATGGTGGTCAAACCTGGACCAATTTTGCAGGAAAAATTTCAGGTCTGCCTGCAGGAAGCTGGATTCCACAGATCAATGCTTCTCGCCACAATGCTGGAGAAGCCTTTGTGGTGGCAAATGATTATCGCAGAGGTGACTTTAAACCCTATATATTCCGAACAACTGATTTTGGAAAAACATGGACAAGATTAGTAGATGAGAATAAGGTAAACGGCTATGCACTTTGTATGATTCAAGATCCTGTAGAACCTAATTTGATTTTTGTAGGTACCGAACATGGACTTTGGATCAGTGTTGACAATGGCCTTAACTTTTCTCAATGGAAAAATGGCTATCCTTCTGTGTCTACATACGACTTAGCCATCCAAGAGAGAGAAGCAGACCTTGCTATTGCTACATTTGGAAGAGCCCTTTGGATATTGGATGATATTCGTCCATTACGTCAATTGGCAGCTAGCACCACGAAAACACCTACTAAAAATATCACAGTATTCCAGGCGCCAGAAGCCATTCAAGCGCAATACAAACCAGCAGATGGATATGAGTGGAGCGTGATGGGTATTTGGGATGCGGATAATAGACCACGCGGTGCTGCAGTTTCCTTTTACATTAATAAACCAAAAAGAACTGATTCAACTGCTACAAAAGCGGCTCCTGCCTCCGCAGAAAGTTCTATTACAACTGCCCCTGGTGGTGGGCAAGTTGCTGGGGGTGGACGTATGGGCGGTGGAGGTCAAGGTGGCGGAGGAGGACGGATGGGAGGCGGCGGAAGAGGCTTTGGAGGAAATCGTGGTGATTCAGTATCTGTAAGAATTTATAATAGCGAGAATAACCTGATAAGATCAATGAGATGGACCGCAGATACAGGTTTTAATAGAATGACTTGGGGCATGGAAGAAAGAGGTTATCGTCAACCAGGCACTCCCAAACCACAACCCGGTTCTCCTGAGCCAGGTGGCTTCCAAGTATTACCGGGCACCTATAAATTAATTTTATCTTATGCAGGACAATCTGATTCAACGTTGCTTACTATAAAAGATGATCCACGTTTAGGGAATCGGAACGAAATAAAACTGGCGCAACGAAAAGCAATCGATCGCTTACGCAAAGCAGGTGATAAACTTACACTAGCCATAGACCGCATGACCGAGGCAGAAGAGGTTTGCAATAAAATGATTAATCAACTAAAAGGACTAGACAGCAAGCCAACAGACTCTTTACGAAAAACAAGTAATGCACTTTTAGAGGACATTAAGAAATTCCGCGAGGCCATCAGTGGTAAAACCTCTGATAAACAAGGTATCACCAGAAGTCCATTTGAAGTAACCGTTTTATCTCAATTGCAAACTGCGCAACAAACAATCAATGCAAAAATGGTTGCACCAGGTGCCCAAGAAGAACAATTGATTGCAAATGCAGAAAATGCAGTCAAATCAATTGTTACTTCAATCAATGAATTTTTTGGAGGCAAATGGGAAGGATATAAAAAACAAGTGGAAGAAACAAAATTGAATCTCTTCAAAGAGTATAAGCCCATCGAATAACAAGTAGAATAGCCCATCCAAAGAGGGAGTTATCTTATAAAGAAAAGATGGCTCCCTCTTTTGCTATCTGATAGCCCAGCTGTTCTACTTTTTTTCTCTCGCTACTCAATGGATTAACCAGCGGATTAGTATGGTTAAAATGAATAAAGTAGACACGCTTCTTAATTGATGCAGGAGCTTCATTGAGCAGGCGCATTGTTTCCGTAACAAATGGATGAGGAATTTCACTCATGGGGCGGTCCACTTCGCCGTCAGCAAAAAATGTTCCATCCAAAAATGCGTAATCGACTTTTTCAATTTCTTGTACCAATTGTTTATCCCATTTTGCCCACTTATCAATATCTGGAATATACAAAAGTGATTTCCGTGGGCCGATTATTTTAAATCCTACAGTTTCAGAATATTCATCCCGATGAGGAACAAGAAAGGGCGTAACCGTGTAACCACTCATTTGTACGGGGATGTTATCATTTAAGGAATGCAGTTGAATGTTTGATAATTGCACCAACTGATTCCAAGGGCCATTGGAACTAAGAAATGTGCTGAGTCGAGGCATAGCAAAAACTTGAATGTTTTTGGCATTCATTGCTTCACGTCCCAATTGCATCAAGCCCGTGTAATGCCCAATATGCGCATGTGTCAAAAAAATCGAATGCAAAAAAGTACCACTGAAATTTGAACTAACAAGTTGACTTTGCGTAATTATATCGGGGGATGCATCCAGCAAAGTATATTGTTTTAATTCAGGGTTCACAATTGCCAGTGAAGCCACTGGTTTCCGAGTAAGTGAAGAAGCACAACAAATTTTAGTACACCCCAATTGAGGTAAACCCCCATCCTGCATCACACCTAACACAACCAGCTTAACCTCCTTTGGCTGAGCAGTTGCTATCAAGCTTAAAAAAAAGGGACTGATTAATACAATCAGCCCCTTCCAATTGAATCGACTTTTCATTTTTCTGCAATAACGATGACAGGAAGTTTATTTTCAACAATCGCTTTATTGAACTCTTTTACTCCACTATCCAAAAGAGTCTGTAATTGTGCTAACGCCTGATCAACTTGTACTGACAACTCCGCATATACTGTTTTAGCCTGCAGAGGGGGCGCCATATTACCACTATTAGCCATATCAAAAACGCCACCCAATTTATCATCCAAACGGATTGGGAAGTTTAGAACATCTTGCCCACTTTTCGCCTTTGTTTGGTGCAGCAGCTCTTCAACAGCTGTTAATTTTTTTGATAAGCTATCTCCCATTGATTTTAATGCTACAGGACAGTTTTTTCCCTGGCGTGTTACGAACTCGCTGATCTGTTGACGCACCTGACGGATTTGACGAATGGCAATCATAGTCTGATTGAACTTATCGCGCACCTGAATTAGAAAATTCAATTGTGCCTCATAATCTTCCTGTGAACATTTATAATTAGGATCTGCTAAAACAGTAAATGGTACTAGTAAAGTATCCTTATTAAACTGAACCTTTGCCGTGTAACTTCCGGGAGCAGCAATAATACTTCCGGGAATTCCATTCCAAAGAATCAATCCATCAATTTTTTCTGCCTCCGGATACTTAAGGTCCCAAACAAATTGATTAAAACCTTTTTTTATTGTAAGCTCATTTTCTTTGGTAGTAGTTGTAAATCGCTTAATCAATTTACCAGCAGGATCCAATATAGATACAGAAGTATGTGTTGAATCCGTTACTTCATCTTTAAGCCAAAAATTAATGACCGCACCTTTAGGCGGATTAGCGGCACTGTTTGCAGGCACACTCATCGATCCCCAACGAGTGGCAACACCAGGCACTCTATAGCTATTATTGGTTTGATAAATATGAATGGGCTTAGTTAATGTAGATGGATCAGCTTGTTGTACAGTTGATAAGTCGTCCATAATCCATAAGGAACGCCCTTGAGTCGCCACAATCAAATCATTATTCTTAATTGTCAAGTCAGTGATAGGAACCAAGGGTAAATTGAGTTGAAAGGATTGCCAGTTTGCACCGCTATCATAGCTGATGTACATACCAAACTCCGTACCCGCATATAATAATCCAGCTCGTTTATGATCAGCACGCATCACGCGTGTGAAATGAAGCGCAGAGATTCCCTTCGTAATTAATTGCCAGCTCTGCCCATAATCTTCGGTTTTAAAGATATAAGGAGTATAATCATCCAACTTATAACGAGTACCGGTGATATAGATAACTCCCTTTTGGAATGGATCTGCTTCAATAGCGTTCCACATCATCCATTTTGGGGCATTTGCAGGTGTAACATTTGTCCAATTTTTTCCACCATCCCTACTAAAATGAACCAACCCATCATCACTGCCTGTCCAAAGATGATCTTTCTCTAGAGGACTCTCCATTGCTGTAAATATGGTGCAGTAATATTCTACGGATGTATTATCCTTCGTAATGGGTCCACCACTAGAAAATTGTCTGCTTTTATCATTGGTTGTTAAATCAGGTGACACTTGTTTCCAACTAGCTCCTTCATTGTCTGTAACAAAAAGTGCATTACCTGCACAGTATAATTTTTTTGGATCATGCGGTGAAAAGAAAATGGGAAAGTTCCACTGAAAGCGATACTTGAGTACATCAGCGCCAGCCCCCATAGGATTATCTGGCCATACAGAAATAGCTCTATTCTCTCCGGTTGTGTGATCAAAGCGAGAAAGATAGCCACCATAATTTCCACCATAAACAATATTTGGATTGAGTGGATCTGCAACTACATAACCACTTTCGGAACCTGCTGTAGGTTCCCAATCCTGCTCTGTGATAAATCCCCCATAGGTAGCGGAACGAATTCGAAGTGTAGAGTTATCCTGTTGAGCAGCCAAAACTCGATAAGGAAATGCATTATCAGTACTCACCCGGTATAGCTGTGCAGTGGGCTGATTCATGTATGTGCTCCAATTCAATCCTTCATCAAAACTGACTTGTGCACCACCATCATCAGCAACAATCATTCGCTTGCCATCAGCCGGGTCAATCCATAAATCATGATGATCTCCATGTGGCGTGCGTAACGACTGAAATGTTTTTCCACCATCTCTACTTTTAACAAAATTTACATTCGGACAATAAACAATATTCTCATTTTTAGGATCCACAAAAACTTTTGTATAATACCAAGCACGTTGCCGGATGTTATTATCACTGCTTTGCAAAGTCCAGGTCTCACCTTTATCTGCACTACTATACAATCCACCTTTTTCATTTTCTATAATTGCATACAATTTATCAGTATTTGAAGGAGCTACGGCAACACCAACAATCCCCCACACACCTTTGGGCAATCCGCGGGCACTACTAATATTTACCCAGGTCTCCCCTCCATCTGTACTTTTCCATAAACCACTTCCCTCTCCTCCACTTTCCAAACTATGTGGCGTACGAATCACTCTCCAGGTTCCTGCATAAAGAATACTTGAATTTTCTGGATCAATAACTAAATCACTACAACCCGTTTGCTCATTCACAAACAGCGTGCGCTTCCAAGTTTGGCCACCATCGGTAGATTTAAAAACCCCACGCTCCGTGTTTGGCCCAAACAAATGTCCCATCACTCCTGCCCACACAATAGAGGGGTTACGTGGATCAATCAATATGTTAGTAATGTGTCTGCCATCCTTTAGCCCACAGTTTTTCCAGGTCTTTCCGCCATCTTCACTCTTCCAGATTCCTCCCAAACCTTCCGATACATTTCCGCGCATAGTATTTTCACCCTCGCCCACATAAATTATATTTTCATTAGAGGGGGCAATTGCGATAGCACCAATGGAGCTTCCAAAAAAACCATCGCTTATATTTTTCCAATTGCTCCCTCCATCGGTTGTTTTCCAAACACCACCTCCGGTTGCGCCAAAATAAAAAGTGTTGCGTGCTTGCAAACTACCGGCCACCGCAGCACTTCTTCCTCCACGAAAGGGACCGATCAACCGATATTTTACTCCACCAAATAAAGTGGGATCCATTTGTTGTGTAGTGCCCGACTCGGAAAGTTTTGCTTTTTTAGGCTGTGCGAATCCAGAAAAGCTGAATACTACGAAAACAAAAAAGAGAATGAGCTGTTTCATAATTTGAATTTGATAACACTGAAATTAATACTTTCCATAAATCAATTCTTAACTTCATCTTTAAAATATCTCTATGGCAATTCGCCTCTCTTTATTGATAGTAAGCCTCGTATTCATTTTTGCAGGCTGCGGAAAAGATAGCACCTCGCCCCCGCCAGACCCCTGCGCTAACGTAATAATTGATATTACGGGTAATATTACTAATCCCACGGGTACTGCCTCCAATGGAAATATTATTGCAACTGCCACAGGTGGCACCAGTCCATATACGTACAGCTTGAATAATGGAGCATTTCAGTCAACAGGACAATTTGCAAATTTGGCTGCTGGAATATATACGATCACTGCAAAAAGCAGCAATGGATGCACAGGAAGTAAATCATTTACATTAACCGCATCAGCCCCTTGCACGGGTGTCACCATAACAATCACACCCACTATAACTGGCACTACACCCTGCGTTTCTGCTAGCGGCTTGATTACAATTAATGCGAGTGGGGGAACTACACCTTACACCTACAGCCTTAACAATGGAACTGCACAGAGTTCAAGTACTTTTCAAGGGCTCAATAATGGGACTTATCAGGTAACTGTGAAAGACGCAAATGGTTGTACATCAACTTTAACAGGTATTTCGGTAGCAAGTAGAACAGAGGGACCAAAATTTGCAGCCGTTAAAGCGCTGATTCAGTCAAATTGTGTTTCTTGTCATAATGCATCGAGTGCAAGTGGTGGAGTCAACTTAAGCACCGATTGCAATATTGTTTCAGCAAAAGATAGAATTAAAGCAAGAGCAGTAGATGGACAACCAAGTCCAATGCCTTCGAGTGGTTTATTGCCTGCAACTGAGAGGCAGAAAATCACTGACTGGATAAATGCAGGAGGAAAGGTAACTGACTAAACTAGTTACTAAACTTAGAAGCCATCTTATGTCCTACCCAGGCCATTGGGAAATACGCCAGGGTTAAATCCAGAATTGAGAACCACACGGGTGAAGGCATACCTACAATGGTAGCCAAGCCTCCAAGAAAAAAAAGTCCGCCGTAAATAAGTGAGTAGCGAAGTTGTTTGCCGGTAGCCCATGCAGTTACAAAAAATGCACTTGTTAAAGTGCCCATTGCATGTGCCAAAAAAGGGAAAATAAAATCCTGCGCACGAAGTAGAGGTAAGGCAGCCTTTAATGCCTCTCTTGAGCTTGTGTTTAATCCTTCGGGTAGAGGAAGGAGCCAACTTCCAACAAAAAGCATCCCCATATTGACACCCATTCCCATGAAAAGGGCTACAAAAAAGATGATTAAATTTTTAAATCGCATTGTTTTGATTTTATACAACTCATTGATTATCTAATGTTTTATAAAATGCGCCAGATCAAGATTAGAAAAAAATTCGATTTTATCCACAAAATTTATTTTGTTTAACTAATTGACCATCAACCTTAAGCGAAATAATGTAAAAGCCTAAGTAGTTGAATACCATACAATTAACAACACATTTTTGTATTTTCTTTTTTCAAACAGAATCTTTTACCTTTTGTTATTGATTTACCAACGATTGCCGCTGTGTGCAAGTGCATACAGAGAAGAAACTGTGCATTGAGAGTTGGGTTGACAGTGTTCACCAAAACCTCAACATATGTTCGAACAAATGCTGATTGGAGTGATTGCAAAGACTGATTACGTCTCTTTCACTTTTTTCATTGGAACCATGGCTATGATGGCCGCTTCTGTTTTCTTCTTTCTCGAGTTGAACAACACCAGTA
>Ga0129333_10007022_pt1 | contig 10665 bp, 15 predicted proteins | sample CPB6_08_DNA_FD_94474 | JGI IMG/M metagenome (GOLD analysis project Ga0129333, IMG submission 94474) | Freshwater to marine salinity gradient microbial communities from Chesapeake Bay, USA - CPBay_Sum_0.6_0.8_DNA | ecosystem: Environmental > Aquatic > Marine > Coastal | place: USA: Chesapeake...
AATAAGATGGAGTCATTTATATTGAGTAATACGGAGAAGGAGCGTCAGGCGGTCATTGAGGCGATGAACGCGCTAAAATCGAAAGTGGATTGCTTGAAGACGGAGAAGCAGTATAAGACGTTGGAGGACGAGATGAAATATTTAGAAAATAAATTGAATATTACGATGGATAATGTTTATAAGCAATATTCAAGGGCGATAAAGAAGATTTGCGACGCTTATCCGGATAAGAGGGAGAGGTCAGTAAAAATGGAGGAATTCCATGAAGTTTTGGGAGATGCTTTTTTGACGCGCGATGAGCGTAAAATAATGGCGCTAATAAAGGATAAAATAAGGGAAATTCCACATAATATGGTCGAAATTCCTATGATTATGAATTAAATTTCAACTCCTTGTTGTCTAAGTTTTTCTTTAACAACTTTCTCCAATCTTTCTTTTGTAGCACTATTTATATTATAATATTTCTGCTTTAAAAATTGTGGACTTTGTCCACTCATACCAAATGATGGATTTAATGTATATTCATAATCATTCATATACTCTTTTTCTCTTTTTGTATATACATTATTAATACTAATTATTGGTATTGGACTCATATTATTCTCCCCCCCCCCCCGCATTCCGCCTTTCTTCGCACTGCTTTTCGCCTTCAAACGCGCAACAGGCATTCTTTCAACTAAGCGTCCTTTGAGTTGAATAGGCTTCGCGAGTTTTTCAACGTGTCCTAAATAGGGACCGTAAGTCTTTTTCTTGGACCCTTGTGTAATTTCACGAAGGCAGAATTCAACGCGCTTACCTTTTTCTTTTCCGCAGAGTTTGCTGACAGCTTTTCTGGCCGCGGAAGATGGACTCGATGAAACATACAATCCATGTTCTTTGGTTCCAATAACAACAGTGAAATGGCGTTTAGAAGTAGAAGAAGATTTCGTCTTAGAAGACTTTTTCGCATTCTTACCTCCGATCTGTGGCATCTTATAATATTACGAATATTTTTATTATTTCATTCCAAATCAATATTGTTTTTTCCATCTAATTTTTTCTTTTTCATATACGATAATCTTCCATAAATTCTTTATCTCTATTTGATTATACATTATTTATATTGATTATTCATTTGTTTTGTATACTGCTTATTGCTTTTTGTAGAGTTTCTTCGCCTAATCCTATATTCTTATAAAACTTAATAACACCGTTTATATTTATACCAGAATTTCTTGCTGATTTATAGTTTTTCTTAAAATGACCTATCACATTTTTAGGATTATGCAAAAAACTCGCAAAATCCTCGCCCATAACGGGTTTATAACCGGTATTCTTCTCACTACGTCCTTTCCTAGTTTTATTAGGAAGTGGAGTCAATTCAATTTCATGAATATTCTCTTTATTATTATTCTTCCTCCCCCGCATTCCTCCCTTCTTCGCACTGCTTTTCGCCTTCAAACGCGCAACAGGCATGCGTTCAACTAAGCGTCCTTTGAGTTGAATAGGCTTTGCGAGTTTTTCAACGTGTCCTAAATAGGGTCCATAAGTCTTCTTCTTGGACCCTTGTGTAATTTCGCGAATGCAAAATTCAACCTTCTTACCCTTTTCTTTCCCGCAGAGTTTGCTAACCGCTTTTCTGGCTGCTGAAGATGGACTAGATGAACAATAGAGCCCGTGTTCTTTGGTTCCAACAACAACTGTGAAATGGCGTTTTGAAGAAGACTTATCTTTACCTCCGGTCTGTGGCATCTTATAATATTACAAATTTTTTTATTATTTCATTCTAAATCAATTTTGTTTTTTCCATCTAATTTTTTTCTTTTTCATTTTCATGGATAAATCGAATCAACTCATAATTTCAAAAACCCCGAAAGCGGTTCTTTCGCAGGAATTGGTTTCCAAAATAAATGTATCGACCACTGATATATATCACTTCGGTCATAAGGCGAAAAAATACAAATCAAAATTGGAGGAATCATCAAATAAGATGGAGTCGTTTATATTGAGTAATACGGAGAAGGAGCGTCAGGCGGTCATTGAGGCGATGAACGCGCTAAAATCGAAAGTGGATTGCTTGAAGACGGAGAAGCAGTATAAGACGTTGGAAGACGAGATGAAATATTTAGAAAATAAATTGAATATTACGATGGATAATGTTTATAAGCAATATTCAAGTGCGATAAAGAAGATTTGCGACGCTTATCCGGATAAGAGGGAGAGGTCAGTAAAAATGGAGGAATTCCATGAAGTTTTGGGTGATGCTTTTTTGACGCGCGATGAGCGTAAAATAATGGCGCTAATAAAGGATAAAATAAGGGAAATTCCGCATAATATGGTCGAGATTCCTATGATTATAAATTGAAATTCATTTAAATTTTTGTTGAACAATATTTCTTAAATAATTTCTTCTATTTTGTGAAATATTTGGATATTTATTATTTGCTGCTGTTGGACTTTGTCCAGAAGTAGCTTCCATTAATAATTGACTATAATCTGACATGAAATTCTTTTCTCTTTATGAATGATTATTAAAATACTTGATATTGAGTACAAGTGGATCCATTCCTTTTTGTATATCATTATTACTTAATCCTTTCTTTTTATAAGACTTAATAATAATATTTGTATCATAACCGTGGTATTTCGATTGTTCATATAATTTTTTAAACTCACTAATAAGTTTATTCCTATTTTGATTAGAAAGTGGAATTATATTTCTCATTTCAGTTCCTTCTTCATTATTATTCTCCCCCCCCCCCCGCATTCCGCCTTTCTTCGCACTGCTCTTCTCCTTCAAAAGCTCAACAACAGGTTTGCGTTCAATAACGCGTCCTTTGAGTTGAATAGGCTTCGCGAGTTTTTCAACGTGTCCTAAATAGGGTCCATAAGTCTTCTTCTTGGACCCTTGTGTAATTTCACGAAGGCAGAATTCAACGCGCTTACCTTTTTCTTTTCCGCAGAGTTTGCTAACAGCTTTTCTGGCCGCGGAAGATGGACTCGATGAAACATACAATCCATGTTCTTTGGTTCCAATAACAACAGTGAAATGGCGTTTAGAAGTAGAAGAAGATTTTGTCTTAGAAGACTTCTTTACAGGCTTACCTCCGATCTGTGGCATCTTATAATATTACGAATATTTTTATTATTTACAAAATGATACATTTATCACACAAACTTTTCCCCCCTTCTTCTCCATCCCCTTCCAGTTTTATATAATCGGTCGTGTTATTAAAGCTGACCGCCCTTTTATGAACGAGTAGGTTTGCCATTTGAGGTAAGACATTATCTATATTTTTCATGTATCGGCTATCTATTTGAATAAATTTATCGATTCTATGTTTATCGCATTTACGTCTTATTTCATCTTCTCCGATGTATTCTATATTTGAATCGCACATTGAACGAATAAGTATGATTTTACATTTTTGGTTTATTTTCCGGATTTCTTCAATCCAGTATTCTATATTATCGAATGATTTTCTATCCGAGAAAAAAAGGAGGATACCGGATGCGTCTTTGAAGTATGAACGCACTATTCCGAGGAACATTATATTTCCGGAAGTATCCCACACTTGAAATTTTATATCATCAATTATATAAGTAAGTAAGTCGATACCGACTGTTCTTTCTTTTGAATCATAGTAGAATTTTTTTACGAGACTCTCGATGAATGATGTTTTACCGGTTCCGGAGTCTCCGACAAGACAAATTCTAAATAAATAATTCATATGTTTTATTTTACAAAATAAATCCAAATTATGTAAAAATCATAAAGATATATTATATATAAAAATATCTAAATGATTAATTTTGCGCTTATACAGTTATCGCCGAAGCACACAGAAATTTTAGGAACTTTTATAGAAATAATAAAATACAATCATTGGAATGTGGTAATATATTATGATATAAACGCAGATAATTATACATTTTTACATTATTATCAGCAAATTTTTGGAACATTGGATATACGTAATCCATCATTATTAATGAATGAGTATAAGAGTTATAATTATTATATATTTAGTTCGAGTGGGGATGATAAGAGGATAGACCCGATATTTAAAAGCCCAGAGTATTCAAATAAGACAATTTTTGTCATGCATCAGGCGCATCATTTCCAACCGTATATGAAGAAGATGCTCAAAGTTTCTCCGGTTATTAATTTACCATTTTCAATAAATACTCAGAATATTTTACCAGTTTATAAATCATATTATCGCAATCATAATAGGAAGGTCAAAAACAAAATTACATTCGCCGTCATTGGAGCGATTAGATTCGATAAATCCGTTTCAAAAGATAAGGATATCCAATTAATAATTGATATTTTAGAGAAGTATCCGGACCAAAATTATAAGATATATTTTTTTATGAGAAATCAGGATTGGAAAGTTATTACGAAGAAGTATCGTATATTGTTGTCGAACAGCCACGTCCGAAACTATCCTGGAATGAATACAATCGATTTAATAAATAAGTTGCGCGAAATCAAATATATATTACCATTAGCAAAGAAAACTGGTCTTTTTTATTGGCAACGTCTCACTGGCGCAATACCTCTTGCGATTAATTTAAATATCCCTCTTGTTATGGATTCTGAATTGGCCAAAATTTATTCAATACATGAATGTTCATTTATTTATAATACGTCGATTACAGAGATATTTGAGCAGTTGATGAATGTAAATAAAGAAGAATATGTAAATAAAATTATATCGATAATGAAATATAAAAAGCAGGTATATAAGAAGAATAATCGTAATTTATTACAATTGTGTTTAAGTAATTAAAAAAAAGTGTATTATAGAATAATATAGTCCTCATATAATGTTAGTTAATGTTGGAAGTGTGGGGGTCGATTGTTTAAAGTGGAGGAATTATCATGCTACTAAAATACAAAATACATATCGTCATTTTTTGAAATGTGATAGAGATAATCAAGACAAGAGTAAGATTAGTATATTCATGCCCAATAAGAAAAGGGCAAAAAATATATATATTCCATCGCCGATAGACCCAATATATCGTTGTTCATATGATGAGAAGTATCGCATTAGGATAGTTGAGTGGGAAAATAAGAGGGCGCATGTTTGGCATTTTAATATTTTGACATTGGTTAGTTGGATAAATCATTCTAAGACGTGGATAAATCCGATGACGAATTGTCTATTTAAGAATCGGACGATATTATATATTGTTTCGTCATTGAAGAAGATAAAAACGAATCGCAAAATAAAGATAAATGTTCGATTGAATCGGATGGAGGAGGGGTATCGCCTGTTGAAATTTACGAATGATATAAATACACTTTTTGCGACGATTGAGGATAATAACGAGGATGATAATTATGAGTTTTTAAAAATAAACAGTGATAGCGCAGATTTTTCGTTTTATTTGGATGAGTATATTGATATTGTAGTAGTTGTAAATAATGAGCATAAGATATGTCCATTAAATCCTTTACACTATGCTATAATAAAGGGGAATAAGAATATTGTTCATAATTTGATATATTATGGGAGTAATATAGAGAAGACGTGTGGAGGGAATGGTTTTACGCCGCTTCATCTTACGGCTTTGACGAATAATTGGGATATTGCGTCATTATTGATAATGTATGGCGCAGATACAATGAAAAAGTGTAATTATGGCGCAAATAATGAGCCATCTACAATTTACGATATATGTAATATTTTGGGTCATCAGAAATATCTTGATAATTTGAATGGTATAATAAAAATATCGGGATAGAGTATAATATGAAACGGGAAGAAGTCATGGATTTTTTGAATGAGGATGAACAGAAATCATTGGAAGATTATCAGTATATTACTACACAATCACAATTACATGTGGGGGATTATATAAAGTATTTGACGAAGTCAAATTACAGATTTCATAATTGGGGGATATTGATATCGGTTGATGAATTTCCGGTATTGCGGGTTATGAATCGTGGGGTATTTTATAGAATTGATTTCGACAGGATATATTTATTTGCGAAACGGGTATCAAGGACGAGGCGAGACTTTTATGAGGATTTATTGAAGAAATTGGACGGAATGAAATCGGTTTCATCGAGTTAGGCCTCATCCTAATCCAAAAATAATTTTTTATTTACAAACTAAATAAAAAACTAATATTATTATATAATGATTATTAAGACATATTTGATTAATGACAATGGTGGAATAAAGATAAAAGAGCATGTTGTTCGTAATATTCCGAAGCCTAAAAAAACTCTAACTGAAAAGAAGAATATAAGAATCGCGAAGAAGCTGGAAGAAGCTTCTCCTGCTCCCCAACTCGAACAACAATCAATCCAACAAATCGCATTTAAAACGAAGGTCCCTAAGAATTTGAGTGAGACGGAGTATAATTCATTGAATAAGCAGAATAAGGCTTTAATTCGCAACAAGTTTTTCGCGCGGATATGTGAGATTGTTGGTATTCCTGATTATAAGAATGTAATTGGGAGTGTAATACCGTTCGACAAGTTGAATGACCCCGCAGTTATAAGAGAATTATTCAAAATACAGTTTGATTTGCGCGTGGTTTTTCCGAGTGATAAGCTGACGGCGCTACATTCTGGCGCCGTTAAAAAGCAGACTTTTCCGGGGGTGAATATTGTTCGTCAGATATTTAAGTTTATGGGTTATCGATTGAAGCCAGTTAATTATTACGAGGGGTATGTTGGTTCGAAGAAGTTGTTGAGGCGCGAGTATCACGTGATGGCGAAATAGGTCATTTTATTTAGATTCTTCTTCTTCTGCTTGTTCTTCTGCTTCATCATCAACTTCTTCTGCTTCTTCATTATCATCTTCTGATTTAGTATCATTTATGGTAGTTTTGTTGGAATCCGTTTCTTTTTCATTTTCATTGTCGTTGTCTTTTACGAAAACCTCTTTCTTTTCTTCTTCAACAGATTCAAATTTTTCGCGTCCGCGTTCGTGTTCGCGTTCGCATTCTCTATCTTCGCACTTCTTTTCCGTCAGGCATCCAAATTTCCACATTACGAGTCCAAAAGCGGATATATCTACGACCGCCAACATTATGAGGTTCCGGTTAAAATTGGGGACTTCCACTTTTGTAAATTTCACTGCTAAAAACACGAGTGCAAAAATGAGGACCGCTACAATAACCGCCAGTATTTTACGAAACATGCTTGACCCGATATTGAAAGAATTGAGACCTTTAAATAATAGATGCGTTATCATTTAAAGTATTGAAATAATAAAAACTTTCATTTTATACTTATTCCTTTTATAATTGAGCGTCGTAAATTTATTTTTTGTTCGGTTTCGCGGTTATCAAAAAGGAAAGACGTTATTTCCTCACTTTTTTGCGTATTTTTGAAAAAGACAGCCAATTTATCAATAAGGTATTGACGGTTAATTGGTTTCTTAACCTCTGATACGACATATTTCAGTTTTCCGGAAGATGTATTACAATCTTCGATATTATTTTTCGACATGAATTCCATAATTGGTTCATTCAACTTTTTCTTTTCTTCGTTCAGCTTTTTCTCGGCTTCTTTGAGTTGTTTTATTTTATCGTCAATACTTAGCCATTCATGGACCAATACTTTAAATCCTTCTATATCATCGCTTGAAATTTGTTGTTCCATTTTTATAATAATACATTTTATTTTCATAATAAAATCCCATTCCGACTCCCAAATGTATATTCTCGATTCCTATTCTAAATATTTGAACAGACTTCGATGTCCAACTGATTTGTGGCTGGTTTCAACTTCGGCAATTTTCTCTTTAATCATTTCCCCGTCATCGTCGCTATAATATATATTTCGCACTCCATATAACCGGAGATAATACAAGCAACTACTACAAGGCTTACTATTAACGAGGCATCCGAACCGATTGACGCGTATGACCACAATTTCTAATTTGCGCCGGAGACATTTGGGAGTCCCTCTGTTATTTTTCTCTATTTGTCGTTGGTTCATGTAAAAGATACGATTGATTCTGCTTACCAATCAAGGTGCTCGGCGAATCATTCATATAACCGGAGAGGCTATATTCATTATTAGTATTGAGATATTTGCGGAGGACGTGCATCTCGGCGTGATATGACATCGTCTCCTTATTATGATTACAGGTCCGTGGGTGGTTGTATCCACAGGCCACTGGTTTCCCTGCGCAAATAAGCATTGCGCTATGCTTACTGGTCATTTGGCATTTATCTGTTTCTTCGATGAGTTGTTGGATAATATTCTCGATTTTCATGATTATATTATATATAATATATGATTGCTTTTAAGTAAAAATTGAATAATATTATTACTGTTTTTATGGTTTTTAATATAAAATATGTCAGGAATAGAACTAACTCCTCCAAGTCCAAATTCTAATCTATTTCCAAATTTTGAGGAAGTAGAGCCTTTAATCGATGATTCAAGGATGAATGAAACAATAAAAAACATCTTGACAACATTTCCGGATGCGTGTTGGGGTGGAAGTTCAGTATTATACGATATTGTTCTTCCTCCGATGCCAACCCCAAATAAATTGTGGGATACTCGTGATTTTGACATTTATTGTTTTGATAAAGATTACACGAAAATCAGTTCATTTATGAAAACGTATCAGACAGTTTCTCTCAATCGGATATTTCCAACAATGAGAAAACTGTCTTATGCGAATTTGGATATAAAAAGTTTGACGGAATACATAATCAAATTAAAAGATGGAAGAATCGCGAGAAAAATCCAATTGGTTAATATTGGAAATCAGTCAAATTATTCAAATTTATATAAGGCAGTTGATTTATCGTTTTGTTCGGTTGTTGTATCAAATAATATGGTTTATTATCTGAGAACAACCAAAATTGATGTTTTGGAAAAAAGAGGAAAACTATTAACTTTTCCTTGTATGTGTTCAAGCTGTTCAAAAAATGATGGAATTCGATTGAATTACAAAATGTCTAATCGTGTCAAAAAATATCGGGCCCGTGGTTTTAAAATTGATATGATTTGTCAATTTTGTGATTATTCGTTGAATACTATTCAACACACACAATTATGTTTATGTAGAACCGCAGTTAATAAGAAAATCAATTCATTAAGTAGTATTTTACATGGACATGATGATTCAAAATTTGAAAATAATGAAATTAATCGATTGATTTCTTATTCGCACCAATATAAGAATGATTCAGTCATATTACTCTCAATTTATCTAATTTTCTGTTATTTCAAGAGGATTGATTTGCTACATTCATTTTGGGAAGAGATAAAAGGATTCGTGGATATTCGAGTTGTTATGGAATGTTCAAAGCAGTTAGTAAAATCTGGATTATATACTGGATTTCGTTTATTGTTTGAATATTTATTTCCTCATAATATCAATTTAGTAAATCCTGATGAAAGAGGTGATTATATTTATTCAATAATGCAAACTGTTGTTAATTCTAATTATATTCAGTCTGCACTTTTGATACAATCTCGCATTCCAACAATAAAACTATCCATATATGAAGACAAAATATTTAGTTGGGATAATCAGGTTGTTTATGAAATGTTATTTGAGTTGATTAATGCGGAAGACAGTTCGCAAGATGAGATTGATTCATTGATGAAAACAATTCCATTCGTTGAAAAATTAAATGAAACAGACCCCGCAATTCAAACAATATGCCCCACTTGTAAATACGACGATTGTTCGATGAAGATGATATGTGGTCATTCTTTTTGTCAGAATTGTCTTATATTTAATCTTATGGATATCTATGAAAAATTGAAGAAAGAAATGTGTCCCTCTTGTCGAGCGGAATATCATTATTTGACGAAAAGTGTATCTAATGTTTGAAAGAAAGAGGTCATATTCTATTTATTTCAGTTAAAAAATTATAAATAAAATAATAAAGTTTGATTTTCTAATAATAATATTTGTCCTATATGAAATCCATAATTTTCATATAAATTTCATCAATTTTCTCATCATCACCCTCAAAATCAGAACTTACATCAATAACCAGAACCGGAATTTCCTTTTCGTTCAATAGCCAATCATCGTGATATTTATGTAATTTCTCGATATATTCGAATGTAATGCCAGATTCTTCACATCGGTTCCTTTTGTGTATTCTCTGGAATGCGACCGCGGGGTCGCATCTGAGATATATAATTTTCTTGGGGACGCTATTAAATTCGTAGCTCAACCAATTGAACCAATCTTCGTATAATTTCCATTCGACGGCCGTTATTTTACCATCATCAAATAGCATTTTTGCGAAGATGCGGTAATCACTCAAAATACTTCTTTCGGTTAGGTTAATTTTCTCTTCTACGCGTTCATTTTTGATTTTTTGGATTCTGGTCATAAATGCGTTCATTTGGAAAGTGTATCCCCATCGTTGGATGTCGGAGTAGAACATGTTCAAAATATTTGTTTGTCCGTCGCTGTATTTTTCGAGCCATTCTTGTAGTGGTTCAAAGATAACATTGAATTTTTCTCCATATTTTTTGGAAAATATGTCGAGTATTGTTGATTTTCCGACGCCGATTCCGGCTTCAATTGATACTTCATATTCTCGATTATTATTGGAACTCATTTTGGGAATATAATTATACATAATGTAATTATAATATGTTTTTTAAATCACTTTTTTCCGAATTAGAATATTTTGGGAATCATGTAGTATCGGACTTTCTTGCTATAC
>Ga0129333_10007023_pt1 | contig 10663 bp, 8 predicted proteins | sample CPB6_08_DNA_FD_94474 | JGI IMG/M metagenome (GOLD analysis project Ga0129333, IMG submission 94474) | Freshwater to marine salinity gradient microbial communities from Chesapeake Bay, USA - CPBay_Sum_0.6_0.8_DNA | ecosystem: Environmental > Aquatic > Marine > Coastal | place: USA: Chesapeake Bay...
CATCGTGCGCGTGGCGCACCAGGCCCCGTCCGACAAGCCGGGCCAGCTGGCACTGCCGGCGGTCGACCGTGCTCTTGGGCAGCCCCTGCAGATCCAGAGCATCGGCGCTGCCGACGGATTGGCCGTTTCCATCGAGCCGGGTTCACCGGTCGACGAGAAGCAGCCGCCGAAGTTCAATCTCGTGATCTCCGAGGGTGGCAAGGAAGTCGAGCGTTTCGACGACGTGTCCCTCGCCGACGTGGTGAAGGCCGTCAATGGCCAGTCGAAGAAGATCAAGGTCGAGACCAAAGTCGACTTGAAGACGCTGACCGACCTGTCGCTCGCCGGTCTGAAGATCGGCACGTTCGCCATCACCCCCGCTCCAGCAGTTCCCGTCGAAGTGAAGACCAAGCACTTCGCCGGCAGTGAGACCGACCGCACGGGTATCAACGGTCTCGTCATCGCCGACGAAGTCACCATGGTGATGGTGCCCGACCTCGTCACCGCTGCCACCAAGGCCGACGGTTCGCTCGATCTCGGCATGTGGAAGGCGGTTCAGACCGCTCTCATCACGCATTGCGAAGGTCAGGCCAATCGCATGGCCGTTCTCGATGCCCCTCCCGGGATGTCGCCGCAGCAGGTCAAGGAATGGCGTTCCGACGTCGCCATGTACGACTCGGCGTTCGCCGCGTTCTACTACCCCTGGATCCGCGTCGACAATCCGGCGAGCACGAGCCCGGCCGACGAGACCATCCTCGTTCCGCCGTCCGGTCACGTGGCGGGAATCTGGAGTCGCGTCGACGACACTCGTGGCGTCTGGAAGGCTCCGGCCAACGAGGTCGTGCGCGGTGTTCTCTCCACCGAGCTCGACATCACCAAGGGCGAGCAGTCGCTGCTCAACCCGATCGGCATCAACTGCATCCGCCCGTTCGGAACCCGCGGCATTCGCGTGTGGGGTGCGCGCACCCTCTCGTCGAACACCGACTGGACCTACATCAACGTGCGTCGTCTCTTCAACATGATCGAAACCGCGATCATGGAAGGCACGCAGTTCGCCGTGTTCGAGCCGAACGACCAGAAGTTGTGGGAAGGCCTGAAGCGCACCATCTCCGCCTTCCTGCGTGGTCTGTGGCGTGACGGAGCGCTCTTCGGAGCCACCGCCGACCAGGCCTTCTTCGTGAAGTGCGACTCCGAGACGAATCCGCCCGATTCGATCGACCAGGGCAAGGTGGTCGTCGAAGTAGGCATTGCGCCGGTCAAGCCGGCCGAATTCGTCATCTTCCGTATCAGCCAGCTGCGCCAGGCCGCCTGACCTCTCGAAAGGAACATGAATCATGGCCAATGATCACGATCTCGAATTTCTCGGATCTCAGTTCGCCCTCGAATTGGAGGGCGTCGAACTGGCACGCTTCACCGGCTGCTCGGGTCTGAGCTATTCCACCGAAGTGGTGGAGTACCAGGACACCGTGGGCGGAAAGATCGTCATCCGCAAGCGTCCCGGTCGCACCAAGTACGACGACATCACGCTGAAGCGTGGCCTGTCGGCCGACACGGCGATCATCGACTGGCACAAGAACGTGCTGGAGGGAACGGTCGAGCGCACCAACGGCTCGATCGTCATCTACGACGCCGCGGGTACCGAAGTCGGCCGTTGGAACTTCGAGAACGGCTGGCCCTCCAAGTGGAGCGCCTCCGACCTCGACGCCGGCACTGACGACGTGATGATCGAAGAACTCACCATCACCCACGAAGGACTCTTCAAGGCCTGATGGCTCTCAAGACGGAATTCGCCTTCACTCTGCCGCGCGGGTATCTCGGTCCCGATGGGACCCTGCACCGCCGCGGCGTGATGCGTCTCGCCACCGCGCGCGACGAAATCGAGCCGCTGCGTGACCCGCGTGTGCAGAGTGCTGACGATCCGTACTTGACCATCATCGTGTTGGCACGCGTGGTCACCGAACTCGGAAGTTTGTCGGCGGTCACTCCCCGCGAGATCGAGAACCTCTTCGCCGCCGACTTGGCGTTTCTGCAGGACCTCTACGGCGTCATCAACTTCGGCAGTCCGACCGACGTCCGGATCTTCCTCGAAGAAGCTAATGCGGCGATCGATTCGGCCAGTGGCCGCTCGGTCGTCGAAGCCGAGGAACTCGACGACGAGTTCGACGACGAAGACGACGAGGACATGGAACTCGACGATCTCGATGTCGACGACGAAGACGACGAGGACGTGACCATCACGACCGGTCGTCGCCGTGGTGGATCGGTGATCGAAGAGGTCCATCGCGATTCCTGATGGAGCTCTACCCCGAGGACGCCCTCTGGGACGAGATCACATATCTCGCCTACCACATTCATTGGGATCTCGATCGCCTGCTCGACCTCCAGCACGCTGATCGCGTGAATCTGGTGCAACGAGTCGCCGCTCTCAATCGTCGTGCCCTCGACGAAGCCAAGAAACTCCTGACGGCCTGATCCCATGGCCAAATTCGATTCGTACCGGGATTTCAATCCCACCGGAGCAACCTTTCTCGTCGAGGTCGACGGTCGACCCCTCGGTCAGTTCAGCGCCGCCTCCGGGTTGTCGGTGAACGTCGAAGTCAAAGAGATCGTCGAAGGCGGTCAGAACTTCCACACCCACAAACTCCCCGGCCGCTTCACGTTCGACAACGTCCGTCTCACTCGCGGCATGACCGAAGACGACGGATTCCTCAAGTGGATCGACACGACGACTGCCGGAGCCTTCGAGAAGAACGGCAACAAGATGAAGCGCACGACGGTCGCCATCACCCTCGTGAGCGCAGCCGGAACTCGACTTCGCACCTGGACTCTCCAAGAAGCGTTTCCGGTCTCGTGGACCGGACCCGACTTCTCGCTGTCGAACGACGAGTTCCCCGTGGAAGAACTCGAGATCGCGCACCACGGTTTCACGGTGACCGACCACAAAGCCAAGGCGCCGGCCAAGAAAGCGAAGAAGCCAGCGGCCAAGAAGCCCAAAGCGAAGAAGCGCAAGCCCTACAAGAAGGTTCGGATCAAGCCGAAGTCGTCGGCCGAGAAGTTGCTCGACATGGCCGCTTCTCGCGCTCGACTCATGGCGAAGCAAGCAAAGAGCAAACAAGAAGGCCTGGCCAAGACGGCGGCCCGGCGCGCCATCAACGAGAAGCTCAAGGGGGACTGACGCGTCATGACCGATCCGGCCCCCCTTCCCCTGCGTCGAATCACGCGCTCGGAACCGATCGTGACCTCGCGCCATCTCGCCACTCGTCCCCGTATCGGGCGTCTCGTGTCCGGCACGCAGTTACTGGCCAATGGTCTCGGGCGACCGTCGTCGGTGCGTCGCTCACTGCACAGTTCGGCGGCGAGTGCCGACGTCCGATTTCCTCAATGGTTGTTGCCGGCCGCATCTGGGCGAAGCGACGATCTCGATCCGTGGCGCGACCGTGACCTGATCGCAATTCGTCGCGCGCGTTCGCGTAACCGAGTCGTTCGGCAGGTTCCTCCGCGCGGACTTCCGATGGCCTCACATGCCCGTGGACGTGGACGACTCGGTGACGCCACGGCGCCGTCGTCGATCGCCCGACGTCTCCAACCGGTTCGGCGAGCTCCGTCTCAGAACGATGCTCACATCGCGCCGGTTCGCCAACCGGCCGTTCGACCAGCGTCACCTCGACCGCCGCGAGCCCGACGTCTCGCACTACCACCCGGCAAGGCCGACCGCGACGGCCCTCCAGCGCCATCGGCCCCAGCGTCCGAACGTACGGTTTCGTCCGTCTCGTCGACCGAACCTCGTCACCGTTCACGCAGTGAAGTAGCAGACGATTCATCGAAGTCGTCGCTACGGCGTGCATCGTCGGGACGTCATCGCGATCTGGCATCCTCGCGCTCTTCGTCGAGTTCGTCTCCCGATCTCGATCCACGCATGTCGACGAGACGAGACGCGGCGAATCCCACCACCGCAACCACCGATACGTCGGCTCCAAACTCCCCCGCAACGGGTGACCGCCGGCCGGCCTGGATCACGTTCCCCTCGGCGACCGATGCACGCGCCGACTCGGTGGGTGCGTCATCGCCGAGCATCACCGAGGTCGATTCGATTCGTCGCACCCCCACTGAAGAAGCTGGCCCGTCGTCGCCGTCCCCCGAACGCACCATCGAAGTCGACGCGCCCACCGCTTCCGAGCCCATGGTTCGCCGCCAGGATTCTTCGCAGTCTTCGACGCCCGTTCCCGCGACCACAACTCCAGCCGAAGCGTCGACACCTCGGCTCGGATCGGACGCATGGAATTCGGCTGGTTGGCGACGAACCGTCGGCCTTCCCGACGGTGACGGCCAATCCCGATCTACGCTCGTCGACGGATCACGCGCCGGAGAGTCCGACTTCGGCGACAACGATTCGGTCAGCGTTTCCACGCTGGCCGAACGCGTGGCCCGTCTCGCCGACTCGACCTCACAGCCGAATCGACCCGGCGATCTGGTCCGACGATCTCCGGTGAGTGGCGGTCTCTTGTCGGCCGCGGCCGCACTGGCATCGGCACATCGTTCGGTCGCGACCGGTGCCGACCTGGCCTCGCATTCGGTCCGTCGTTCGGCGACGGCGCGCCGAGCACCGTCCCCGGCATCCAGGACCCGGACATCCGAATCAACGGCGTCGTCCTCGCGGCGATCGGTGTCACGACAACCGAACTCACGATCGGCCGAGTCGCGTTCGTCGACATCACACCGCCTCGCCGCCTCGACGAACTCGGCGTCGTCGACACCTGCCGTATCGACACCTGCCGTTTCGACACCCGGCGCATCGAAACCGGTTGCATCGACGGCATCTTTCTCGCGTTCGGTCGTGTCGACATCAGCCACCGACCCCGTTCGTCGTCGTCAATCCGTGCGCCGGACCGTGTCCGAGCGAACCGGTCCGCGACTCGGCGCCACGTCGTTCGCCGATCGCACGACCACCCTCCCGGGTGGCTCGGGCCGTTCACCGTTCGTCGGACTCGTGGCGCGAAGTGTCGCTCAACGCCAGGTCGGCATCGAGCACGGCGATCAGCCATCGATTCGCCGCACGGCCGAGGTTCGGCGCACGACCCGGCCGATGCCGACCTTCTCCTCCCAGGTCACCGATGGCACCCCGGTTGTCACAGGATCCGGACCACTGGCCGCGCAGTCCTTCCTGCGACGACTCGAAGCTCGCTCGGGTGGTACCGAATCCACTTCACGTTCGACCGGCCAGTCTCGCCTCGCGCGATCGATCGAGGAATCCCCCGACTCGATTCGCCGCGCATCGCGGCCCGATGCCAGCACGCCCCGTCGGTCGACATCGTCGCCGTCCCATCGGCCCGATGACGTCTCCGACACCGACTTCTCCTCGACCCCTCGCTCCGACTCCTTCGGACCGAGTCGAAGCGATCGTCCGTCACCCCGAGCATCCGAACTGGCTGCCGCCGCGGCTGCAGCCATGTCGACCTCGAGCCCGTCATCGACCGTCTCTCGTACGAGCATCGCATCCTCCGTTCCACTCGCTGCATCCACCGCCGTCGCCGGGTCGGCCGCTCCGGTAGCCGTCCGCAGCGACACGAGCCGCCCTCGAGTCGCTCGACGCTCCGACCCCAATCGACCCGAGCGTCGCTCACGCACCGATCGAACGTCAACGGGTTCGTCGTCGGATTCCACACCATCGACTCCGACGATTCGCATCGATCGATCTGGAGTCGCCGCCGGATCGTCCGGGCCTCGCCGGACGCTCGATCTCACTCGCGCCGGAGCCATCGCATCACGCGGGTCTCTGCGTCGCTCCGTGTCGGCACCCACACGAAGTCCTCGCACCGATACGTCGACTCCCGACCTCCCCGTCGCACCCGTCGTCGTCGCACCGTCGACCGACGAGCGTCGTGGCTCGAGCGACTCGACATTCGACACATCGGCCGACTCCACGATGGCGACCATGGCCCGGTCCGCATCGGGCAGTGGTGTCTCGATCGCGCGATCCTCGAGCTCGGTGGGTGGAAATCCTGCGGGAGCACGCTCCACGTCGAACTCGGCGTCGCGCTCGTCCACTCGTCGGGTGAGTGCTCTTCGACGCTCCTCGACTCGTCGTTCGAGCCCCCTACCCTCGTCGAGCCACGACGAGTCCATCAGCGCCGACGCGATGGCCCGCATGCTCGAGAACGGATTCGAACCGACTCCGACCGTCGAACGGACATCGGGGTCCCTCGTTCGCCGATCGGTCTCGGTACCGCCGGGGTCGTCGTCGACCGTACGTCGGGCGGGTTCGGAACTCTCGGTGACGCCAAGCCCGACCGAAATCGTCAACAACCTCTCGACCGACGGTCCGTCCGGCTCGGCGACCACGAGTCAGGTCCTGGATCTCATGGATTGGATCAATCGCATCGTCGACGAGCGGCTCCGCTCCGAGCTCGAACGTCGAGGCATCGCAGGAGGAAGGTGGTAACTCATGGCGATTCAGAAGGCGTACCTCAAGGCCGAGACCGGCTCGAAGATCGAATTCATGTTCAATCCGAGCGAGCTGAAGTTCTCGAAACGCAACTCCTGGACTCCCGGCAAGTCGACGGGTGCCAATGCACCACAACTCCAGTTCACGAGCGGCGGCTCGGTGGAGTTCTCGCTCACCGCCGTCTTCGATTCGACGGCAAGTGGCAAGCCGGTCACCACGATCACCGACGAGCTGTTCAAGCTCACGATGACCGACAAGAAGATCAAAGGCACCAAAGAGGACCGGAACATGACTCGTCCTCCATGGGTTCAGTTCCATTGGGGAAAGATGCGGTCGTACAAAGCCGTCATCACGAGCTTCGATCTGAACTTCACCTATTTCTCATCGAAGGGTGAGCCCTTGCGCGCCGAGGTGTCGATGTCGTTCCAGCAATTCGAGGACGAGGGAAATCTCGCTCCCCAGAATCCGACATCGGGCACTCCCAATCCCGGCCAGATCCGTCGACTCGAATCCGGCCAATACCTCGACACGATCGCCGAGGACATCTACGGCGATCCCGGTCAATGGCGCACCATCGCCGACGCGAACGGAATCGACGATCCGCTCGCCTTGCGCCCCGGACAGATCGTCGTGATTCCCGAGGGGGATACCTGACGTGTCCGAGATCGATCTCTCCATACCCAAGATCACACTGAACGGCTCTGCCGTCACCGGTGTCAAGGCCGATTCGCTCGTCGACGCCCGAGTTCTCCTCGAGACCGCCGCCCCCGCTCAAGCGGTCCTTCGCTACAACGACCCGTTCTTCGAACTGCTCGAGAGTTCGTTCGCCAAGATCGGCGGAAAGGTCGAAGTTGCATTCCCCGATTCCTCTGGAACGGACGTGACGATCTTCAAAGGTGTCGTGGCCGCCATCGGTGCCGAACAAGGTGCCGGCGACCGACACGAGCTCGTCATCACCGCCTACGACGAATCGCAGAAACTGGCGCACGGCCTCACCCCTTTCACCTACCAAGAGATGACACCCGGCGACATCGTGGGCAAGATCGCCAAGCGCAACGGACTATCGGCCAAATGCGCCGTGACCGGAACCAAGATGCCCTACTTCCTGCAGCTCGATTCCGATCACGCTGTGCTCGACGACCTCGCAATGCGAACCGGAGCCGAGTGGTGGGTCGATGACACGACTCTCCACTTCACGAAGCGAACCCTGAAGGGACCGATCAAACTCAAGTGGGGCACGACTCTCCAGAGATTCTCGGCCCGATTCAGCGGCGCCGGCCGCGTCGACGACGTGACGGTCCGCGGATGGGATCCGGCAACGCAGAAAGCCGTGAAGGGCACGGCGAAGCGTTCGGACGTGTCGAGCAGCAAGGTCGGACTCAAACTGAAGCTCAACGACACGCGCGCCGGTGAAGCCAAGGCGTTGAAGGCGAGCACGACGATCACCGACATCCCGGTCGCCGCTGCCGACGAGGCCAAGGCCATCGCCGAAGCGGTGCAGGCCGACTTGGCCGCTGGCGAACTACAGGTTCGTGGCGAAGCGATCGGTCAACCCAAGATCACCGCCGGCTGCACTCTCGAGATCGAAGGAGCCGGCAAACAACTCGCCGGAACCTTCGTCGTGTCACGGGTCGAGCACGTCTTCGGTGAAGGACGCCCATTGGTGTCACGATTCGAAGGCGGTCGTCACGCTGGAGGCTCTCTCGCCGATCATCTCGTATCGGCCCAGCGCGGTTCGATTCGTAACCGTCGCCAGTTCGCCATCGGGACGGTGACGAACGTCAAGGATCCCGAGAAGGCCGGTCGCGTGAAAGTCAAGTTGCCGACGGTCTCCGACGCCGACGAATCGGCGTGGGCTCGCGTCGTGTCCCCCGGCGCTGGCAACAAACGAGGCCTCCACCTCATGCCCGATGTCGGTGACGAAGTGTTGGTCGCCTTCATCGGTGGGGACTTCCGCAATCCGGTCGTTCTCGGCGGCATCTGGAGCAAGAAGAACGTTCCCCCGACTCCGGAACCGGTCAAGGGCGACAAGGTGAGCGAGCGATCGTTGACACTCGCATCGGGCGCCAAGTTGGTGTTCACCGAGGACACCGACAAGACCAAGGCTGTCGTCGCCCTGAAACACGCCGAAGCCGACACTCACCTTCAGTTCGACAAGGACGGAGTGAAGCTCAACGCCAAGAAGGGCACGAAGATCAAGATCGTCGTGGGCGATGCGCAGCTCGAAATGGCGAGCGACGGCACCATCACCATCAAGGGTGGAGCCATCACCATCAAGGCCGACAAGAACCTGACACTGCAGGGTCAGAAGGTCACCATCAAGGGTGCAACCGGCGCCGTCGTCGACGGCGGAGGGTCCAAGGTCGATCTCAGTCCGGCTGCGGCCAAGGTTTCCTCGAGCGGCATCACCGAGATCAAGGGTTCACTGGTCAAGCTGAATTAGGAATATGACGATGACGACGAAAACAGAACCGACGAGAGGAGAACGACATGACCGATGACTTCATCGGACGTGGGTTCCCGTTCCCACTCCGCATCGACGAGCGGGGATCGATGGCTCTCGTCAGCGGAATCGAAGAACTCGAGCGTTCCATGACCGTCGTCATCTCGACCGCTCCTGGCGAACGACCCTTCCGCCCTCGTTTCGGGTGTCGTATCTGGGAGTTGATGTTCGAACCGATCAACGAGGCGACCATGGGTCTCATGGAGATGTACGTCGAAGAAGCCCTACGCATGTGGGAGCCGCGCGTCGACATCGATCAGATCCTCGTCGAGCCGGCGAGCGTCGAAGGAGCCGTGATGATCTCGGTGTCCTACGTCGTCAGGTCCACCAACGACCGACGCAACCTCGTCTATCCCTTCTACACCATTCCACCCGAGGAGGAATCGTGAGCTTCCCGCGCCCCGATCTCGACGATCGACGTTTCCAGGATCTCGTCGACGAAGCCAAGCGCATGATTCCGCGCTTTCTTCCGGAGTGGACCAACCACAACGTCTCCGACCCCGGCGTGGCGCTCATCGAGCTGTTCGCCTGGATGACCGAACTCACCCTCTACCGACTCAACCGCGTTCCGGATCGCATCTACACGAGCTTCCTCGATCTGGTGGGAATCAGTCCGTATCCGGCCGCGGCAGCGCGCGCCGATGTCACCTTCACGTTCTCGACCGTGCCCGACGAAGCGGTACTGGTTCCGGCCGGCAGCGAGGTGTCCACGTCGGGTGACGATCCGATCGTCTTCGCCACGACTGCCGATCTGCTCGTGACCCAGCCCGACCGCATGTTCGCCTGGACCGCCCCGAGCGACGGACGCGGCGAACCCGACGAAGCCCGCTACCGCGACGTTCAGCAGGACCTGATCCTCGCGAACGAGGTCGTGCGCGTGTTCCCGTCCGAACCCGTCGCACCGGGTGATGCGTTCTATCTCGGATTCCGCGATTCGCTCGGTGGCTACGTTCTACGTCTCGACGTCGTCGCCGACGTCGAAGGCATCGGCGTCAACCCCACCCGTCCACCTCTCGTCTGGGAGGTCTGGACCGCCGACGGCTGGCTCCCCTGCCGGCTCGAGAGCGACACCACCGGTGGACTCAACCGTGACGGAAGCATCTCGATCGCCGTACCGATGGGACACCTACCGCTCACGGTCGGAACCGAGCGCGCCTATTGGCTGCGTCTTCGGCTCCTCGCCCCCGGCCTCGACGGTGCCGGCTACCGCACGTCTCCTCTGATCCGGGACATACGTGTGAACGCCGTCGGCGGTACCGCGCCCGCCGAACATGCCGAACCTTTCGGCGAGGAGTACATCGGGGTGTCCTCCGGACTGCCCGGACAATCCTTCGACATTCAGATCTCGCCGATCCTGCCGCGTCGCACCGGCGAGCGAGTCGAACTTCGATTCGGCGACGTCGTCGAGCCATGGCGAGAAGTTCTCGACTTCACGCGTTCTGGAATCGAGAGCCGCGATGTCATGTGGGACAGCGTCACCGGACGAGTGAGTTTCGGACCACGTATTCGCCAACCCGACGGAAGCTGGATCCAGTACGGGGCGATTCCTCCGGCGGGCGCGGCGGTCTGGGTCTCGGGGTATCGCCGCGGCGGTGGTTCACGTGGAAACGTCGGCGTCGGTGCTCTCAACACGTTGCGCTCCGCCGTCCCCTACGTCGACCGAGTCACCAACCCGACTCCCGCCACCGGAGGAATCGATCCCGAAACGATCGAGAACGCGAAGTTGCGGGCGCCACTCA
>Ga0129333_10007024_pt1 | contig 10663 bp, 9 predicted proteins | sample CPB6_08_DNA_FD_94474 | JGI IMG/M metagenome (GOLD analysis project Ga0129333, IMG submission 94474) | Freshwater to marine salinity gradient microbial communities from Chesapeake Bay, USA - CPBay_Sum_0.6_0.8_DNA | ecosystem: Environmental > Aquatic > Marine > Coastal | place: USA: Chesapeake Bay...
ACACGGGTCGTGATGCGTTCGTCGTGACTCGGACGTGCCAGCCACTTCTCGTCGTACGGCGACGACCCGGACTTGGCGATCATCGCCTGGTGCACGAGGATCATGCGTGTCTTCGACCACACGGTGTAATACAACTTCGACGGCTGAAAGGCCGGCCCGGCCCACGGATACCACGTCGGATCACCGGCCCGCTCGAACGCGATCACCGAGATGTCGTGGACCTTGACGTGATCGGGGTGCGGATATCCGCGCTGGTCGTCGTTGTAGGTGATGAGAACCTGGGGGCGAACACGACGAATCACCGTGACGAGTCGACCCACCGCCTCGTCGAGGTCGGCACGGTGGAACGACGTCGGATCATCGTTGGCCGGCGAATCGAGCATCCCCGAGTCGCGGTAACCGAGCATGACGACCTCGTCGAAGCCGATGATCCGGGCCGACTCGGCGAGCTCACGAGGTCGGATGCGGGCCATCAACTGACGTTCGTCCTCGGGGGCGACACCGTGGAACGGTTGTCCCGGTTCACGCAACTGCGGGTTCTGCAGATCGCCTTCCTCGCCGCCCGTGCAGCACACGAGAACGGTACGAACCCCGGCGGCGTGGTACGCCGCGAGGGTGGGTGCACCTTTCGAGGCTTCGTCGTCGGGATGGGCGTGCACCGTGAGGATGCACAGAGGGTTCTGCGCTTCGTCGCTCCGCACCTCCATCACCTCCACGCTAGTGCCGACCCCTCCGAGCCACCCGACGCGCAATAGCGTGGCGAGGGTGACGTGTGATTCGGACCCGCGCCGCTCCGGCCGCCATCGGCGGGTCGTCGCACGTCTCGTCGTCCTCGCGTCGCTGACGATCGCCGTTTCGTGTTCCACCGACGGGCGCGACATGAGTCCGCCCAAGCCCAACCAAGTACAAACCATCATCGACGAGACCACGGTGGCCACCGCTGCTCTCGACGACGCCGGAGGGTTCGATTCGCTGGAGTCGATCGCGCCGATCTTCTCCGTCGCCGTTCCCTGGACCGAGGCCGGACCCATTCCCGCCGACCACACCTGTTCGGGTGACGGTGTGTCACCGTCGATCACGTGGTCGGGAGCGCCGGCCGAAACCCAGTCGTTCGCCGTCGTCGTGACCGATCTCGACGCGTTCGGCCCGACCGGCGAACCTCTCGTGCACTGGGTCGTGGCCAACATCGATGCGTCGAGCCATGGTCTCGCGTCGGGCGGAGCGATTCCCGGCGTGATCGAGGCCGCCAACGACCTCGGGCGTCCCGACTTCCCGATCGTCGGCTGGTCGCCGCCGTGCCCTCCCCTCGGCCAGACGCACACCTACCTCGTCACCGTGCATGCTCTGACCCAGACGCTCGACGTGGTCGACGGGACACCGGCTGCCGATCTCGTTCGCGCGATCGAATTGGCGAGCCTGACGTCGACGAGCGTCACCGGCACCGCCACCTCGGGCTGACCGGACGGCGATCGCCGATTCGTCCGACGAGCCGACCACACTCCGCGGTCGCACGACCACACCGTGCCACAATGACCGACGATGAACGAACGCGCCGGGGCCGGCGGAGCCATTGGACTCTTCGAGAGCGATCCGACCGGCCGTCTCACGGCCGCCGATGACGTCGCGACGTCGATCGTCACTGCGTCGCGTGCGTCGGCGTCGTTCGGTCGCGATGTCGAAGGTCGCCCGGTCTGGGCGGCGGCCCCGGCCCTCGAACGCACCCGGATCGAACGCGAGTGGGTCGAGCGCACGGGTGTCGGTTTCGATGCCGTCTTCCCGGTGGCCCTCGACGGCGAACCTCACACGGTTCGCGTCGTCATGTCGCCTCGCATCGGATCCGACGGCACGATGCTCGGGTTCACCGGCGCGGTGATCGTCGAGTCGCACGACGCCGAGGACGACGTGTCCCGCTTGGCCCGCACCACCTCCGACGTCGTGATCTCGGTCGATCGCGACGGTTCGGTGTCGTTCGCGAACGGAGCCGCTCGACGACTGGTGGGAGATGCGCGTCTCGCCGGGTTCGTGTCGGCCGTGCGCGATCAGACGCCGCGTGCGCTGTTCACCGACGATTCGGTCGACTCGTGGCGCGGCGAGATCACGATCCGTGATCAGGTGGGCGATGCGCGCACTCTCGACTGCACGGTGACCCGTGGTGACACCGGTGGCTTCAGCGCGTGGTGCCGAGACGTCACGGCCACGGTTCGACTCCACGCCGAGCTCGCTCACCAGGCGACCCACGACGCGTTGACGGGATTGCCCAACCGTCAGCTCTTCGTTCGGCGAGTGGCCGAAGCGATCGAGCGGGCTCGTGTCGACGGTCGACATCTGGCGATCCTCTACGTCGACATCGATCATCTGAAGGACGTGAACGACTCACTCGGACACGAAAGTGGTGACACCTTCATTTCGACGCTCGCCCGCCGTCTGTCGGCCAGTACCCGTCCGGGCGACCTGGTCGGACGGATCGGTGGTGACGAATTCGTCGTCCTCTGCGACGGCGTCGGCGACGACGCAACCGCACTCGATCTGGCCGAGCGAGTGAACGAGGCCGCCGCCGAGCCGGTGGAACTACGTGGTTCTCGCGTCAGCACGGGAGTGAGCATCGGCGTGGCCGTGTGGCACAGAACCGACGATGCGAGTGTCGCGCTCGAAGCGGCTCTCGAACTCGTGCGCCGGGCCGACACGGCGATGTACCGCGCCAAATCGCGTGGCAAGGGACGGTGCGAGATCTTCAGCGAGGCCATGCGTGACGACGCTCGACGCCGTCGTCATCTGGCCGACGATCTCGAGCGAGCCCTTGCCGAGAAGAGCCTTCACCTCGTGGTGCAACCGATCGCAGCCGCTCATTCCGGTCGAGTCGACGCCGTCGAGGCGCTCTTGCGTTGGAATCATCCCTCCGAGGGCGTCCTCACCCCTTCGGTCTTTCTCGATCTCGCCGAGGAGTCGGGGCTCATCGTCCCCATCGGCCGTTGGGTCGTCGACGAGAGTGCTCGGCTGCTCGCCGATTGGATCGCCAACGGTCGCGTCGACCGACGCTTTCGCATCCACGTGAACGTATCGACTCGTCAGGTCGTCGACAGCGGATTCGTCGAGCATCTGACGACGACGGTGAGATCGCACGGACTCACGCCGGCCAATCTCGGCATCGAGTACACGGCCTCGTCACTCGGGAGCGACGAGGCGATTCGCTCCCTCCAGTCGCTACGACGCCTCGGTTTCGTTCTCGTCCTCGATGATTTCGGCGGCGGCCATTCGTCCCTCGCTCACTTACGCGACGCACCCTCGGACTTCGTCAAGCTCGACGGGACCTTCGTACGCCCTCTCGGTGACGACGACCGGGACGATCCGATGGTTCGCGGCGTGATCCAGCTGGCCCACGGGCTCGACAAGTCGGTCATCGCCTCGTGGGTGACGTCGAGCGAGCAGCTCGATCGACTACGCGCGGTCGGCTGCGACCACGTGCAGGGACATCACGTCGCCCGGCCCACGTCGCCGGCCGACTTCGTTCCGACCGTCGCGTTCGTCCGCTGAACGTCGATCAGGCGTCGAGCGTGACCGACTCGAGGATGTGCGCGAACTTCTTCTCGGCAGCGGCTCGTCGAGTCGGCACGTGTTCGATCGGCGGATCGCTCGGGCGATAGCCCTTCAGGATCTGGCGAGCCACGGTGACCTTGTGCACCTCGTCGGGGCCGTCGTAGATGCGAGCCGCGCGCGCCGCTCGGTACATCGATTCGAGGGGCAAGTCGGTGGTGTATCCGAGGCTCCCGTGGATCTGAATCGCACGGTCGATCACGTTGTAGAGCACCTTGGCACCCCAGAACTTGATGACGCCGATCTCGACTCGGGCATCGCTGTAGTGCTTACCCGCTTCGTGCAACTTGTCCATCTTCCAAGCGGCCTGCAACGTGAGAAGTCGGGCGGCCTGCATCTCGGCATAACTCTCGGCGATCCAGTCCTGGATCATCTGCTTCTCGGCCAGGATGCTGCCGTGCGTGAAGCGCGTGAGCGCACGTTCGCACAGCATGTCGAAGGCCCGGCGGCTCTGACCGAGCCAGCGCATCGCGTGGTGGATACGTCCCGGGCCGAGTCGCTTCTGCGCCAGTGCGAATCCCTGACCGATTCCTTCTGCTCCGCCCACCACGTTCTCGAACGGGACACGAACATTCTCGTAGAGGATCTCGGCGTGTCCACCGGGCTCTCCGGTGCGGTGGTCGGGCTCCCCCATGGTGGGAACGTCGCGCACGATGTTGACGCCGGGTGTGCGAGTGGGAACCACGATCATCGAGTAAGCCTTCGAGGCGGGAGCTCCTTCTTCGCCCGTCCGCACCATGACGATCAGGAAATCACTCACGGACGCGTTCGACGAGAACCACTTGTGCCCGTTGATGACCCACTCGTCTCCGTCGCGCACCGCCGTGGTGCTGAGCAACGTGGGGTCGGCACCCGCGGTTGGTTCGGTCATGCTGAAGCACGAACGCAACTTTCCTTCGAGAAGGGGCTGCATCCACTTCTCTCGCTGCTCGGGCGTGCCACCTACGGCGAGCAATTCGGCGTTGCCACTGTCGGGAGCGTTGTTGCCGAAGATGCTCGGGGCGTAACCGCACTGTCCGAGAATTTCGTGCATGAGGCCCAACTTCACTTGTCCGAACCCCAGACCACCCATGTCGGGTGGCAAGTGCGCGGCCCACAGTCCACGCTTTTTCACCTCGGCCTTGAGCGGCTCGACGGCGATTGCGAACTTCTCGCGCCCGCCCGGTGCGCGCCACACCTCGGCCAGCGTCTCGAGCGGAATGATCTCGTCACGCACGAACTGGCGCATCCACGCCAACTTCTCTTCGAACTCCGGTTCGGTCTCGAAATCCCAGGCCATACGTTCCCCCTTCGCGCTGTGGCGGACAACCGTCCCCCGACCGCTCCGACCGTAGCAATCAGGGGTACCGTTCTTCGCACGGTGCTCTCCGCACGCGTCGTGTGAGTCCGCACTTCTCGACATGTCCGATCTCCCGCCGCCCACCATCACCCACTGCACACGTCATCCCGATCGGATCACCGGTCGCTCGTGCACTCGCTGCGGTCACCCGGCCTGTTCGGACTGTCTGGTGCAAGCCTCGGTCGGAAGTCACTGCATCGACTGCGTGCGACGTTCACGACCCGACACGTCGACTCGAGTCCGTCATTGGAACGCACGTCAGCCGATCCTGGTGTCACTGGTCTTGATCGCCGTGAACGTCGCCGTGTTCGTATGGGTGCTGACCGGCGACGTCGGGGCCGCCGGATTCGGGAGTCAGGTCACCGAACGCGAACTCGATCTCGGACTCAATCGCTACATCCTTCAGATCACCGACGAGTGGTATCGCCTCGTCACCTCGGGCTTTCTCCACTTCGGCGTCCTCCACATCGGCATGAACATGTTGTTGCTCTACCAGTTGGGCCAGATGCTCGAACCACCGCTCGGACGTCTGCGCTTCGGCATGTTGTATGTCGCATCACTGCTCGGTGGTTCGCTCGGTGCTCTCGTCATTCAGGGAGATCGTGGCGGACTGCACGGTGGCGCATCCGGTGCCGTGTTCGGCCTGATGGCAGCGGCGGCGATCGGGCTGCAACGACGGGGCGTGAACGTGTTCCAGACGGGCATCGGTGCCACGTTGGCCATCAATCTGCTGCTCACCTTCACCATCCCCGGAATCTCGATCGGTGGACACGTGGGTGGAGCGGTGGCCGGGGCGGTGTGCGGAGCCGTCATGCTCGCTCCGTCGTGGAAGCCCGTGCCCGTGTGGGCCACCTACCTCACGCCCCTCGTCGTGGCCGTCGTGGCCGTGGCCGGCAGTGTCGTCACCGTCGGCTGAGCCATTTCGGCGTGTCACACCCTTCGCCTACCGTGCGCTCACTTCCCCGTTCTCCACGAACGGAGCATCCATGCCGTCCTCAGACCAGCCCGATCTTCTGCGACCGGGTGTCGATCCTCTCGTCGATCCACGCGATGTCGCCCACCTGGCGCGGGCGCTCATGTCGCCACGTGATCGCATGCTCGTCTTCCTCGTCGATCACCGTCTCGTCGGGCACGTGTGCGTGGCCGCCGAACTCGAGCGCGGGGTCGAGGCGCTCGCTCTCGTGCTGGCAGCGATCACCGAGGCCTCGCACGACACGACCCTCACCGGTCTCGTGATCGCCGAACGCACCGACGACTCGTTGCACCTCTATCCCCCGTTGGTCGCGGCCATCCTCGACGCTCACCAGCGAGGACCGAGAGTGGAGGCGTGGGTCCGCTTCGATCCACTCTCAGTGCAGGATGTGTGGCCGCTTGTCGGCCCCGATGGCACGACGCCGTAAGCCGGCGGCGCGCAGGATTCGTACGATGTCGCGACTCGACACTTCCTGAGCCCCGGCTGCCACGGCCCGATCTCGATGTTCGTCGGGAAGGTCGTAGTGATCGGCGTGGAAGGCTCGCGGTGGCACGCCGAGATCGGCCGCGAATTCGTGCAATTCGTCGAGACTCGTGTCGCTCACGAGGTGGCACCAACGGCGGTCACGGAACCACCAGTGCGATCCGTCGACGTACAGAGTCAGCGTCGACGCTCCGGGCGAACTCGCACCGGCACGGGCTTGGGACGGGTCATGATCCGAACTCCGGCACCGATTCCCACGGCAGTTGCCACGATGGTCACGATCCAGGACGCCACGATCACAACCTACTCCCCGCCTGAGCGTCGCGCCGGTCGGACGGCATCTAGTGAGCGCACCCGCAACCGCTGCCGCATCCTCCGCCCGCACGCGGGGCCGGAGCGGGCGTGCCGCCGGTCGATGCGCCGACCGATGCGAACACCGACAGCAGACGAACCGCGCCCGGATGTCCGTCGGGACAGGTCGCCGGTTCGTTGGCGGCCGACATGGTGCGACGCTCCTCGAACGTGGCGTCACAGGTCTTGCACCGGAACTCGTACAGCGGCATGGGCCCAGTGTAGGCATCTGGTTGACTGATCCCATGAGCTCGACCGAGACCCGCACGCGGCCCGATCTCGACCAGACCACCGAGACCGCCGAACCCACTCGGGCCCACATCGTGAAGGTGGCCCCCGGCGAGAACGCGGCGGCCAAGATTCTCGAGGCCCGCGTCATGGGCACGCCGGTCGAAGCCCTCTGTGGATACGTGTGGGTGCCCTCCCGTGACCCCAAGCAGTTGCCGGTTTGCGAGGAGTGCAAGAACGTCTACGACATGTACCGCGCCTTCAACGACCGGTTGCGCGACACTCCCGGTGACTGACGCACTGCGTATCCGGCCGGCCGTTCGCGCGCTGCTGCTCAGCCCACGGCCCTCGGTGTTGCTCGTGCGCTTCGAATTCCCCACCGGCACTCGCTGGGCACTGCCCGGTGGAGGAATCGAACCGGGCGAACCGACTCTCGACGCGTTGGCCCGCGAGTTGCGCGAAGAGGTCGGCCTCGTCGATCCGCAGATCGGCCCGCACATCTGGACACGCGAACACCACATCCGCTTCCTCGACGGAAACTGGGACGGCCAACGCGAGCAGATCCACCTCGTTCACGTCGACCACGAGTTCGAACCCGAACCCGAACTCGGTTGGGATCGATTGCGCGACGAATACCTGCACGAGATTCGATGGTGGAGTCAGGAAGAACTCGTGAACTCACCTGCTCGCTTCGTTCCACTCGACCTCGCTCGATTGGTGGCCGACATCGTCACTTCGGGGCCGCCCGCCACACCGCTCGACGTTCGGCCGTGAATCTGTCCATCGTGAGTTCCGACACCTAGAGTCGAGACGTGCCCGATCTGTCGTCCGTCGTCACGTTCGCCGTGGCGTCGTTGGCTCTGCTCCTGATCCCCGGACCGGCGGTCATCTACGTTTTGAACCGCAGTGTGGCCGACGGACGCGAGATCGGTTTCGCCGCGGTGGCCGGTCTCGAACTCGGCAATCTGGTGCACGTGATCGCCGCGTCGGCCGGGCTCTCGGCGGTTCTCGCCACGTCGGCCACTGCGTTCAACACCGTGAAATGGTTGGGAGCCGGCTACCTCGTGTTCGTCGGCGTGCGCACGTTGCTCGTGGCACCGCGGATGGTGTCGGGTGACATGCCTACGACGACTCGGTCGCGAGCGTTTCGTCAAGGCGTGATCGTCAACACCTTGAACCCCAAGGTCGCCCTCTTCTTCTTGTCGTACCTGCCGCAGTTCATCGACGCCGACAACGGAGCCGCGTGGTCGCAGTCACTCGTGCTCGGATCGATCTTCGTGGCCATCGGTTTCGTGACCGACGGGACGTACGCGATCACGGCGAGTGCGTTGCGGCAGGTGCTGTTGTCGGGTCGTACCTTGCCCTTCGTGCAGCGCTACGTGGCCGGCACGGTGTTCGTCGCCCTCGGCGTGATGGCCGCCACCACGTCCCGCCATTAGTGCTTCTGGTGGCTGTTTCGTCACGTGTTTCGTGCTCATGTGCCACCAGAACGAGAGTGCTCGGTCGTCTACCGCCAGTTTCTGGCGAGACTTTTCGACCCATACGGTGAAGATTCCTCACCAGATCCCCGCAGGGGGGCGATGTGATCGGCCACGATGTTGACGACGCCTTCGACACGCTGAAGACGACCGCGTACGAGAAGTGACGACGCACCCCGCGCCGTGGCACGGAACCGCTTCCAGCAGCCGACCGACACCACCACGTTGATGAGTCCGGTCTCGTCCTCGAGATTCATGAACGTGGTTCCCTGAGCCGTGGCCGGTCGCTGACGATGTGTCACGACACCGGCCACCCACACTCGCTCGGCGTCGATGGTGGCCAGTCGATCGGCCGTGATCACGCCGAGTTCGTCGAGGCGGGCCCGTAGGAACTGCGTGGGATGTCCGGTGGGAGCAATACCCGTGGCCCAGAGATCGGCGATCGCTTCGTCGATCGGTTCCATACCGGGCAAGTGGGGTACGTCGACGGCAGTGAGCACACCCGTCAGACGACCCGGTCGTGAATCGGCGGCGGCCGCGGCGACCCACAGTGCTTCACGGCGTGACACACCGAGCGAGTCGTCGAATGCTCCCGCCGTGGAGAGCGCCTCGAGATGCGCGCGGGTGAGTGACGGGACGCGGCGGGCCAAGTCTTCGATCGACGCGTAGGTGCCGCGCTCGTGTCGTTCGCGAACGATCGTGGTCGCGAGATCGGAGCCGATGCCGCGCACCTCACCGAGTCCGAGTCGAACCGCGAATCCGCCGTGACTTCGCTCATCGGCCTCGAGGGAAGCGCCGGCCTGTGACACCGCGAGATCGGGTGTGCGTACGACGACTCCGTGACGACGGGCGTCCTGGGCGAGGGAGTGCGGACTCCAGAAACCCATCGGCTGTGCATTCAGCAAACCGGCGTAGAACGCCGCCGGGTGGTGGAGTTTCAGCCACGACGACGCATACACGAGATATGCGAACGACACCGAGTGACTCTCGGGAAATCCGTAGTTGGCGAAAGCGGCCATCTTGTCGAAGATCTCGTCGGCGATCGGGCCGGTGATCCCTCGTTCGGCCATCCCTTCGTACAGACGATCGCGAAGTCGTCGCATGCGCGCGGCACTGCGCTTCGAACCCATGGCCTGCCGGAGTTGATCGGCCTCGGTGGGTGTGAATCCGGCGACGTCGATCGCCATCTGCATGAGTTGCTCCTGGAAGAGCGGAACACCGAGAGTCTTGCCGAGACTGTTCTCGAGGAGCGGGTGCAGATACGTGATGGGTTCTTGTCCGTTGCGGCGACGGATGTAGGGATGCACCGAGCCACCCTGAATGGGACCCGGACGGATGAGCGCGACCTCGACCACGAGGTCGTAGAAACGACGTGGCTTGAGACGCGGCAGAGTGGCCATCTGCGCGCGTGATTCGATCTGGAACACACCCACGGTGTCGGCGCGACACAACATGGCGTACACGTCGTCGTCCTGGGGCAACGTGGCCAGGTCGATCTCGATTCCCCGAGCGGCGCGAACGTGGTCGACCGCACCGTGCAGAGCCGACAGCATGCCGAGGCCGAGCAGATCGAACTTCACGAGACCAGCGGCTGCACAGTCGTCCTTGTCCCATTGCAGAACGCTGCGATCGCGCATGGTGGCCCACTCGACCGGGCACACTTCGATGACCGGACGATCGCAGATGACCATGCCACCCGAATGAATACCGAGATGGCGCGGCATGTCTTCGACCCGGGCGGCCAGATCGAGAACGTCGGGTGGGATGCTGTGATCGGGGCGACCATCGGGGCCGGTCTGTTCGACGACTTTCTGCACACGGCCCCAGCGGTCGATCTGTTTCGACCAGGCGTCCTGCTGGCCGGGTGCGTAACCGAGCGCTCGCGCCATGTCGCGCACGGCCGAACGGGCGCGATACGTGATCACGTTGGCGACCTGAGCGGTGTGATGACGTCCGTAGCGCTCGTACACGTACTGGATCACCTCTTCGCGGCGCCCGCTCTCGATGTCGAGGTCGATGTCGGGTGGACCGTCGCGTTCGGGTGACAAGAAGCGCTCGAAGAGGAGACCGAGCGACACTGCGTCGGCCTTGGTGATACCGAGCGAATAACACACGGCGCTGTTGGCCGCACTCCCCCGCCCCTGGCAGTAGATGTCGGAACGGATGCAGAACTGCACGATGTCCCAGACGACGAGGAAGTAACCGGCGAAGCCGAGGGCA
>Ga0129333_10007025_pt1 | contig 10663 bp, 14 predicted proteins | sample CPB6_08_DNA_FD_94474 | JGI IMG/M metagenome (GOLD analysis project Ga0129333, IMG submission 94474) | Freshwater to marine salinity gradient microbial communities from Chesapeake Bay, USA - CPBay_Sum_0.6_0.8_DNA | ecosystem: Environmental > Aquatic > Marine > Coastal | place: USA: Chesapeake...
TGCTTATGAAACAGGTGATTTAACAAGTGCGATAAACTATCATGTCTATGATTTCTTTTATAAAAAATTAGAAAAATACGGAATACCAATAGATACTGAAGTTGAATTAGTGGATTTTGGTGATAGTCAAAATATTAACGAAATTGATGAAAAAAATTCAGAGTGGAAAAATGTAGAAGCAATAAAAAAATATTGGAAAAAAAAATTAAAGCGTGGAGAAAATATAACTTACGATGAAGATGAACTTGAATATTGGGGAATAACAACAGTTAAATATAAAGCATATGCTAGATTTGCATTCCAAGATTTAATAGGGGGTGAAGAATTTTGCGAAAAGTTTATTAAATCTTTAATGAACAAAACTTTTTCAACTAAAGATTTTGGTGATAGGATAGTTGGTGGATTCGATTTTGAGTGGGTTATTATTGATATGGAATATAGAGATTTTGATTTCTTTTTGTATGGTAAAACTTTACCTGGAGGTTCTGTTAGTATTATGGATGGTAGACATTTAACATTAGAAGAGGCTTTAGAAGACGAAAATATTGGTTGGGAAATACAAGAGGAAGTTAATAGTGTTGTTCAGGACTGCATGAATGAAATAATTTTACCTGTAACTGGTTATGATGTTACCATACCTTTAATTAATATTTCTGAAGAATGAAAATAATAATAACAGAGAGTCAGTATGAAATGTTGTTGGAGTCAAATTTAGAATCCATGCAAAATCTTATTGATATGGCGTTTGAAGATTTAAAAGAAAATTGTGAAAGAAATTGGGTTGAGCAATATGCTTGTGATGAAGTTGAGGCGGTAGAAAAAATAAAAGTTGTTGACGTTCAAAAAGTTTTTGTAAAAACAAAAACAACCGAACAAGATTCTTTTTTAATTATAAAAATTGATGTTGATTACAACTATTTTAGAGAATATTTAGATTTGTCCAATTTAGAAATACAACTTCAGTGGGAAACTAAACAAATTATTGGAAACAATGTTCGTGTTTTAATTAATAATCAAAATAATACAAGAAAGGAATTTAATTGGTAATGAAAATAATAATATCAGAATCTCAATATAATTTACTTCTTGAATCAAAGTTGAAACAAAGTCTTAAACAGGAAATTAAAAATTTTGGGATAAAAGATACTGCTGAACTTGTTAATGGGTTTGATAATTTAATGGAAATTTTAAACATAAATTCTCCGATGGAATTTCTTCATTTGTTTGATGACTTGGATGTTGTTCAAAGTGAAATGGACCCTAATTTGACTTTATATAGATATAAACCAAAACATAATTTGATGATTCACGATAGAAAATATAAAATTGTCTACATTAATTACGAAGAAATATGGGAACCTTTACTCGATGTTGGTCTTTTCAATCCTGACATAAGGGAACTTACAAAAGAGTGGTTGTCTGAGGTTTACAATATAAGGGGAGTCACAACAACGTTTCGTGATTTGATTTTACATGAATAGTTGTCTGAGGTTTACAATATAAGGGGAGTCACAACAATTCTCAACAAAAATCCGAAAGGTTATGACATTGTCTAGCGTCTACAATATAAAAAAATAGAATATGAAAATAATAATATCAGAATCACAATATAACTTACTTCTTGAAACAAAAAGTGTAAGTGCCGCACAAACATTAATTGATATGGCGGTAGAAGATTATATTCATAGTTGTGGTAAAATGAAAGCATTTCAAAATATACAATTAGCGCTTTGTAAAGGGTTTGAAAATGGTACGGTAAAACTTGAGGTAACAAGTGTAGAAAAAATTGAAAACGACAGATTTGAAGATAATGTATTTTATGTAATTCATTTAATTTTATATGTTGACAAAGAGTGGATGTTAGAAAATTCATATTATGAAAAATTTGAAACAACGCTGGGAATGAAAATTGCAAACTTTTTGGGAAGATTTGATTATTATTGTTATATTGATGATATCAGAATGAATGACGATTCTAAAGATAATTTAAACGAGTCAGAAAAAGAAAGCCCAAAGAATCAAAGATTAATTAGACAAATGTGGTTTGACGGGTATAGTAAAGAAGATATACAAAACTATACTGGAATTGATAGAGGTGAGTTTTATACCATTTTAAAAGATGAAAAACAAGGTATAGATTGTCCTGAAGCTAACCAAATTATTATGGATATGTTACGAAATACTAATCTAATTAATAAGAAATATGATTTAACTAAATTCAATTACGAAGAAGGAAGTTTAGAGTTTACAGATTTTTTTGCCGGCATTTTAACTTTTATTTATGAAGATAGTTTATACCAAATTCAGGGTATGGCAACACCATATTGGGATGATTGCACAATACCTATAGACATCTCACATATTATGGATATCAAAACTAATGAATACGTGTATGATGAAATACAAACAAGTGTTGATTATGAACTAATACCAAAAAAATTTAATTCATATCAAGAAATAATTGATTTTATGAATAACGATTACCCAAGACTTGTTATCCCTAAAATAAAAAATTCTATAAAATATTATCTTAATTGATAATGTGATTAATTTGACTTTAATTTAATTTCATTTTATATTTAAAATACTATGAAAACATTTCGTCAAGAACTCAGAAATTGGTTAAAAGAAAAAAAAGAATCTGAACAAAATACAGATAGAAACAATCTTTTGGAAGAAATAATAGTTAAGATAAATGAACTTGAAAAAATAGAAGAAAGTACAATTAATTACGCATATCATAAAGGTCACATGGATGGTGAATCAAAAAAAACACCTAAACATAACTACTATAAAACAACACATAAACCTAATAGTATGTTTAGACAAATAGTAAAAAAATAATTATGGAAATTACAAATAACGAATTAAAAGAAAAATTAAATAAAGGGGAAAAAGTCGTTGTAGAGTTTTGGGCACCTTGGTGCGGACCCTGTAGAATGTTAAAACCAGTATTTGAAAAAGTTGCTGAAAACAACAAAACAGATGTTCAAATGTATACTATGAATATTGAAGAAGGTGATAACAAAGAAGTTGCAATAAAATATGGTGTTAGAAGTATACCAGCTATCAAAACATTTAATGGAGAAACATTAATTGAAACATCTGTTGGGGTTGTATCTGAAGGAAGAATAAATGAATTAGTAAAAAATCTTTTAGTTTAATTTGTTTTTTTAAATTTATCATATTATCTTTGTTGAGTTATGAAAACAATAGAAGTTACTATACAAGAAATTTGGCAAGCAACTAGACCTATTGTTCAAAAAAGTAAGAAAACTTACACAAGAAAACGTAAACACAAAAACCAAGATATATGATTACACTTAATGATTTAAAAACTGCTGCTCCGTCTGTATTTGCAACCTCTGCATCCCCAAAAATGTCTAACAAGTACGTGTTTGTACCAACTATGGACATTATGGAAAACTTCGAACGTGAAGGATGGGAACTGGCAACCGCTAAACAAATTGGTCGTGGAATGCATGCTGTACATGAACTACGTTTTCGTAACGGACAACTACCAAAAGTTGGAGATACTTTAGTTGAAGCCGTAATTAAAAACTCACACAACGGAATGGCAACGTTTTCAGTAAGTGCAGGACTTCACAGACTTGTTTGTTCAAATGGTCTAACAGTACCAACCGCACTTTCTGAGTCATTCAAACTTCGTCACTCAAGATTTGATTTAGATGAGGTTAAACGATTAACGGAGTCATTTGCAACTCGTTTACCACAGATTGAAGGTTCTGTTCATAAAATGATGGAAAGGGAACTTACAACTGAAGAGAAGATTGATTTTCTTCGTCAATCTGCTGAGGTTCGTTTTGGAAAAGAAAAAGTCCTAAAAGAAATGGAAATTGTAGGTCTTCTAACACCAAATCGACACGAAGATGAAGGAGACGATATGTGGAAGGTTTTTAATGTAGTTCAAGAGAAGTTTGTCAGAGGAGGGGTGGAAGTAACATCGCCAAAAGGACGTGTAACTAAACTTCGTGGACTACAAAATATTATGGCAGTTAATACACTTAACACCAAACTTTGGGAGTTGGCGGACGCGATGTGTTAAAAAAAGAAAATCCTCACAAAAAAGTGGGGATTTTTTTTGTGGTTTAGATTTTTATTGTATCTTTGTATTCTAATCATTTAAAACAAATATATATGTCCACCATCGCTCAAGTAAAAAACTACAAAGGTTCTAATTCTTTCGTCCTTAAAATGAAAGATGTAATTTCTAAATATGGTAAATTGACCGCAGCTCAAGAAGCGGCTGTTACAAAAATCTTCAATGCGCCTGTCGAATCAAAACAAGTTGAGTTAACTGATGATATGAAAAAAATCAAAGCTTATGAGGGTCAAAACTCATTTGTTTTGGACATCAAGGCAAAGATGGAACAATACGGTAAATTGTCTGACAAACAAGTATCTGCAGCACTTGCACAAATCAGTAAAGAAGAAGCCAAAGAGGCTACAATTCATATGAATGTTCCAGTTGAAGGTGATACAATCATTATCGGTCGTAAAATCGGTCAACAAATGAAAGAAACCTATGGTCTTCAATTCAACCCAACTTTGTTAGACATCACTAAAGTTTTGGCTCTTTCACCAAAGGCTGTTAAGTTGTCAGGTAAAATGACAATCAAACGAGGAGATATTTGTGTGTGTTGTGCAAAGACCTTGACTGATGAGTTTTCAATGTTGACTAAGATGGGTAAGACATGTGCAAAACACATGGGTGTTGAATACATCACAGACAAGTCACAAGCGGAGCGTTTCAGAAACGAATACCTAAAACGAGTTGAGGAAATTGGTGAAATGGAATTTTGGATTCCGAAACGTCAAATCAAAAAATGGGAAGGAAATGGTGACTTACTTTTAGACTTGGTTTAGATATAATGGGAGGTAAAACTCCCATTTTTTTTTACAAATAATAAATGGACTACGGAAAATTTTCATTTCATATTTTTTATACTAATAAAGATGTATTTATTAGCATGAAACTTATTCAACTTATCATATCCGTATTTTTAATTTTTATAAGTTTCTCACAAACTCAAACCGTAACATTTAATTATACGGGAGCACTTCAAACATGGGTTGTTCCACCATGTGTTACATCTATCAATGTGGTTGCCGCAGGGGCAAAAGGTGGAGGTGCTATTGGTGGTAATGGGGCAAGAATAACAGGAACTATAAGTGTAACTCCAGGTCAGACTCTAAACATTTATGTTGGTGGAATGGGAACATGTGGAAATAATTCAGGTGGTTGGAATGGTGGAGGAACGGGATATGCTTCTAATCCTGCAAACGCAACTTATAACTCTTGTGGTGGTGGAGGTGGAACCGATTTAAGAATTGGGGGTACAGCACTAGCAAATAGAGTAATTGTTGCAGGTGGAGGTGGAGGAAAAGGTGGTGGTTCAACTACAACAACACCCGGTGGGGGTGCGTTATGTAATAATGGTGCTAATGGAGGAAACACTTATGGTGCTGGTGGAGGTGGTGGAACACAAGTTGCAGGAGGAATTGGTGGAGCTCCTTGGGCAGGAACACCTCCAGGTGGTCAAGCAGGAACATTAGGTCAAGGTGGAAATGGTGGATTTTGGCAAACCGCTTCAGGAGGTGGAGGTGGTGGTGGTAGATATGGAGGTGGAGGTGGTGGAAATGACGGATGTTGCACTGGTGGAAACGGTGGTGGTGGAGGAGGTGGAGGTTCTTCACTTATACCTGTTGGAGGAACTTGCTTACCAACAAATAACACAGGACATGGATATCTAACAATCACTTATACTGCTGTAAATTTAGTAGTCAACCCTACATCAACTAACGTTACATGTTTTGGTCTTTGTAATGGAACCGCAAACTCAAACGTAACAACACCGGGAGCAACATTTCTTTGGTCACCGGGCGGACAAACAACTTCTTCAATATCAAATCTTTGTCCTGGTACTTATACCGTTACTGTAAATGTAAATGGTTGTACTGCTACCGGCTCTGTAACAATAACCCAACCTAATCAAATAATATTAGGACCAATAAACCATAATTAAAATAAAAAAAATGAAAAAACTATTTGTATTATTCTTTATGTTTTTGACCACAACATTATTTGGTCAGCTTACAACAACAAACCCTGACACTGTGTGTTATCAATCAGGAACCCTTTCTCAGTATACTGTAACTTCAGTAGGAAATGGTAATTATAACTGGGTTGTGCCGGCTTGTGCCACAATTCAATCAGGACAAGGTTCTAATACGATATTTGTCAATTGGTCTAACTGCCCTGCAGGTCTCATCAATAATGGTGTATCTGTAACATATACAAGTCCACAAGGGTGTACCTCACCAGCAGTTAACTTAAATGTATTGATTTATGAAGTTATCCCAACAATAACTCAAATTGGGCCATTTTGTTCAACAGACCCATGTGTACCTTTAGTTGGAACACCTGCAGGTGGTGTTTGGGCAGGAACAGGTGTTGTTAATGGTCAATTCTGTCCCCAAACTGCGGGTGCGGGAACTCATACAATATCTTATCTATACACTAATGGTAGTTGTTCTTTTTCAACAACAATAAACGTTGTTGTAAACCCATTACCAACCTTGACTCCAATATCACATAACTAATGAAAAAATTATTGTATTTATTTTTATTTTTGACTTTTACTTGTTTTTCACAACACGAGTTAGAAATATGTGAAAACAATAATACGGTTACTTATTCAACAACAATTGATATGAATGGAACTATTCAATGGTTCTTGAATGGAAATCTAATCGGAGAGGGTTCTAACATTAACATTACATATGACAATGTTGGTGATTACCAACTTGTTGCGGTCGGAGCAAATGAGTTGGGGTGTGAAGGTATTCCTGTGGTATTAAACATTATTGTAACACAATGTGACCCATTAATTTATTGGGTTCCAAATTCATTCACACCCGATGGTAATGAATTCAATCAAGTATGGGGACCAACAATAACTAACGGAATATCAATTGAAGGATTTAAATTCGAAGTTTATAATAGATGGGGAGAATTGATTTGGGAGTCATTTGACCCTGAAATCAAATGGGATGGAACTTACAATAATAGACTTGTGCCTGATGGAACATATCTATGGAAAATGACATTTAAGTCTTTAAAAAATAGTGAAAAAAGTTTAGTTTCTGGTTACGTAACAATTATTAAGTAAAAGTTAATTGTTTTATCTTATTGTTAACAATTATTTTAATTGATTAATATAATAGTTTTTAAACTATCTATTGTTGAATAAAACTATTAAACAAAATTTATGAAACAAAATTACTTATTTATCTTATTTTTAATACTTGGATTTACAACATTAGCACAAAATCAGTTTTGGACACCTACCACATACAGAGGTGCTTTTCCTATAACAGATAATACACCACAAACGGACTGGACTCATGGATGGTCTAATTGGGACCCTAAAAATACACAGTACCCAACAACCCAAATTGTAATTAACTCTGATGTAACTACTGATGCGACTTGGTCGGGAGTTATCAAATTACAAAATAAAGTTTATGTAAGAAATGGTGCAACACTTACAATACTTCCAGGAACTATTATAAGAGGAGATTACAATAGCCAAGGTACTCTTATTGTTACAAGAGGGTCAAGAATCATAGCTGACGGTAATGTAAATCAACCTATCGTATTTACTTCTAATAATCCCGTGGGAAGTAGAAACGAAGGAGATTGGGGAGGTTTAGTTCTTTTAGGAAACGCAACAAATAACCAACCTGGAGGTGTTGTTAACATAGAAGGGTTACCACCATCAACAAATACTCAACATGGGGGGAGTAATGATAACGATAATTCAGGAGTATTGAGATATGTAAGAATTGAGTTTGCAGGAATTCCACTTGAACCAAACAAAGAAATCAACGGATTGACATTCGGTTCAGTTGGAAGTTTAACAACAGTTGATTATGTACAAGTAAGTTTCTGTGGAGACGACTCATTTGAATGGTTTGGAGGAACGGTAAACTGTAAACATTTAATTTCATATTCAACAATAGATGATGATTTTGATACTGACTTTGGGTACAGAGGTAAAGTTCAATTCGGTTTATCAATTAGAAACAAAGACTTGTCTGACGCGGCTGGTGACTCGAATTGTTTTGAGTCTGACAACGATGCTCAAGGAAGTGGTTCTCAACCATTGACTTCACCTATTTTTTCTAACTTTACAATAATAGGAGCTAAAGCAGACGGGACTGTTTCCTTACCTTTTGGTGAAAAATTTGAGAAAGCTTTCAGATTAAGAAGAAATACTGCAACTTCTGTTTTCAACTCAATTGCAACAGGGTGGGAGAAAGGACTATCAATAGAAGGGGCAGCAGCTGAAAGTAACATTACTTCAGGAGTTATGAACTTTAATAGTAACATACTTTCTAATTTCAATAATGGAACTGTTTGTTACACAACAACACCGAACTTTCTTTCATCTTATTTTTCTCAAAACCTTAATGATTCAACTTTGACAAATCAAGATATTAATTGGGTAAATCCATTTGTTCAAATTGGTACTACACCCGATTATAGATTAAATGGATTCTCATTTGCGGCAATCGGAGCAAACTTCCCACTTGAAATTTTTGGTAATATTGTATCTATAAAAGAGATGGAAAACAATTTGGAAATTTACCCAAATCCGGCAAATAATATTGTCTATGTAACAAAAAAATCACAATTGGAGTTGATAGACGTAAATGGTATCACAATTAAGTCAACAAATGATAATAAACTTAATTTGGAAAATCTTAACGCAGGTACTTACTTCATTAAAATTGATAACCAACTGTTAAAAAAATTAATAATTTTTAAATGATTTACCTTTGGATGTTAGTTATAACGGTATTGATAACAACTATTTCGATTGATAGAAAAAATTACTTTGACTTTCACCATAAGTAATATTATACTCTTGTTATGAACTTAAATGATAAAGTAACAATTGTCATACCTTGTAAAAATGAGAAGGACATAATTCAAAAAACTTTGGACCTTTTAAATTATCAGTCAGATATTTGGGGAGTTAAAGTTGTAGTTTGCGACTCTTCAGATGATAGTGTAACTAAATTTGATATAATGGAAAGGTTAGAAACTAACTCAGATAAGTTTGACCTTTATTTAATGGATGGTGGATTACCTGCGGTTGCAAGAAACAACGGATTCAGACTTGTTAAAACCCCATATGTTTTATTCATTGATTCCGATGTGTTTTTATTGGACCCAAAAATTGTAAAAAGAGCATTTCTAAGAATACACCGACAAAAATTAGATTTAGTAACTACAAAGTTTAGAAGTGATAATGGTAAATACAATTATATTTACCGTTTGTTTGATTTTCTACAGTTAGTGTCCAAATGGTCCACACCTTTTTGTTTAGGTGGTTTTATGATGATTAGGTCTGAAACATTTAAAACTTTAGGTGGATTTGATTCCGACATAAAAGTTGCTGAAGACTATCATTTTTCAAAACAAATCAAACCAAAAAAATTTGGTAGAATAAATAATATTGTATTTACTCCTCCGAGAAGATTTGAGAATAAAGGTGTATTCTACATGGTCAAATTATTTTTAGGTTCTTTTTTTAATCATAAAAACAGGTCTTATTTTACTGAAGATAAAAACTATTGGAAATGAAAAAGTGGAAAACAGTTATAATGAGTGATTTACATTTGGGGGCAAAACATTCACAAACAGATAAAATACTTAAGTTTTTGGATGAAAACGAAATGGAAACTTTGATTTTAAATGGGGATATAATCGATGGTTGGGCAATAAAAGGAAATGGTAAATGGACAAATGATTGTACAAAAATTATTAGAAAAATTATCAAATTATCAGAAGGAAAAACTAAAGTTGTTTACATTAGGGGTAACCACGACGACTTCTTAAAAGACTTTATTCCATTCCAATTGAATAATATCGAAATTGTAAGAATGTATACTCATATTGGTGTTGATGGTAGAAGTTATTATTGTTTTCACGGAGATGTTTTGGACTTTGTTATTATGAAAGCAAGATGGTTAGCAATCATAGGTGGATGGTCTTATGATTTTGTAATAAAATTGAATACTTGGTATAATAAAATAAGAAAAATCTTCAAACTAAAATACCATTCATTGGCAAATGATATTAAACAATCTGTAAAAGGTGCTATTAATTTTGTATCTGACTTCGAAGCGGGGGCTAAAGGTTTGACTAAAGAAAAAGGACATGATGTTGCAGTATGCGGACACATTCACCAACCGAAAATAGAAGATGATTATATGAACTCTGGTGATTTTTGTGAAAACTCAACTTGTCTTGTTGAAGATAAAAAAGGTAATTGGAAAATATTAAATATTTAATCACATCGCTTTTTTTTATGGTTCATATTTACTATCTTTTAGTATATGTTAAGAAGCCAAAATCCAATTGAAATTAACGCAACAACCACTGGTTTTGCATCACCTGCCGAAACCTATGTTGATAAAAGACTTGACTTAAATGACTTAATTGTAAAAGACCATTATACAACCTTTTACTTCAAGTATTCAGGACCTAATGTCTATGGGGTTACTAATGGCGATACGATTGTTATTGACAGGACAGAAGACCCAAAAGACGGTGATTTAGTTATTTTAA
>Ga0129333_10007026_pt1 | contig 10662 bp, 2 predicted proteins | sample CPB6_08_DNA_FD_94474 | JGI IMG/M metagenome (GOLD analysis project Ga0129333, IMG submission 94474) | Freshwater to marine salinity gradient microbial communities from Chesapeake Bay, USA - CPBay_Sum_0.6_0.8_DNA | ecosystem: Environmental > Aquatic > Marine > Coastal | place: USA: Chesapeake Bay...
CGTCAACGCGTCGAGCGTCTACGGCTTCTTCCCGCTTGTGAACGGGATCCCCTACGGCAGCGAGATCGGTGGCTGCATCCCCGCCGGCAACCTCCGCTACCGCAACAACCTTTGGGAGAATCGCTGGGCGGGCACGTCGTTCCCGTTCCCGCTGGTGACGCCGGGGACGGGTAACTACCAGAACCTGTCGAACTGGCCGAACAACCCGCTCTTCTACAACCCGTCGCCAAAGCCCTACTACGACCTGACGACGGGGCTCTCGTTTGCGGGCAACTCGTTCCTGCTCTACGACCCGAACGGCCCGAATCCGGCGATCAGTGCCTGGCTCGCCCGCCGCGGCTACGGCACCCGCTGGAAGCCCGGCGCCGGCTGATCGACCCTGGGCCAGGCACCGGGTGGACGCGAACGAGCTGGGGCGTCAGGCCATGAGTTCGGGAATCACGCGGGCCGGCTCGACGCCGGTGAGCTTGAAGTCGAGGCCCAGGTGGCGGTAGGTGAACCGCTCGTGGTCGAAGCCCAACAACTGCAGCACCGTGGCGTGGAAGTCGCGGATGTGCACCGGATCCTTGACGATGTTGTAGGAGAAGTCGTCGGTCTCGCCGTAGATCTGCCCCGGCCGTGAGCCGCCGCCGGCCATCCACATCGTGAAGCAGCGCGGATGGTGGTCGCGGCCGTAGTTGTCCCGCGACAGGCCGCCCTGCGAGTAGACCGTGCGGCCGAATTCGCCCCCCCAGACCACGAGCGTCTCGTCGAGCAGGCCCCGGGCCTTGAGGTCGCTGAGGAGCCCGTAGCAGGCCTGGTCGATGTCGCGGCAGCCGTTGGGCAGCCGGCCGGCCACGTTGGCGTGCGTGTCCCAGTGGTTGAGGTAGATCTGCACGAAGCGCACGCCCCGCTCCACCATGCGGCGTGCCATGAGCACGGAGTTGGCGAACGAGCCAGGATTTTTCACCTGGTCGCCATACAGGGCCAGCGTGCTCTCGGCCTCGGTGGCGATGTTCGTCAACTCGGGCACGCTCGTCTGCATGCGGAAGGCCATCTCGTACTGGGCGATCCGCGTGCGGGTTTCGGGGTCGCCGATCTGCTCGAGCGTGCGCTGGTTGAGGGCCTGCAGGCCGTCGAGCGTCTTGCGGCGCACCTCGGCCGGCACGCCGGGGGGATTGTTGATGTACAGGATCGGGTCGCCGCCGCTGCGGAAGCTGACGCCGGCATATTCGCCCGGCAGGAAGCCGCTCGACCAGAGCCGGGCCCCGATGGCCTGGGCCTGCTCCACCTTCGTGGAGCGGGCCACGAGCACGACGAACGCCGGCAGGTCGTGGTTCAGGCTCCCCAGCCCGTAGCTCGTCCAGGATCCAAGGCAGGGCCGCCCGGTGATCTGATTGCCCGTCTGCATGTAAGTGATGGCCGGCTCGTGGTTGATGGCCTCGGTGTGCATCGAGCGGATGAAGCACATCTCGTCGACCATCTTCGCCGTCCAGGGGAGCAGTTCCGTGACCCACATCCCGGACGCACCGTGCCGGGCGAACTTGAACTTCGAGGGCGCGATGGGGAATCGCTTCTGGCCCGACGTCATCGTCGTCAGCCGCTGGCCGTTGCGGATGCTCTCGGGGAGATCCTTGTCGTACCAGTCGTTCATCTGCGGCTTGTAGTCGAACATGTCCTGCTGCGGCGGGCCGCCCACCATGTGCAGGTAGATGACGTGCTTGGCACGGGGCGCGAAGTGCGGGCCCACCGCCCCGGGCACGCGGTCGAATCCCGGTCCGGCCGCGGCCGCGAAGCGGTCGGGCATGAGCGCGGCCAGCGCCGCCCCGCCCAGGAGGTGGCTGCCGCGCTCGAAGAACCGGCGCCGGGTGAGGTTGAGGCCGATCTCGTCGAGGGGCGTGCGGATGGGCGGGTTCATTTGCAGAGCACTTCGTCGAGGTTGAGGAGTTCGTTGCAGAGCATCGTCCAGGCGGCGAGCCGCGGGGCGTCGCCGGCCTTGGGCTTGGAGTCGCCGACCGCGACGACGAGGCGGGCGTCGTCGGGGTGGGCCGCGTACCAGGCGACGAGGTCGGCCAGCGACGTGCGCACGATCGCCAGTTCCTCGGCCGTCAGCGGGCGTGCCAACAGCCGGCGGGCGATAGAGTCGATCCCCGCGTCGTCGGAGCCGCCCTGCTCGAGCACGGCGTCTGCCAGCGCCCGGGCGGCCTCCACGAACTGCGGATCGTTGAGGGCCACGAGGGCCTGGAGCGGCGTGTTGGTCCGCTCCCGCTTCACGGTGCACAGTTCCCGCGACGGTGCGTTGAACACGTCGAGCGAGGCCGGCGGTGCTGACCGCTTCCAGAACCAGTACATGCTGCGCCGGTAGAGGTTCTCGCCCGTGTCGCGCTTATACGACTTCGTGTTGCTCTCCGGCATCGTCACCGCCTCCCAGACGCCGTCGGGCTGGTAGGGCTTCACGCTCGGGCCGCCGACGCGCCGCACGAGCAGGCCGCTGGCGGCCAGCGCCTGGTCGCGAATCATCTCGGCGTCCATGCGGAAGCGCGGTCCGCGGGAGAGCAGACGGTTTGCCGAATCCTTGGCGAGCTTCTCCGGCGTGGTCAGGGCCTGCTGCCGGTAGGCCGCGCTCGTCACCATGAGCTTGAAGAGCTTTTTGACGTCCCAGCCCCCCTCGCGGAACTCGACCGCCAGCCAGTCGAGCAGTTCCGGGTGGCTGGGCAGTTCGCCGGTGGTGCCGAAGTCGCCGCTGGTGCGCACCAGTCCCGTGCCGAACACCTCCTGCCAGAAGCGGTTCACGGTCACCCGCGCCGTGAGCGGATGCTCGGCGAGGAGCAGCCACTGGGCCAGGCCGAGGCGGTTCCTGGGCAGGTGATCGGGGAACCCCGGAAGCACGTCGGGCGTGTCGGGCGTGACCTCCTGTCCGCGCTTGTCGTATTCGCCACGCTCCAGGATGAAGGCCTTCGCCATCTCGTTCTTCTCGTTCATGACGTGGGCGATCGTGCTGCGCTTGCCGATCTCGGCCCGCTCCGCCTCGAGGGCCGTGACCCGGTCCACGGCCGCCTTGACGGTCTTGTCCTGCGTGGCCAGCCACCAGTCGTAGAGGCCGCCGGCCGCCTTGACGCGTTCCTCGGCCGGCAGCTTCACGATGTCGGCGAGGGCCTGGTGGCGGCCCAGGCCGTCCACTTCCCCGGCGCTGAAGGCCCGGCCCCACAGGGCCAGTCCCGCCAGGCCGACGCCGTGGGCCGTCGAGCCCGCGGAGCGGCTGCCGATCGTGAGCGGCACGTCGGTACGGATCGAACCCTTCCTGAAGGAATTGCTCTCGACGCGGGTCTTCTGCTCGCGGCCGTCGTAGTAGATCTTCACGCCCTCGGGCCGGCCCGAGCCGTCGTAGGTGAGCGCGACGAGCGTCCAGGTGTCGGGCTTGAGCTGGTCGCCGGCCACGACCTTGAGCGCGTCGCCCGGCCACCGATGCACGAGGTGCATGCCGACCCGCCGCTGCTGCACCCACGCGTCCCAGCCCCGATAGGCCTGGGCCTCGTCCATCCGGGCCACGACGGAGAAGGCCGAGTCGTTGCCCGGCACCCGCAGCCAGCAGGTGACACTGAACGCCTGGTCGTGCTCGAAGTCGCCGCCGGCGGCGACCTCCGCGGCCCTGCCGTCGAGGAGGAGCGCCGGCACGTCGGCGGGGCCCGCCTGCCATTTCGTGGCGGCCGTGAGCGGCACCTCGCCCGGCACGCCGGCCGCGACGAGCCGCGTGACCGCCCCCTGCCCCTCGCGGAACGGCAGCTCCAGAAGCGGCGCGTCCTGGGGCAGCGACCGGGCCACGCTCTCCGGCGTGGCCTGCCGGATCCAGGCCTCGAATTCCTGCCGCGCCTCGCGCTTGCGATCCTCGATCGCCGCCCGTGCAGCGGGCAGCTCGCGCTCCACCTCGGCGAAGCGGCCCCGATCCTCCGGCCTGGGCACCGTGACGATGGGCGGGGTGTTGTGCGAGTTGCCGTCCATGGCACCTTGCGTGGTGTTATTGAAGAACGCGGCGAGTTCGTAGAACTCCTTTTGCGAGAGCGGGTCGAACTTGTGGTTGTGGCACACGGCGCAGCCGGTGGTCAGGCCCAGCCACACCGCCGATGTGGTCTCCGTGCGATCCCGCGTGTAGAGCACGAGGTATTCCTCGGCGATCACGCCCCCCTCGTTCGTCGTCATGTTGCAGCGGTTGAAGCCGCTCGCCACCCGGGCGTCGAGGACGCGTTCGGCCGAGGCGTCGGGGCCGTGGTCGGTGACGAGATCGCCGGCCAGTTGCAGGGTCGTGAACTGGTCGAACGGCATGTTCTTGTTGAAGGCCTCGATCACCCACTGCCGGTAGGTCCACATCTCGCGGAAGTTGTCGAAGTGGATGCCGTGGGTGTCGGCATAGCGGGCGTAGTCGAGCCAATGCCGGCCGCGGTGCTCGCCCCATTCGGGTCGGGCCAGCAGGGCGTCGACGTACTGCTCGTAGGCGTCGGGGCGGGCGTCGGCCACGAAGCCCTCCACCGCGACCGGGTCGGGCGGCAGGCCGGTGAGGTCGAGCGACAGCCGCCTGGCGAGCGTGCGCCGATCGGCCTCCGGGGCGGGAGCGAGGCCCTCGGCCTCGAGCCGGGCGAGGATGAAGCGATCGATCGTGTTCCGCGGCCACGCATCGTCCTTCACAGGCGGCGGCTCGGGACGCCGGGGCGGGATGAACGACCAGTGGGGTTCGTAGGGGGCGCCGGCGGCGATCCACGCGGTGAGCAGGTCGCGCTGGGCCTGAGTGACCGTCTTCTTGGTGGCCGGCGGCGGCATCACCTCCTCGGGGTCGTCCGAGCAGATGCGGTCGAGGATGGGGCTGGAGTCGGGGTCGCCCGGGACGATGGCCCCGGCTTCCACGGCGTCGTCGCGGCGGTCGAGGCGGAGATCCGCCTTCCGGGAGGCGCTGTCGGCGCCGTGGCAGGAGAAGCAGTTCTCCACCAGGATCGGGCGAATGTCGCGGTTGTAGGCGACGGCCTCGGCGGCCGACGCGAACCGGGGGCCACCCAAGGCCACGCCCAAGGCCACGAGCGCCGCCAGCCGGCCGGGAGAGATTGCGAAGAAAGTCGTGGAGTCCATCGCCTTGAATAATAGCACCCTGTGCCGCCCGGGGCACGGGGAATCGACCGCGCGCAACAGCCCTCCCGGCCTGGCCTTGCGCCGCGCGTGCCGGCCGGGAACTTTTCCCGCCTCCGGCCCATCCAAGGAGAGGCTTCGCGTACACTTCCCGGCCGCGGCCGACCGGGTGTTCATCGCTGGAGAACTCGTCATGGGTGGCATGGCTTCGCGGCGCGGTTGCTGGCCTGGGCTCGTCGTCGTGCTCGGCATCCTCGGAGGCGGCATCGTGACGGAGCAGGGCCGGGGCGATGACGCGGTGCAGGGCCCGCGGGCTGCCGCCTGGCAGCGGGTGCAGAAGGCCTTCGACGAGGGCAAGCCGAAGACGGCGCTCGAGGCCCTGGCCGGCGTCGAACGGGCGGCCGTGGCCGACAAGGCCTGGGCCGAGGTGGCCCGGGCCATCGCCTCGCGGATCGTCGCCGAGACCGGCGACCGCCCGCCCGACGACCCCGAGCGGCTCATCGTGCTGGCCGCTGCGATCGACAAGGCACCGGCCGAGACCCGGGGCGTTCTCGAGGCCATCCGCGCCAACTGGACGTGGGGCTTCTTCCAGCAGAACCGCTGGCGCTTCCAGCAGCGGACGCAGGGAGGTGCCGACGCCGCCGACGTGAAACAGATCGCGGCCTGGGACCTGCCCACGATCGTGTCCGAAATCAGGAACCGGTTCGCCGCGGCCGTGGGCGCCGCCGACAGCCCCGAGCGGCAGGCGCTCCAGAAGCTGCCCGTCGCCGACTGGTCGGCACTCCTGCGGCCCGGCACGATGCCCGACTCCTACCGGCCCACCGTGTGGGACGTCGTGGCCCGCGATGCGCTCGAGTTCGCGGCCTCTGGTGAACGGGGGCTCGCCAATCCCGAGGATGCCTTCGAGCTCGACGCCGAGTCGCCCGCCCTGGGCACGATGGAGGAGTTTCTGGCCTGGCAGCCGGAGGCCGATCCGGCCGTCACCGATTCTTCGTCGCCGCTCCTCGAGGCGGCCCGGCTCTACCGGGCCCTGATCGCCTTCCACCGCGCCGACAAGGATCCGACGGCGCTGCTCGCCGCCGACCTCGACCGCATCCTCTGGGCGGCCGGTGCGGCCGTGGGGCCGGAGCTCGCCGATCGCAAGCAGGATGCGCTCGAGGCCTTCATCGAGCGCGCGGCCGACCACGAGACGGCGGCGCTGGCCAGGTTCCACCTCGCCGCACTCCTCCAGGAGCAGGGCGACCTCGTGGCGGCCCGCACGCTCGCGGCGGTGGGCGCGGAGTCGCATCCCAAATCGGCCGGCGGGGCGCAGTGCGCGAACCTCGTGACCCAGATCGAGCAGAAGGAACTCGCGCTCGCCACGGAACGCGCCTGGGCCGAGCCCTGGCCCGTGATCCGCGTCAGTTACCGGAATCTCGACAGGGTGCACCTCCGGCTCTGCAAGGCCGACTGGCAGGCCCGGCTCCGAGCGGGCCGGCCGCACCCGGCCTGGCTCGACGACGGCGACAGGGCCGCGATCCTCGCCCTGCCGGCCCTGCGCGAGCATGCCGTGGAGCTGCCGGCCACGCCCGACTTCCGGCAGCGGCAGGAGGACATCGCCGTGGCCGAGGCCCTGGACGCCAAGTCGCTCGAGCCCGGCTGCTACTGGGTGCTCGCCAGCTGGCGCGGCGACTTCGGCGAGCAGGACAACGTCGTGGCCCTGACGATGGTGCGCGTGACCAGGCTGGCGATCGTGTCGGAGCAGCCGCGGCCGGTGTTCGAGGGCGCCGCGGCCGGCGCCCGGGCGCGGCCGCGCCGGCCGCGCGATCCCCAGGGGTCGGGCGTGGTCTCCGGCTACGTCGTCGACATCGCCTCGGGCGAGCCGGTGGCGGGGGCCGCGGTGAACGTCTTCGCGCGGCAGCAGGGGCCGAACCAGCAGGGCTTCGCCGAGGTGGCGAAGGCCGGCACCGACAAGGAGGGCCGCTACGACGTCGAGGCCCCGCAGGGGCGGGAGCTCGTGGTCGTGGCCACGGCGACGCTTGGCGGCAAGACCCACGAGACCGCCACCGAGTCGACGCACGTCTGGCCCAACGTGATGCCGGCGAAGTCGGCGACGATCGTCCTCGTCATCGACCGCGGCATCCACCGGCCCGGCCAGATCGTGTTCTACAAGGGAATCGCCTGCGACAGCGAATTCACGAGCGGCACGTATCGCGCCAGCGCCGACCGCGAGGTCGACGTCGTGTTCCGCGACGCCAACGGCCGCGAGGTGGCGAAGGCCCGGCACCGCACCTCGGCCAACGGCTCGTTCCAGGGCAACTTCCCCATCGCCACCGGGGCCCTGCCCGGACAGTGGACGCTCATGGCGGCGGCGGGTGAAGCGCAGGGTGCCGTGGGCGTCCGCGTCGAGGAGTACAAGCGGCCCAAGTTCCAGGTAAAGCTCGTGGCGCCCGCTGCGCAGGCGGTGCTCGGCGGCGAGGTGTCGCTGACCGGCACGGCCACGACCTACACGGGGCTGGCCGTGGCCGATGCCAAGGTGGCCTGGCGGGTGGAGCGGCTCGTGCGCTGGCCGCTGTGGTGCCGCTGGTTCTTCCCGGGGCTGCCCTTCGGCGGCGAGGCGCAGCGCATCGCGCGGGGCACGGCCCGCACCGACGCCGATGGAAAATTCACCCTGGCCTTCACGGCCAAGCCCGACCGCGGCGTGCCCCGGGAATCGCTGCCCGTGTTCACCTATCGCGTCGTGGCCGACGTCACCGACCCCGGTGGCGAGACCCGGTCGGACGAGCGCAGCGTGAGTGCCGGCTACACCGACGTCGAGGCCACGCTCTCGAGCGGCGACTGGCACGCCGTCAGCAAGGGGGAGCCGGCGGCCGTGGCCCTCACGCTCTCCACGACCACGCTCGACGGCGAGCCCCGCGCGGCCGCGGGCACGCTCACCGTGGCGAAGCTCGTGCAGCCCGCCGCCGTGGCCCGCGGCGACCTGTTGGGCGGCGGCGCGGCGCCCCTGCCGCGGCCCGTGCGCCGGCCGCGGCCGCAGCGCGGTGGGCGGCCCGCGGTGGTGCGTCCCGCGCCGCAGCCGGCCCGCCCCGATCCGGCCAATCCCGAGACCTGGGAGGCGGGCGCGGCCGTGTTCACGGAGGAGGTCGCCACCGACAAGGCGCGTGGCACGGCCGTGCTCACGGCGCACCTGCCGGCGGGGATCTACCGGGCCACGTTCGAGATTCCGGCCCGCGGCGACGTGCCGGCCGTGAAGGCCACGATGCTCGTCGAGGTGGTCGATCCGACGGCCGACCGCTACGGCGTGAAGCGGCCCTTCGCGATGAGGTCGCGGCAGCAGTCGGTGGAGCCGGGCGGCCAGTTCGAGGCCCTGCTCGGCACCGGCTATGGCGCGGGCCGCGCGCTCGTGGAGGTGTCGCGGGCGGGCGAGGTGCTCGACCGCTTCTGGACCGATCCCAAGCGGACGCAGTGGCCGCTGGCCGTGAAGGTGACGGACGAACACCGCGGCGGCTTCACGGTACGCGCCTGGATGGTCCGCGAGGGCCGGCTGCGAAGCGAGTCGCAGGTGGTGGACGTGCCCTGGACGAACAAGAAGCTGTCCATCACCTGGGAGCGGTTCACGCGCCGGCTCGAGCCGGGAGCCAAGGAGGTGTGGCGGGCGAAGATCGCCTCCGTGGCCGATCCCGTGGCGGGGCCGGCCACGCCGGCCGTGGCCGAGATGGTGGCCACGCTCTACGACCAGTCGCTCGACGCGCTCGCCGCGCACCAGTGGCCGGGCGACGGTCTCATGAACCTGTTTCGCCGCGAGTGGGGTGCGAACCAGGTCGGCTTCACGAACGGGCCCGAAGGCTTCAATCCCCTGCGTGGCGCGTTCGCCGTGGCCTTCAAGGACGTGCCGGCCACCACGTATCGTGCGCTCCGCGACCCGTTCGGATCGCCAGCGGGCGGTCAGTTTTATGGTTTTGCCGGCGGCGGCATGGTCCGGCGTGGCATGGCATTGAGGGGGGAAGGGCGAGGAGAGCCCGAGGCGTTGATGATGGCGGATGCCGCGCCGGCCGAGCGTGCGGCACCGCTGGCCAAGGCGGCCGCCAATCGTCTCGGTGACGGGGAGGTGCGGCAGCAGGCCGACGACAAGGCCGGCCGGGGCCCGGGCCAGCCGCCGGCACCGGCCGTGGCCGCGGCCCCGCCGCCACGGAAGAACCTGGTCGAGACGGCATTCTTCCTGCCCACGCTCGTGGCCGACGAGCAGGGCACGGTGACGATCGAGTTCACGCTCCCCGACACGCTCACCACCTGGCAGTTCAAGGGCCTGGCCCACGACGCCCAGCTCCGTTCGGCCACGATCAGCGACACCTGCGTATCGGCCAAGGACCTGATGGTCGAGCCACTCGCGCCGCGGTTCCTGCGCGAGGGGGACGTCGTGCAACTGCCCGTCAAGGTGAGCAACACGTCGACCGGCCGGCTCGCAGGCAGCGTGCGGCTGGCGCTCGCCGACGCGCGGACGAACGACGACCGCAGCGGCCTCATCGGTGGTGCCAGGGAGCAGTCCTTTGATCTGGCGGCGGGCGAATCGAAGCCGGTCGTGTTCACGGTGAAGGTCGCCGACGGCAGCGACGTGCTCCGCTATCTGGCCACGGGCACGGCTGGCAAGACGAGCGACGGCGAGGAGGCGCTCCTGCCGGTGCTGCCGCGGCGGGTGCTCGTCACCGAGACCGTGCCCGTCACGATCCGCGGCCCCGGCGAGCGGAAGGTGAAGGTCGAGCGTCTGGCCGCCTCCAAGGGCACCGCCATCGAGAGCCAATCGTTCGTGGTGCAGGCGGCCTCGAATCCGGCCTGGTACGCCGTGCTCGCCCTGCCCTGCCTGATGGAGGAGGCCGACGAGAGCACGGAGACGCTCTTCACCCGCCTCTACGCCAACAGCCTGGCCCGGCACCTGGCCACGAGCGATCCGCGCATCGCCCGGGTGTTCGAGCAGTGGCGCGGCACCGCGGCGCTCGACAGCCCTCTGGAGAAGAACACCGAACTCGTCAAGACGCTGCTCGCCGAAACCCCCTGGGTTCGCGACGCCGTCGACGAGAAGGAGGCCCGGGCCCGGATCGGCCTGCTCTTCGACGCCACCCGGGCGTCCAACGAAACACAGGCGGCGCTTGCGCGTCTCCAGGCCCTGCGCAGCGGCGACGGGGGCTGGCCCTGGTTTCCCGGCGGGCAGACCTGCGACTCGGTGACGCTGGGCATCATCGCCGGCTTCGGCCGGCTCCGCGCCGCCGGCGTCGACATCGACGTGCAGCCGGCGCTGGCGGCGCTTCCCTGGCTCGACGGCCGCATCGTGGAGGAGCGCCGCTGGGCGGAGAAGGTCAAGGATCCCGTGCTCACGCCGATCGGCGTCTTCGCCCTCTATGCGCGAAGCTTCTTCGCCAAGGACGCCCCGCCCCAGGGCGAGGCGGCGGCGGCCGTGGAGTGGTGTTTGGGCGTGGGCCGCGCCTCGTGGATGAAGCTCGACGCGCGGCGGTCGCAGGGGCAGCTGGCGATCGCGCTCAAGCGTTCCGGCGACCGCGACACGGCGCTGTCGATCGTCGACAGCCTCAGGCAGCGGGC
>Ga0129333_10007027_pt1 | contig 10662 bp, 9 predicted proteins | sample CPB6_08_DNA_FD_94474 | JGI IMG/M metagenome (GOLD analysis project Ga0129333, IMG submission 94474) | Freshwater to marine salinity gradient microbial communities from Chesapeake Bay, USA - CPBay_Sum_0.6_0.8_DNA | ecosystem: Environmental > Aquatic > Marine > Coastal | place: USA: Chesapeake Bay...
GAGTCCAATATTATTGGAACCGTACAGGAAGTTAATAATGGATCATATGTTGATATCACCGACAACTATGACCTCGATACTGGTCATAGAAAACAGTTCTGTGATTTTTCTAGAATCATAAGAAAGTCTGGTAAACCTGCGGCTTCTAAGAGAATAGTAGTAGTCTACGATCACTATACAGTTCCAAGTGTAGACACAGGAGATGTATTTACAGTAGGATCTTATATTTCTTCACAGTACAAAGAAGGAATCCCCACATCAGAATATTTTGATAGAGAATCTGGTTCCTTTAAGGAAATTAGACTCACAGATACTCTTGACTTTAGACCTAGAGTTACTACTTGGAGTGTAGAAACATCATCTCCTTTTGCATTCGCAAGTAGATCTTTTGATGGATCTGGTAACACTACAACTCTGGTTCCCAAGTCTGGAGAAACATCAATCATTGATTACTCTTATTACCAGGGAAGAATTGATAGAATTGTTCTCGGTAAAGATGGTAACTTCCAAGTTATCAAGGGTGCTCCTAGTGATAGTCCAAAAACACCTCTTAATGTTGAAGAGGCTATGGATATCGCAATCATTGAATATCCTCCCTACCTCTATGATGTAAAAGATGTAAAGATTACTGAGATTGACAATCGTCGCTATACAATGCGCGATATCGGAGATCTTGATGATCGTCTTACTAATCTGGAGATTACAACATCTCTGTCCCTCCTCGAACTTGACACATCCACATTCCAAGTCTTAGACGAGCAAGGGCTCTCAAGATTCAAAACTGGATTCTTTGCCGACGACTTTAAAGATCAAGCATTCATTGATTACAGTATGCCCGATACTAGGGTTACTGTTGATGTTGATCTTAAGCAACTGATCGTAGAAGATACTACTGTCACTATTCCTGTTCAGGTAGCAACTGCTAGCACTGCTGCAGATTCGTTGATTGATTTCAGTGATAACGTTGTTCTTCTTGATTCAAATGTTGTTAAGAGAGGAAACAAGATTCAACTTGCATACAATGAAGAGTCTTGGATTGAACAACCTCTGGCTACCAGAGTTGAAAATGTAAACCCATTTAACTTGATTGAGTGGGTTGGTTCTATTTCCTTAACTCCTGCTATCGATAGTTGGATTACAACAATCTATAGATCTGGAGGATCTAGAAGAGTTCCAAACTGGCATCGTCGCGGTCAAACAGTTGTAGAAAACTCTGTAAGCGATGAAGCAGATCCGTTCATCAGATCTAGAAATATTAAGAACTACACCACTGGATTCAAACCATTTACAAGATACTATCACTTCATGGATGGTGTAAGTGGTTTAGATTGGATTCCTAAACTTATTGAAATTGCACCAGTATCGGGAACTTTCCAAGTTGGAGAAACTGTAGATGGTTTTGATGCCAACGGAGATAAAACAATTAGTTTTAGAGTCGCACAGCAAAACCATAAGGAAGGGCCTTTCAACAATCCTGATAAGAAGTATCAGGTAAGTCCTTATGACAGAACTCTTCTCATGAGTTCTCTTGATTCTTACAATAGTTCTTCTGTTCTTCTCAACGTAGATATTGATGCTCTTGCTGCACAAGCAGGTGGATCCTATTCTGGTTACATTGTTCCCGGTGGAAGACTTGTTGGTAGAACCAGTCAGGCTCAGGCAACGATCAGTAACAGTAGAATTGTTACGGATAACTGGGGAACTGTAATTGGATCCTTCTTCTTTAGAAATCCAAATAGCAGCCCTCCTCCTGCTCTTAGATTCCCAACTGGTACTAAGACATACAAGATGTCGTCCAGTTCTACTAATGCAGAACCTCTTCCCGGAAGCCTCTTAATCAGTTCCGCTGAAACTTCCTATAGAGCAACTGGTATTATTAGAACCATCACACAAACCATCGTATCTTTCTACGATCCTCTTGCACAATCTTTCACTACTGATTCTGACGGTGGATATATCACTTCGGTAGACATCTTTATGGGTAATAAAGATGAGTCTTCTCCACTTCAAGTTCAGTTGAGAACCATGGAACTTGGAACACCAACAAGATCCCTTGTTAGTGATGATGCTCAGGTTACTTTGGAACCCAATCAGATTCAAACTTCGAGAACTGCCGATGTTCCAACAAGAGTAACGTTCCCATCTCCAATTTATGTAGAGCCCAACACAGAATATGCTATCGTACTTCTTGCTCCTTCGAGTGATCAGTATGAAGCATGGGTTGCTAGAATGGGTGAGAAGACCGTTAACACTTCGACTCTGCCCAATGTAGAGGGTGTCATCTATGCTAGACAGTATGGTGCTGGATCTCTGTTTAAGTCTCAAAATGGATCTATCTGGACTGCTTCTCAGTATGAGGACATGGCATTCAGAATCTATAGAGCCAATTTTACTGCTACTAACGGAACCGCATACTTCTATAATCCAGTAATTGATCAGGATTCTAACCTTGTTCAAGGTTTAGAAACTAATTCGGTTACTACACATCCAAGAAAACTCACTGTTGGTATTACAACAATTACCAATACAGCACTCAATCCTATCTTTAGAATTGGTCAAAAGGTAGGAACGACAGGTGTTAGTACTGATATCACTGGATTTATTGAGCAGTTTGGTGGCCCAATTCAAACCCTTGCGGTTAGTGGAGTTGGTACAAATTACATCAATGGATCCTACACAAATGTACCTTTGATCTCCGAATCTGGAAGAGGTACTGGAGCTACTGCATCTATCACAGTTTCTAATGGTCAAGTTAGTGTTGTAACAGTCTCTGCTGCAGCAACTGGCAATGGATATGTTGTTGGAGATACTCTCGGACTTACGACATCTTCTGTCGGTGGAAGAGGTGTAAATGCTAAGGTTACGGTAAGTGCAAAGTATAATACTGACACGATCTACGCGACAAACGTCCAAGGCGAAAGCTTTACGGTCTCTAATAATCTTCTGTGGTATCCCAACTCTGGAGTTGTTGGAGTTGCTGTAACAAGCACTACTATCAGAAGTTCTTCTGTTACAAGTGCAATTAATGAGGGTAACGTAATTGAAGTTAATAGTCCCTCACATGGCAATGTATCTGCATCTAACTATGTTTCTCTGAGAAGCCTCAGACCAGATTCTGATCCCGTAAAACTTCAAAGTGATCTTTCGGTTAGTGCAACTGCAATTTCTGTTGCAAACACAACTCCATTTTCAACGTTTGAAGGTATTGCGACAACTAAGGGTTATGCTAAGGTTGGAGCAGAAATTATCTACTATGATAGCATCGGTTCTGGAACACTTGGTATTGCAACTAGAGGTGTCGATAACACTACCGTTCAAACTCATACAGCAGGTGCTGATGTTTATAAGTATGAACTCAATGGTGTATCTCTGACAAGAATCAATACTGATCTCAAGATGCCAACCACAGCTGGTCTTCAAGAGAACAAGACATTTGACAGGTATTACTTGACAATCGATCGTCCTGCTGGAAGACAAACTGGAGATAAGCAACTTTCATTCAAAGATGAGAAGACTGCTGGTGGAGAAGGCGCATGGGCATCCAGAAACCTTCAATTCAGTTCCTTCACTCCAAGATTCCTTGTAAGCACTCCTGGTCAGAACACAACTGTTAGTGCAACAGTAAGAACAACTTCTGGTACAAGTCAAAGTGGAACAGAAGCATCGTTCGTCGATCAAGGATTTGAGAATATCGTTCTGGATCAACTCAATACATTCGATACTCCAAGAATTGTGGCATCGAGAGTTAACGAGACAACATATCTCGCTGATCTTCCCAAGAACAGATCGTTTACTATTGGAATCAATTTAGAGTCTGGAAACAAATACTATTCGCCTCAGGTAAGAACTGACGTTGCTAATGTAACTCTACAAAGAAATAGAATTGATTCACCTATCAGTGACTATGCAACTGATAACAGAGTCAATGCTTTGAGAGATGACCCTCATGCTAGTGTTTATAACGGGCCAAGAATTCAGTTGGAGAATCCAGCAACTTCTCTGAAAGTTCTCTTCGGTGCTAATAGACCAGACACTAGTGACATTAGAGTTCTTTATAGATTGTTCAGAACAGATTCTGGAGAAGCAGATCCCACATTCGAACTCTTCCCTGGATTCTCCTTTGCTGATACACAAGTTCCGGACGGAACAACTGATGTTAGAACATCTCCCAGTTTCGGCAGTGAATTCATTGAACATGTATTTACGGCCGACAATCTTGATAAGTTTAACGCTTTCCAAATCAAGATCGTGTTCGCTGGAACTAACGAATCCGAACCTCCAACACTGAAAGATTTAAGAGTAATCGCACTTGCTTAATTATGATAAACCCACACAGTTTACTGCTAGAATATCACTACGGTAGTGCTGCAAAAAATCTGGTCTCTGTAGAGGGAAATCCAACTCTCAAAAGAGATCAGAATACAAATGCTATTGTCAATACAAATACACAAGGTTACGAAGAATACATTCGCAACCGAGAAAACAGACAGGCACAACAAAGTGAAATTGATAGCATTAAAGAAGAAATTGCTGAGTTAAAATCACTCCTACTTCAAGTTCTGAATAAATAGTTCAGATCTTGGTATGACGAGTAGTAATGGCTGTTTACGTCGCCAACCTTAATATCAATAAGGGCGCGGACTTTAATGTCACTTATACCATTGAGGACCCAACTACTAATTCTCCGTTAAGTTTAGTTGGGTATGCTGCTTCTGCACAAATGAGGAAGACGTATACAAGCACGGGTGTAACAACCTTTACTACTTCAGTCACGGATGCCGCCAACGGTAAGATTACTATCGCCTTGTCGGATGCCCAGACCTCCTCTTTAAAAGAGGGGAGACATGTTTATGATGTCGTTATTACATCGCCCGCAAACTATCAAACGAGAGTTGTTGAAGGCACGGCTATTGTTCGACCTGGAGTAACCAGATGACAAACTATTCCGTAAGATTGGGTTCGACAAACGCAATCAAAGTAAGATCAACATCACTAATTGCAGGAGACACAAACTCTCTCGCAGGATTATCTGATATTGATATTGTTACTAACGGTCTTGCTGATGGAATGGTTTTGGTGTACAACGCCGCTTCAGGAAAATGGCAATCAACGGCTGAGATAACTGCAGGCGCTTCCCGTAACATGACTATTAACGGAGGGGTCTTCTAAAAATGGCATCAATTATCAAGATTAGACGTACACTAGGAGTTAGTGTACCAGATTTAGCACCAGGCGGCGAAGGTACAGCCCAAGGTGAACTTATTTACGTTTACGACAGTAGTAATGTAGGTTCAGGTAAGACTTACAGAAAACTGTATATTGGTCACCCAGATGGAACAGCAGACGCTCCCATCCCCATCGGTGGTGAATACTATACAGACCTTCTTCCTGCATACACTGCACTGCATGGAACTCTGATTGCGAACAAGGCAATCGTTGTAGATTCCAACAAGAAAATTAATGAACTGAGAGCTGACAACGTTCAGATCGCAGTTAACGGAACCGGTGAGATTGATACCGATAGCGGTAACTTAACACTGGACTCCGCTGGTGGTATTGTTATTATCGACGACCAGGCAACCATTCAAAATGGTATGCGTGTTGAGGGTGGACAAACAGAACTCAACACGATGTTGTATGTTTCTGGAATTTCCACATATAACGGAGAAGCTAAGTTCAATACTGGTATTATTCCAGATACGGACAAAGGCGCATATATTGGAACCTCTGGAAGAGCGTTTAGTCAAGCATTCATCAATGATATTACAATTGGTGTTGCAAACACAACTGTAATTGGTACAAGAGCAGGACAACTGTTCTTGACAGCATATGAGAATCTGGTTGTTGTTGATGATAATCTGACTGTTACTGGTCTAACCAGTTTTGCAAGTGGCGCAACCATGACTGGTGTGGCCACAATTACTGGACAACTGGAAGTTGATGATATCGTTATCAACAGCAATATCATTTCGACAAAATCTAACACTGGTATTCTGTACCTGGATCCTCATCCTGGTGCTTTAAGTGCTGGTGGTATCGTTGTCATTAAAGGTGATTTGCAGATTGACGGATCTACAATCTCTGAGAATGCAACTACAGTTACCGTAAATGATCCTGTAGTTAGACTTGGAGATACAACTTCCGAAAGAACAGTAGAGAGTCAGGTTTCTATTGGTGCAACAACACTGACACTTGATAGTGTTGTAGGTGTTTCTACCAGTGACATTGTAAGTGGATCTGGTATCGCAACAAACTCCACAGTTTATTCGGTTAATACAGCAACTAGAGTTGTTACTCTTAGTGCGCCAACATATCAGACTATCGGTGCTGCATCTACTATTACTTTCTCTCAAGGAAGAGCAGATACAGCTGATAGAGGTATTGAATATGAATACATCTCTGCTGGTCTTGGAACAACTGCAATAACAAGTAAAGGATATTTCGGTGCCGTAACAAAGACAGTTCTGTCCAGCACTGGAACAATTACTACAACTGCAAAGTGGACATATATTCCACAGGCAACTGTAACTGGCAATAGTTTTACTGGTGTAAGAGGTTTCCTCGATATCGCTGGTATTTACTATCAACCAAATGGTGAAAATCCATATGATGGCCCTAACGGTGTTGCATACTTCGATTCAACTGGATTGGTAAGATCTGGTGTTGCTACAGATAGCGGTATTTCGACTTCTAACTACGTTCTTACAACTGGTACAGACGGAATTCCTATTTGGACCGACACAATCGATGCTGGAACTTTCTAGTGGAGTGAAGAATGGCAAAGCCAACATCAAAACAAGAATTAATTGACTATGCTTTAAGGCAACTAGGTGCTCCAGTTTTGGAGATCAACGTTGCCGATGAGCAATTAGATGACATTGTTGATGACGCTATTCAGTTCTTCAACGAAAGACATTACAATGGTATTGAGAGAACATATCTCAAATACATTGTAAGTCAGGATGATATCGATAGAGGAAGAGCAGGTGGGCCTGGAGATGCTGGTATAACAACCAGCACAACCTCAGCAAACATTGCAGGGATTACATCTTCCTTCACTTTCTACGAAAACGGCAACTTCTTGCAAGTTCCCGATGCAGTTCAAAGTGTAGTAAGAGTCTTCAAGTTTGATCAGAGTGTTATTAACTCTGGTATGTTTAGTATCAAATATCAGTTGTTCCTGAATGACTTGTATTATTTCAGTAGTGTCGAACTTTTACACTACACAATGGTTAAGTCATATCTGGGTGATATTGATTTCATTTTGACACCAGACAGACATGTAAGACATAATGTAAGACAAGGTAGATTATATATTGATATGGATTGGTCAGCAGCTGCTGCTGGAACATATATTATTATTGACTGCTACAGAGCCGTAGATCCTCAAGAATTTACCAAAATATATAATGATAGTTGGTTAAAGAGATACGTTGTTTCTCTCATTAAGAGACAGTGGGGTCAGAATTTAATCAAGTTCCAAGGCGTTAAGTTGCCTGGCGGAATTGAACTAAACGGGCGTCAACTTTATGATGATGCTGTGACTGAAATCACCAGACTTATGGATGAATTCCAGTCTACATACGAACTTCCACCTATGGATGATATTGGATAATGGCACTCAACCCATTTTTTCTTCAGGGCACAGCTAACGAGCAATATCTGATACAGGATCTCATTAACGAGCACCTGAAGATTTATGGTGTTGACGTTTATTATTTGCCAAGAAAAGTAAAGAATATCGAAACCGTTTTACGGGAGATTACAACTTCCGAATTTGATGATAATTATCTCATTGAAGCATATGTAAATAACTTTCAAGGATATGGAAAGAATTCTGATGTCCTTACAAAGTTTGGAATAAAATCCACTAATGAACTATCTTTAACACTTTCCAAAGAAAGATTTGATACTTTTATTGGAGAGTTTTTAGAAGCGTTTGATGATGATGAAGTAATTCTAGATCAAAGACCAAGAGAAGGAGATTTGATTTTCTTCCCTCTTGGACAAAGACTTTTTGAAGTTAAGCATGTTGAATTTGAAAATCCTTTTTATCAGTTAGGTAAAAATTACATCTACGAATTATCTTGCGAACTCTTCGAATATGAAGATGAAGTATTTGATACAAGCATCGAAGAAATTCAAGATGCAATGGACGATGTTGGATATATCACACGTCTTGTTCTGACTGGAACAGGAAATACCGCTGGTGCTAGTGCAGCCGCTAGTGAGTTGGTAACAGGACAAATTAGAAAGATTCTTGTCACTAACGATGGTACTGGATATACAGAACCACCAATTATTACAGTTGCATCTCCTCCATCTGGAGGTACTCCTATTGCTGTTGGTATTATTACCAATAAGAATGGAGTATACTCTCTGAAAGAAATTTTACTTAAGAATAGTGGTAGTGGATATCTGGTTCCACCAATTATCACTATCACTGGCGGAGGAACAGGAGCATCTGGTGCGGCCGCGACTGCAGTTCTTACTGACACTGGACTCCAAAACGTCACTATCGGTGTTGGATCTGAAGGATCTGGATATTATGGTCCAGCACCAATTGTAAGTGTTGGTGGTCCAAATACAGCATACGCTGGATTCACTACCGCATCGCTTGTAGCAATTAAGAATCCCTTAACCTCTGGTATCGGATCTATCTATATAAGAGATGCTGGTATAGGATACACAGTTGGATCCGCTGCCACAATCACAATTCAAGATCCTCCGATCATTACTGGCGTGGGAACATTTATAACCGACGAACTAGTTACCGGACAAAGTTCTGGCACAACTGGAAGAGTAAGATCTTGGGATACTGATACCAATGTATTGAGAATCGTCGCCAATAGTGGATCTTTCTACCCAGGAGAAATCGTTATTGGAGCTGCATCAAGCGCAACTTATGCAGTTGTTTCTTATAACACGGATAACGTCGAGTCTTCTGGAACAGGTGCAGACATCTTCCAGAATGATGAGATAGAAGATGCAGCACTTGGAATTGTTGATTTTACTGAGTCAAACCCATTTGGTGAATACTAATGTTAGGACAATACTACTATCATGAGGTCATACGAAAGACAATCATTGCTTTTGGTACGATCTTCAATGACATCCATATCAAACATGATGATGGGTCTGGCGGAACGGCTAGCAATCTCAAGGTAGCAATTGCTTATGGACCTGTTCAAAAATTTCTCGCAAGAATTGAACAGCAACCAAAATTAAACAAGACTGTTGCTTTAACTTTGCCAAGATTGTCATTTGAAATGACTGGTATCACTTATGATCCATCTAGGAAACAATCTATCACTCAAACTTTTAAAGCATCCGATGGTACAAACCTGAAAAAGGTTTACATGCCAGTTCCTTATAATATTGAGTTTGAACTCAATGTTTTGGCAAAGTTAAATGATGATGCTTTACAAATCGTAGAGCAAATCCTACCATATTTTCAACCTTCTTTCAATATTACAATTGATCTGATTAGTTCCATCAATGAGAAAAAAGATGTTCCCATTGTTTTGGAAAGTATTAGTTTTACAGATGACTATGAAGGCAACTTTGAAACAAGAAGAGCCTTAATTTACACTCTTAGATTTACCGCAAAGACTTATCTCTTTGGACCCATTTCCGAGACTACTGATGGTCTCATTCGTAAGGTTCAAGTCGATCAATATTCTGGTACAACAGTATCCAGTGCTAAGAGAGAAATGAGATATACAGTTGAACCAGATCCAATTAGTGCTGGACCAGATGATGATTTTGGTTTTAATGAAACTGTAAGTTTCTTCACAGACTCTAGAAACTATCAACCTGGAACTCAGAATGACGGATAATCATGAAAGATTTTGATTCGATCGATAAAGCCTTAGATATTGATTCTGCAATTGTAGAAACAGAACCAGTTGCAATTTCTAAAAAAGAGGAAAATAAGTTTAAAAACGAGATTCAAAAAGATTATGAATATACTCGTGGACAACTCTATTCTTTGATAGAAAAGGGACAAGAGACTTTGAATGGAATTATGGAGCTTGCTGACGAAACTCAGTCACCAAGAGCATATGAAGTTGCTGGTCAATTGATTAAGAGTGTCGGTGATACTACTGACAAACTAATGCAACTACAACAAAAATTGCGTGATCTTGAAGAGGATCCAAAGTCTAAAAATCCAACGACAATCAACAACACAATGTTTGTTGGTTCTACAGCCGATCTTGCAAAATTCCTAAAACAAAGTAAAGAAAGTTTAGCGGGAGAATAACTATGAAACACCTGAGTTTGATTCTGTCAGTAGCAAGTCTAAGCATTAGTGCTGCGATTGGTGTAGGTGCTTATATGACCTACCAAAAAGCACAAAAGATTTTAGACAACCCAGAAGAGTTTGTTGGTGCTGTTGTAGAAAAACAAGTAGCAAAGGCATTTGAAAAATTACCTATTCCCAAATTGAATACAGGAAGTATTAGACTTCCATTTTAATAATGGAAATCAAGTCAATAGAAATACCACAAATTGAGGTTCCAGTCGTTCGTCGATTGGAACCTCCTGTTTTTGAGCCTCCATCAATAAGAACTCTGCAGAAACCTGTGGTAGAAGTACCATCTGCAAACTTACCTTATTATGAACAACTTGATGTTCCCACAATGGAACAATGGAAACAGA
>Ga0129333_10007028_pt1 | contig 10660 bp, 4 predicted proteins | sample CPB6_08_DNA_FD_94474 | JGI IMG/M metagenome (GOLD analysis project Ga0129333, IMG submission 94474) | Freshwater to marine salinity gradient microbial communities from Chesapeake Bay, USA - CPBay_Sum_0.6_0.8_DNA | ecosystem: Environmental > Aquatic > Marine > Coastal | place: USA: Chesapeake Bay...
CAGTAGCCCATTATAGCGATAAACGTACAAAGTTGTACCAGATAATTCATAACCTGTTCTGATAGCTTTGTATATGGCATTCGATTCAGCATGAAGTGTATTAAATCTGCCACAACCATACTTTGTATGGGTTTTATCAATGTTGTAAGCTTTGCTTACAATAGTCTTTCCATCTCTAATAACCGCTCCTAGCTTGAACCTCAGGGGGCTTTTTTCAGCCTCCCGGGCAGCTAGGAGCAACGTCGGGTCCGTCTCATCAGTCGCTTGTTCTAAGATCATGCGACCATTATAGATCTTAGTTACTTAACGTCAAGACTTGTTTATAAAATATTAATAGAAGGGGGTTGATTGAACAATTGTCCTATTTTTTACATACCTAACCCACTTTGTAACGCCCCAGTTTTCGGGCACCCCCTGAACCAATGATTGTAACTCTAGAAGTAAATCAGGGGGCAGTTCTTTTGGAGGTGGGCAAAGTACAGATCGAAGATTCTTTAAAATTCCCAAAACTTTTTTGTACATTTCTAGAGTGCCATCTTTATCCTTCGTTAATGGGAGTTTTGAGTCATCCATGGCTTTGAGAAGAGCATTATAAGCAACATCGTCAGTATTAGAAGGTGGCTTTATGTAATCTAAGCCCCCTGTTATAAATTGCGGGAACGCTCTTTTCGTTATCCAAAAAGGGGGTAAGCTTGTCCATCCGGGAGTTAAATCATTTTCTAGTTTTTCTAAATCTTTACAAATTATTTCCCATTCCACTAAAAGACCGATCTTATACTGAGGGGGTTCCGTAGGAGTAGGGGGATCCCCGTCTTGAACATAAATTGGTACACTCTGGTGGATTTGAGCGAGAGTTTTATAAGCTAACTTTCTTAGTGCATCTTTATGCGCTGGGTGCGTAGGGTCTAATAAAATATCATGAAAGGGATCTGCCACTGGTCCGAAGTAAAAAGGATTAGCATACTCAAGCTTAGTATTTTGAAAGCTTCCTATCACTAATCCCCCTACTTCAAGTAGTCCCATGTAAGAGGGTGGCTTTGGATCGTTGGAGTGGTTTGTCATAAGTCTAGTTCCTTCTAACTTGATAGTATACGTTTCCGGGATTAACTCCTTGAATTATGCAAGCTCTTGGAGCGTCTACAACTGTGCCCGCAGTAGGGGGTGTAGGATCATCTGGTACATTATATGTAAGCAACGTGCTAAACTCTGATCTAAAAGATGGAGACACACTTTGTATACTATAAGTTACAGTAGAGTTTAGTACTAAATTAGTATCTTCAAAAAATAATTGTGTGGAATTAACTTCAAAAAATTCTTCAACAGTTGAATTATTAATGATACTTACTTTCTTAATTACATATGATGTGGCAAAAGAAACCGCGCTCCATGCAACCGCTACACGCTGCTTTGTTGTCGCTGTAAATCTAAAATTTGATGGAGGAGGTATTTGGGGTTCTGTTAAGAAAACTGAAAGAAAACTAAACTTTGAAAATTCAAAAGATTGATTTTGTCCAACAAAAGTTATAAGATAATCGTTTCCTTGAGTTAACAATAAATCAATTGAAGTAATATTTAAATTAGTTATTTCGCCAGAGGTCACTAATGAATTTGAAAACGTTACCACATAAAATATTTTTGTAGTTTGACCCAATTCTAAAGGTATTGTCTCATACTCCCAAGTTACTCTTGCTAAATTTCTTGAAGGATTAGTGTACTGTATATTTTTTACAGCAAACTGTCCACCATAGCTTTCTTCTGTTTGAGGTTCTTCATTAGGATCCACTGATCCAGTTGGGATCGTACTTGGAATTGCAAGTAGTTCTCTAGATGTAGTAAAAAATTCATTTTCTAAAACTAATATATATTTTCTTGGTACTGTAAATCTCTCAGGAACAATATATTTTCTTGATAGGCCAGTAGCAGGGTTCTCTGAATAAACAACATCAGATAGTGAAGTAGAGTTTTGATATAATGTTAAAGAACTAGCCCCAGAGTAGGCTTTCCATTGGATATAAGTATTGTTATCTATTACTGTTGCAAATAAATCTATAGTTGGTACTTGAGGGTTATCCCCACCTATAAATTTTGGAGGTTGAGGTATACTACCTAGAGTTATAGAATTAATTGTACCAGAACTGTAATATTTTGGACCAAAAGTGTTAACATATTTTTTTGCTACGTAAGAAATTTGATCACCTTCATTAGTAGAAAATAGTCTATCTTCAAACAATCTAGGCTCATTAGATGTTTGATCTTTTATTTTAATTTCTATATTATTAACTATTCGATACACTTCAAATCCTTGTCCATAACTTGGATAAGGATCATCAAACTCGCCACTAACTACTACAATAAATTCATCGTCTGTTAGTTCTAAAGAGGAACCCAAATTAGTTATTGTAATTGCAGAGGATTGATTGTTAAAAGTAAAAGGGTCTAATGTAAAAGACAAAAGCACTTCTGATCCACCAGACACATTTGCTAAATTTGAATATATAACTTGATTATTCAGACCCGGCTCACCCTTAAATGCTCTTACAGCCATGTTGTAAGTTGTATTTGGAATCAAATTAATGATTGTGCCACAACTAGTTACTGGTGCCGGATCTGCTGTCGGTGGGATATATCTTTGTCTGATAATATTTGATCCTACAGCACCATAGCCAATCTCAAACCCGTCCTCATCATCAGCATTGTCTGTAAAACAAAACTGAATTGTTGTAGGGTCTACTTGGCCAGAGAAATATAAATCTGTTGGAGCATTCGGAGCATTAGTATTTGATATAGTAGATTGAGTTGCACTAGTCCAGTTTGATGCATCCCCACTTACACCACCATAACCTAAAGAGTAAACTCTTGCATTGTAAGTTGTATTTGGAATTAATCCGTTGAATATGTATGAAGTTGTATCTGCAGGTAATATCCTAGAATCGTTAATGTACTGAGTAAACGGTCCGCTCAACTGTAATATAAAGAATTGCTCTTGATTGGGATCTCCAACATTAGTTGAGTCTCCCCACTCCGCTAAAAGAGTAGTTGTTCCCAAAGCGTTTAAACTTAAAGAAGTAGGCAACGCTGGAGGATTAGGTAACAGTAAGCTAGTAGAAGCAGATGAAACTGAAGAAACTAAATTTTCAGATATGATAATATAGTGATAGGTTGTATTTGGTGTTAAGAACGGTATGTCAATAGAAGTTGCAGTTAAATTTAAAAACAATGAACTTGCATTTGTAAATGAATTATCAGTAGCATAATTCAGTTGCTTGGTTGAAGCTAATTCTAAAGCGGGATTGGTCCAAGTTATTCTTTGAACTTTTGAATTTTCAACCAAAAAATTACCCAAAGATTGAATTGCTGGTTCACAAATATTTGTTACTGATAAATTTATGACTGGGGTAGGTGCTTGATCTTCTGATACCGTTATTCCTGTTACGGCATCAGCAAATACTGATTTGCCACCTTCTCCTCTAGCCTGACATGTGAAACAGTATTGAGTTGCTGGGTCTAAGTCTTCCAGAATAACAGAAGAAGATGTTATATCGTCCACGCTTAATACAGCGTCATATAAAATTGCAGATCCGCTAGGGGAAGAAATCCATATCAAATGTTCCAAGTTAGGTACATTCTCATTAACATTAGTCCAAGTTAATTTACCAGTAGTTTCTGTCAAAGGAGCGAATGATAAATTAGTTGGGGCTTGCGGAATACTACCATTGCTAAAAAATGTATTAAAAGTAATTATATTACTATAATTTTCATCCACTGAATCTTCTAACTTTGTATAACACCTAAAATATGTGTTGTTTTTAATATTAAAATTACTTAGTGTAAATTCTTTTGTATTGGATGCAAGATTAGAAATTAAACTTCTAAAGTTATAATCATTACCTTCAGAATATTCAATGAAAATAGGTGCTTGATTTAAACTTTCAAATTCCCAAGAAAAAACAATATTATTTCTTGTGTAAGACTTAATCTTAAAATTGATTGGAGTCAGTGCAATTAATTCTGGTTTAATTTGATAGTTTATGGATGAAGTGGTTGTTGGAAATTCTTCTAAATCTTCATTCGTCCCTCTGACTGAATAATAATATGTTAAACCCTCCACAATCTTTTCATCAACATAACTCGTAGCAGACTTTTTTAGTCTTTTGATTTCAGATAAATTAAAATCAGTGGCATCTATGTCTGGTTGAATTCCTATTGATCTGAAAATAACTATTTCGGCTTCCTCGGGTAAAGAAGGTGTAAAAGTCCAATTTAAGTAATTGGACAAAATACCAGTAGTTTTATTGTAATATGGAGTGACTGTTACTGTTGCAGGCATAAAAAATCTCCTACACCTTATCTATCAGAACGATTCAACTCCAAGTTCGATGAAGACAGAGTCTACTGTTCTAGATCCCTGAAGAGCAGCATCCAGATAGACTCTCAAGTCATTTCTCATGGAAAGAACTCTAGCTGAGTATCTAGCTATTAGCTGATCAAGTGATTCCTCGGTTCCATCGACAGAGAATATAGCAGACTTAGCAGTATTACTATTGAGTATCTTAATTTCAGAATCAAGAACTCCTATGCAGTATCTCATAAAGTCTGCAACAACTTTGATAGTATCTTTCCTATTTTGTATAACTGGGAAAGCTAAATCTAAGAATTGTTTTGCAGGAGTTACTGGGGTCTCCTCAACAGCATCAGTTGAATAGAACTCTGTCATAGGCTTACCATAAACCAAATCCTCGTAGGTTGCTTGGATTGAGTAGGTTGTTAGTAAGGATTGAATAAAGCTCTTAACATCGTCTATGGCTTCTCTAGTTTCCTCAATTGTTTCAGATACTGGAGGTACATCAAGAGGATCGTTAACAACAATTTTTTGTGTTTCTCCTCCAATCTTCTGCTCAAGTACACCAAATAAAACTTTATTAGAGATAAGATTTAGCAGGCTATCACTAACCTGACTTGCATCTACTTTAATAGTCTTTCTTGGCCCTATAGAGACTTGAACAACCTGATCTTGATCATTAGTATAAGTGAAAGTTTGTCTTAGAGAAGTTGTATTTCTTAAATTTAAAGAATACCCAGTAGTTTGTCCTGTTAATATAGAGTTCCCATTTAAAGAATCTATAAAGGTTGGATTGACCGCTGGAAGGACATCTCCTGTTGGTGCCCCACCTCCAACAGAAATTGGAGTAACTTGTAAAAGTTGAGTAATATTACTATTTATAATATTTTGTGGCATCAACTTGAAGTTAAGTGAATTGTTCCCACAGGATAAGTTTTCCATAGCATGTGTTAAGAAGTCTTCTATACCACCAATGTGTCTTGATACTGGAGGCTTACCGAAACCTTCTCTTACATAGTTGTTGAAACTTTCTGCAGTCCATCTCTGATCCCAGAATCCTTTACGATTCATTCTTGCTTTTGTCATGAAATAATTTAACTTATCGGCTGGCAAAGCTTCTGTAGCAACCTCTTCAAGATATGAGGTTACTCCTCTGTCAGGGTCTGGGAAATCATGAGTGTTATTAAAGATGGAAGTATTGTCTAACCATCTTGAAGTTACAAATGAGGAAGTGGAAATTGTAGACTGATTATTTGTGCATCCCGTAACATTTGCACAGTAAACTGAATTATTATTTCCAAAATTATTTTCACGACTTATTATTGGTGCGTCCGGGGCTCCAGTCCACCCATTAACAATTTGTAAAGCTCTTAATCTATTTGGATTTTCAGCCCAGAACTTGTTACCTTGAATTAGAATGTTTCTGGAGACAAAGGCATCTGCAAAAAATAAAGCAACCATTGGGTAAACGGTACCGGGTGGCAACCAATTGTAAATTACGTTGTTAGTTACAGAGACATCTGATACTGGTAGTACCATGTTGCCCTGATTCCAGAACTTACCGAGTTGAATAGCTTGTCCTTCTCCTCCGGCAAAGTCTCCTCCTTGCTTCATAATTATATTATCATCGATTGTTATGGAAGATCCTGAATGACCTTCTATTGCCCAACCGCCATTACCACCTGCGATTCCACCCATATCGTCGGAATTCCATATTAAATTGCTTATTGCTTTGGATCCAACTCTAGTAAATCTCAAAGTATCACAATTTGTTTGTTGTGAATTACAAGCATTTAATAGAATAGGGAATGGAACTTTTAAGAAAACGTTTCTATGAGCTTCGCCACCTGTTCTAAATTGAATTCCATGGCTGGATGATCTTGCAAAGATACAAGAATCAACATAACCCTTCCAAAGATTTTCGCTCCAATAGAAGGTGTGGCTGAAAATACTTGGTTGACCATTCCAAGTGGATGGGGCTGGAGTGCCGCGAGGGGGCAGCCAAGGTGCAGTTTCCCATCTTTTACCTGCGCTATCCATGGTGCATTCAATTGCAGAAACACCAGAAAGGTATCCGAGGTACATTATGGATGTTCTGCTTCCACCTGATTGTGAATCCCATTGATAATTCTTGTAGAAAGCACATCTATGCCAAACAATATTCTTTCCATACCAATCCTTGCTATATGGAACTATTCCGGGTCTTACAGAAGTTTGGAAGGGATCTATTGCCCCCACGAACTCTGTAAACCAGTTTTCACATAGTAATCCTTCAAATCTTATTCCACTTACAGAACCATTTGTGCTATTAAATTCAAACATTGGGAATGCAGTTCCCGTTGAAATATCCTTCTGTGCTTCATAGCGGCAAAATGCGTTGGCAGGTTCTGCTCCATTTGGACCATAATCTATACCAGCAAGGTGAAGATCTAAGAAGGTTATGTATCTAGCATACCAATTTTGCTGATTGAGTGTTTGATTGGTAGGTGTGTCGGCTGTTAATGTTGCTTTTCCATGCAATCTGAAGAAACCTCCGACTCTTGGGAAACCTTCAGCAGGACCACTCAAGCTTCTGGTAAGGAATGGTCTAGATTCAGTAGCCGCTCCAAAATAATTTCCTGTAAGAGGGTTGGCATCTGAACCATAAGCTCCAATAATAATTGGATATTGTTCACTTAAACCATTCTTAACCAAAAGAATACCGGGGTCAGCCTGATTTCCGCCGCCTGCATACTCAGTAGTATGTCTTCTATTTGGTCCGGGACCACCTGTAGAAACAACACCATTAATTTCAACTTCATCAAAATTGAAAGTTCTACCTCTCTTGAGTAGAATCCAGTCGGGTCTGTTATCCTCTAGAAGATGGATTGCAGTCTTTAAGTTTCTAAATGGTGTAGTAGGATGTAAACCATTGTTAGAATCGTTTCCAGCAATTGGATCGACATAGAAAATTCTAGTCCCACCGGGCTGACCGTAATTATATGGTTCATACTTAGTCCAACCATCATTTTCTAAAGAAACAGACTTTGGAACATATCCCTCCAACCAAGAGAAATTAGACTCACCTTCTATTGAACGTAAGGCATTCATCCCGTACATTGGATTTGATGCTACTGTATTTCTTCTCTCTGTGAGGTCATTTCCAAACAATGCTGGAATTATAGAGGAAGCTGTAGCGTAAGAAATCTCACCGTTAGGTTGACCGAATCCAAATCGACCAATTAATTCAAATCCTCTTTGTGAATTTTGTCCGGGATTGAATGAAAGTTTGTTGTTTTGGAATACTATTCTTGAAGTTAAAGCTCCATTTGTACTTCCATAATTTACTGCATCAGAATAAAGTCTAAATAGGTTTACTCCGGGCTCAGATAGTTGACGATCCTTTACAATCTTAGCTCGATTATTCCAGAAATTATTTCTAAAAACGTTACCTACAATCTTTAAGCAGCTTGCATCAAACAAGTTGTAGTAGGTTGGAGCTTCCATAGGATTAAATCTTCCACTAGGCCAATTGTGTAGCTCAAGTTGTAAAGCTCCATGATTATTAATGACGTTTCCTTGGAATATAACTTTATTTTGCCATTCGTGTAAAGAACTCAAATTGCTATGCAAAATGGAGTTTGCTCCTCTATTCCAGTGTGATAACTGTCTTCCGTATCCACCGAGAATAACTGAAGTCTTTCCTGTGCAAATACCCTTGCTAATATTTCCAATGTAATTATCTTTAACGCTTACAGTGCCACCAAGAACAACTATGGCATTGCTCTTAGACTCAACGGTTTGTTCTGGTAATGTTCTATCATAAGTTACATTATCCCCAGAGACATTCTTAATATTGTAACCAATATCCTGAGGTTCTTCGATTACATTGTTTTTGATGATGGATAGCCCAGTGTTCTTGTTAAACCAATACCAGTAAGGAACAAAGTTTCCTTCTGAGTATCTGATATCATATCCACCTGACACGGCTGGGAAAGTACCTGAGGTTGGGACACCTTGGTAAACACTCTTTTCAAACAGACCAACATCACCCATCATTACGATTGACTCAGGGTTTCTGTAGTAAATGTTGTTAATGTTTGAGCCACCATCTAGTTGCTTTACAGCAGTGCCCCCGGACTTGTAGAAAATGTTTCTAAATACGTTAATACCAGCGTAACCACCTTCAGCATGAACGACAGCTAAATGACTCCTGTCATAAGTTTCAGGGTAAGTTTCTGATTTATTTCCACAACGATAGAAGATATTTCCTTCTACAGTATTACCTTGCCCGGAAGCTCCTTGAATAAAGATTGCTTTTGGTTGCCCTTTATTAAGTGAAGCAATAAGGGCTGCAAATCTTAAATGATACTTTGCAAGGGAGTTTGGCTCAGATTGTGATCTATACTCGTAAGCACCAGCAGAGTTTCTGTAATTGAAAATGTCGCTGAGGTATTGTGAAAGTCCTCCACTTCTGGAGAATGAATCAGCAGGAACATAATACAAATCTTTGAAAATATTTCTTCTGATTAATATGTTTGTTACTGCAGCGGGTTCGTTATAGGAACTTACAAAGTTTGCAGTTCCCCAGCCATAATCATTATTATTACCACGAACAAGTGAATTATAGTAAGCAGCTATTGTAATAGCATTACCAACTTCAGTGAGAGTGCAACCTTCAATTAATATATTGTCTGAAGTAGCTGGGCCACTTAAGCCCGTGGCAACATCACTTGCTCCCGTATTTAGTAGTGTGAAGAAGGATGGATATTGGTCTCCGTTTTGCTCTTCCGTTACATTTCTTCCGCCTCCACTTAAATGTAAGCATTTAACATAGAAATTTCTTAGACCTGAAAACTCATCCTCATTATCAGCTAAGAAGAATGTTGTTATTGTGGATGTGGTTATATTAAATAAAGGTAATGCGTCTGTTTCTGGTCCCCAAGCTCCAACATAAGTTGGGCAGGTTAAGCTAGAACCAGACTTACCATCTGCACAAAGGTTTGCTGGTAATCCATCTGCTGTCCCACCGAATGCTTGGTTTGTCCAGACATTACCTCTTCTGAACAGAAGGTGATCTCCGGGATTTAGTATTCCATAAGCTGCTGATACTGTTAGCTTTGGTGTACTTTCTGCTAAACCATCATTAGAATCACTACCACTTGTTGCTACATAAATTACTTTTCTCCCGGAAACTAATGGAACGGTAACCCAATCAGTTACAGAAGTTCTGTAATTTTTATCATACATTAAAGGTATAGTAAAGGTGTCTGCGCTCAAGCCATTTGATATGGCTGAATCAGCGACAACTGCCCCGACAGAACTGGTTACTAAAACTTTGTATAAGTTTTTAAATTTTGAATATTCTTCTGCAGTTTGAATATCCAACATTCCAAAGTTTGTATCTAATATTTCAAATGTGTTATCTTTAAACCATTTAATATGTGCAGGACTTAACTCTTCCGAAGTTATATCCCTAGTTTTTACTACTCCAGCGACACCAGTCAAAGAGTTTACAAACGAATCGAAAGTTCCGTAAAGTCCTTGATAAACATTATTATAAGGACTACGATAAACATTAAAATTTATTCCTGAGTCTGAAACTGAATAAACTGAGCTAAAAATTAATCTAGTTGAATTATAAGATTCAGGGATGGCAGACAATAAGACGGGGGCTGTTAACATAGCAGAACCTTTTCTACTATGTATTTAGTGTTCGACTTCTCTAAATTTAAAATTATTTTCCAGTGGAACCGAACCCACCAGAACCCCTGTCAGTGTGTTTAAAGTAGTCTGTCACCTCAAATTGAATGTCATAATATTTGTGCAGGATCATCTGAGCAATCCTCTCCCCATTATTAATCTGAATTTCTCTGTCTGGGTTTATATTTACCAACATAATCATTATTTCACCAGTATAATCTGAGTCTATGGTTCCCGGAGAGTTAGGAATAATAACTCCTTTCTTGCCCATGCTGGATCTGGGGACTATACTAATATAATAACCATCAGGTATTTGAACACAAAATCTAAGTTTTATGAATGTAACTTCATTAGGCTTTAAAATTACTGTTTCGGGAGAATATAAATCCCAGCCAGCCGACCCCCTAGTTGCTTGCTTGGGCGGGTAAGTAGAACCCGGAAGATACATTATTTTAATTTTTTCGATCATAATGAGACTGCGACCTTTTGAGCGACAGGCCAATAATAGGGCATTGCAGGGTCTTCTGTCCAGCCAAACTGGCCATAATGCACAGGATCCTTACGGAGAAGGTTAGCTCTGTGGCTTGCATGGAACTTCTCGTCGCCAAGCCATGGAGGCATGGGAATATCTAAATCAAA
>Ga0129333_10007031_pt1 | contig 10656 bp, 7 predicted proteins | sample CPB6_08_DNA_FD_94474 | JGI IMG/M metagenome (GOLD analysis project Ga0129333, IMG submission 94474) | Freshwater to marine salinity gradient microbial communities from Chesapeake Bay, USA - CPBay_Sum_0.6_0.8_DNA | ecosystem: Environmental > Aquatic > Marine > Coastal | place: USA: Chesapeake Bay...
CATAAGTTGAACTAATCGCCGTTCCACCTCTACCACCATTGCCAGAGTACCCCGCTGCCCCCCCGCCACCTCCAGCAGCAGTATCCCCCAAATATTTAACGTTACCATCTCCGCCATTCCCTCCATTCCCACCCCCTGTCGTCCCAAAAGCCCTCGATATGGAAATAAGTCGGGTTCCTCCTGATCCTCCAGTAGAAAGGGATCCGGCAGATCCACCATATGCATTCACAAATACGCCATATCTTGTAATTGAAGAATATCCTCCTGATAACCCCTCTGTCCCACCTTCTCCGACCTTGACAATAAATTTTTCGGATGCAACGGTGACAATTTGATTGACCCAAGCTAAGCCACCTCCTCCACCGCCACCACCGTCGTTACCACTTGTGCTCGCCCCACCACCAGCACCGATACATAGAACACTGATCATGGGACAAGTCGGCGGCACTGTAAAAATATATTCACCAGGGGTCGTGTATGTGAAATCTTCATCAACCGCGTGACCAACGGTCGAAGAGCCGCCTGTAAATGATCTTAATAATGTACACATGATTCGAACGGCACCTCCACCGCCTGGCCCTGCAACAAAATTAGTATCATCTTTACCACCCGCGCCACCCCCATATACACCTCCTTTACCCGAAACGCCGGTCAAGCTGCCGCCTGCTGTTCCACTAGTCCCTGAACTTCCCCCTATCCCTCCAGGACCATCTATTGAACCCGACAAACCCCCTGCACCACTCGTCCCTTGTCCAAATATACCCACTCCCCCCCCACCGCCAGCGCAGTTGCCACCATCGCCTCCCCCGCCCCCCCCTCCACCCGAACCGCTTTGACCGGCTACATTATTTGCGGAAAAAGAATTAGTCGCCGTTCCACCTCTACCACCATTGCCAGTGTACCCCGCTGCCCCGCCGCCACCGCCACTTCTTGAATTACCACCATAAAAACCGTTACCATGTCCGCCATTCCCTCCATCCCCCCCCCCTGTAGTCCCAAAACCCCTCGATATGGAAATAAGTCGGGTTCCTCCTGATCCTCCAGCAAAAGAGATTCCGGTAGATCCACCATATGCGTTCACATATAGGGCAATACTAAGAATAGTTGTTGTTTGAATCGCAGACAGCGTTCCCGCCATGTTTTCTCCCCCACCTTGTCCGACTCGGACATAGTATAAATCAAATGGTTGAACTTCTATATTATGGACCCAAACTAACCCGCCTCCGCCGCCACCGCCGCCGTCATCAGTGAAATTGGATGCACCTCCGCCACCACCGATGCATACTACGCTTATTTGGGGACAAGTCAAAGGCGCTTTAAAATAATATAAACCAGGGATCGTGTACGCGAAATCTTGCTCAACTGGCACCGCGGCGCTGGCCCTGGCCACAACTGTAAATCCGACGCTTGGATCCGTAAGTTGACAGGAAGTATATGCTCTCATTGCAATTTTTATGCCGTAATCGGTGTTGTAAGGACCACTATAATATGGTCGATCCGTTTCATGAATACTTAACGAACTTATAATGGGTCTCATGGAATTGCAATTTGCATTTAAGCAGATCCACAGGCTAATACGGTTCCGGGACGAGCATCCCGGATTCCAATTGGAAAGTGTAAATGTATGTTTATATGGAATGTTGGTCGGAAGAAGAACATATTCACTTTCCACCGATAGTGATGTCGGTCCTCGCATTTCAAAGTCATAATTCAAGGGTGTTTGGTAAAGGCCAGGAGGATTAACAAGCGATGAAAATGTTGTAAACGGAAGTAAATTAGGTACTGCAGAACCCACTGCAGAAATTGTATATCCAACAGATATGTTATTTATTTGGCACGTCGACATAGCGGCAAACGCAGTTCGTATGCCAAAATAGGTGAAGTGAGGACCAGCAGTGGACATGAAAGCTGATTCTGATACGGAATTAAAAGATTGAATGACTATACTGTTCGAACAATCCGCATTCATGCAAATTTCCATGGCAAATTTAATCATGGAGGAACATGCTGAAGAATGAAATTCACTCATTGTAAAAAACGCCCCCCGTTTAGAATTTATATCGGACGGAAGAAAAATGTAAGGCGCTGCATTTAATTCACTTGTACCTTGTGGCGACCGTATTTCAAACGTAAAATCCAGGGGTGTATAGTATGTGCCGGCGGGGTTGACAAGTGATGGCAATACTACTGTATTGTCGTTAGATTTCTGACACGACACGTCATACATTTCCAATGTTTTGCCATCGAATGTCAAAAGGGTGTCCTTTGCAAGCGTTGAGCTTTCATCCTCGGGTATCGAGGCGTATTGTGAGCATATGTAAATGTCATCTGAAAAGCTCTTGTTGTAGAGGGTAGAAAGCCATGCCGAGGAAATAGGACTCAAATTCACATCGAATGAAAACGAAAGGATCCCTGGTCCATATTTTTGCGAGTCGGAGTAGAGTGATGTATTCTTGTAAGGCCTCAAAGCACTTCCCAAATTAAAGTCGACGCCGAACAGAAGGGTTCCCAATGCATAGGCCCCAGCTGTTACAGCACATGAGACGGAGGTGCCGTACACACCGACGATCTCCAAGTTCACGCCGTCAAAGGACAAAGTCGGCACTGGCATTTGAAAAGTACCGCCTTGGCTCGCCAAAGTTCCGTACGTGTTGCTATAATCGCTTAGCTCGCCTTCGCTGTTAGTGGCCATAATTGAATAGACTCCATTGCAATTTGCCGGGAACCAATTTCTAGAGTCGTCTCCGAAATTATTGCCCGCCGCAGCGAAGATGGAAACGTTTTTTTCTAGTAAGAAATCGATCGAACTCTGCAGGAAGCTAGGACACGGCGATCGCCCAGATATTGATAGCGATACAATAGTCACTGGATATGGGTTGTTATCAATTCCTGAAATTTCGCCCCCCCCTACCCATCGCAAGGAGTCGGCTAAATCAAGGGCAAGACCCCCTGTACAATCTAGAGTTTTGACCGCGACGATCGGTACTTTTGGTGCCATGCCACGGTATGCAGGGGTCTCGGCACCGATCAAGCTTGACATTTTTGTTCCATGCAGACTGCTTGATCCACACGCGTTATTTTGCGGATCCGTGGCATCATAATATGACTCGCCTCTTGTCTGACCGTTTATGGTCACGAAACTGAACCCGCTCAAAATATTGAGCACAGCTTCAGCTGATGCGTGCACCCCAGTATCAAGTACACCAACAATCACATTGCGGTTGCTGTTTTCAAATTTGATCTGTGACCTTTCAAAGCCGTGTGCATTATTCCCGTAACCATAGTATCCAAAAGGCCAGCGAAGACTATCTGGATCAATGTTATCAGATGCATTTTGTGTGCTTGGAAAATCCATGGTCAGAGAAGATGTGGTATTGGCCAACGGAGAAAAATCGTTGGTGTTTGGTAAAATGAAAATGGGTACATCTTCTTCTACGTAAAGGTACCCATGTGCTTTCAAGTCGGAAGAAAACAAATCCCCTAGTGTGGACAAATCCCAAGTGTGGCTGTGATTCATTGGTTGGACGACTAATCTCCGACCGTAACTTTTCACGATTTGAAAATTCTCCTTGTACGAAAAGTGTTGGTTGTAGAGTTGACCAGGAATGGGGAACGACTCGTTGAAAGTGACAACGAATCGCGTGGCATGGGCCTCATAAAACTCAAATGTTAAGAATATGAGGAGTAATGGAATACGCATACCAATCATTGTTGTAAAGACCAATCAAAAGTTTATATATATATATAATTGACGAAATACGTGACATTTACATAAAAACACTGAATACATTTTCCCAAGTACGTGCATACGGTTTTTTAAATTACGAACTGATTTCAAGTGTAAAAAAAACAGGTAACAAACGGTCGGATTCAAGTGTAAAAAAAACAGGTAACAAACAGGTAACAAACGGTCCCAATTTCAATGGGAATACAGCTACAATAGTACTTATATATACATATCATATAATTGTTTGAGAAATATATATATAAAATTTCTTATGTCATCTTCCTAAAAATAATGTATTATTTTCAATAAACATATTTCAATATACATATTTCAATATACATATATTCGTCAAGATTTGAAACATCCCCCTATGCCATTTTCTTAAAACATCTACAAAATGGATCAAGTATAACTCTCAGAACCCAACTTTTCTTCGTAGATTGGCTTGAGTAAATGGGTTCTACATCCCTTTGAACTGCTTGGTCCTTCTTAAAGGGTTGCTCGTCTTCGAAAATCCATTCAATGGAGGAGAGGCTTGATGACCGGGATGCCATCTCTTCACTGAGATTTTGTTCATTCATCTCGAATAATCCAGGTAGACTTGATTTTTCTACTTGTTAATATATGTATTCAAATGAATCAGACGGAATCTCGACGAGTGCATGTAAAAGACGACATTTGCACATCCCGTTCACGCGAGCTCTCATCTCATTGCTTATTCAGTGTTTGGGGTGGACTCGGCTTCCTCAACCTGAGACCAAATTAGAGATATGGGGATAAAAGCATATTTCGAATCTCTTGAAATTATTGGGATTTTTCTCTTACACAACGGACACATTTTTTTCCCGTAAAAGTCAGAATTATGCTCTGAACAGACACTTTCTATTTCTGCTTTTTGCCACCTCTCGTATTGGTCGGGTGATGATAGAGCCCATGCTTCCTGTATTTCATCGTATTCCTCACAAGTACATTGCTTACCCACCCGTGGATTTTTGCACCCCTTTGGACATACCGGGCATCCATATAAGGTGGGGTCTACGTAGTAATGACTCTCGTCTTCAAAAATTATATCTCTGGAACACTGAACGCAAAAATAATGCACACAGTCTACGACTGGGAATTTCATCATTTTGGTATCCGATGAGTAGCATATAGTACATTCTTCTCCGGGAACAGAATCCCGAATCCCTGGAATTTTCGTCCCTTTGCCAAATGTATGATTACACATGTAACAACTTACACCGTTGAACCATTTGACAGGTTTTTTTTCGCCGCAGAAAGCATAGTTGATGCATTTTTTCATGGCATTGCATGTTGCACACGACCATAATTCATCGCGTTTACCAGTAGTACCAATCACTACGTCCTTCTTGCAACAGACCGCACAGGATCCGAATCGCAGGATTGACATGTCAATTCGGCCCTGAAATGACCTTGCTTTGATTTTCTAAACACTGGTAGAAACGTGTAATTACGAAAATATGAGACGTTTTTATTACCTAAGTGTATTTTGAAGACCGTATATAAATATGATTATGAAAATCAAAATATTGGGGCGAAAAAGACTTGCTATATGTTTTTAATATAAAATATTACATGTTTTTTAATGAAAATATTACATGTTTTTTAATGAAAATATTACATGTTTTTTAATGAAAATATTACATGTTTTTTAATGAAAATATTACACGTTAAAAACATGCTTATCAAGGGGCTTTCACTATGGGTATACTATTTGGATATATTGTATATCAATATATATACATATATATATATATATATATATTTTTTTATTTTTTTATTTTTTTATTTATTTATTTATTTATTTATTTATTTATATATATAGGGAGAGAGAGAGGGAGAGAGAGGGTGAGTGAAGTGGCACTTTTTTTTTTTTTAAAAAAGTGTACATAATTTTATGGAATATGGGAGGGGGGAGGGGAGGGTGTCCGACCAACTTTTGTTCAGGAGTGTTTACCTAAAATATTACATGTTTTTTACTAAAAAAATATTCATCGAAAAAAGACTTGTTTATTCATTGGAAGGGAAAACACGTCAATCAAGACATTTTACACTGAAAAATCCGTTGATGAACTGAGGTGAAAAAGGTTGAAAAATAGTGACACATAAGACGAGTGTCGTGAATTGTATCTTATTTATGGTGATACATGATTCATTTAACCGACTTCGAATAGTATATATGAATCAATGAAGAAGACAATTACAGGATGACCCACCCCTTTGACGATGTTGCTTCAGAGGAGAGCAACAGCGACAGTGAAAACGAGGATGACGAGGGGAATGAAACGAGTAGATCCCCTTCACCGATCCAATCGACCTGCAGCCCTTCAAGTCTTCGGCTAAGACTTGATGACTATGTCACAGGGGAGGAAGATTTGCAGGGTCAAAAAAAACACCAAAACAGACCTTCAAAGAATGCAAGCCCTCCCATGTGGGCGATATTCCTGTCAAACCGGTGCACGGTCAAGGGGGGCATACATAATATTAGTGTATACCAACTTCCAATGCTCACCACGGAATTAAAGGAATGGGTCTCGAAAAGCAAGTTTATTGGTCATTCGGGGAATATTACCGCCTTTACATTGGGATCGAAGCTGACCACGCTGTCCAAGGATCCAAGTTCAAGTGGGGTTACGAAAAAAAGAATTGTCAGGGGAGGGAAAACTCAGATATGGTATCGGTTTGACTGGAAGTTATTTCAATCTTACTTGATTTCAAGGGGTCTATTTCTGAAGGGCGAACGCACACCGTTGACCCATGACGATGATACGATGAATGATGATCATAGCCCCTTTGACACAATGTCTGAAAGCTTGTCAGTGCAAGGATATGAAAACGATATGATGAATGGTAGTGACGGACAAACCCAGATTTCATCGGTAAGAGAGCAAGAAAACGATATGATGGATGGGAATGATGAATCGGTGACAGATGAAGATTTCGGTGAATACACAATTGATGGTGATGACAACGACGATGGCGGTTTTCTGGAGAACGAACCCCTCCCTAATCAACGAAATGTCAAAAACAGTGGGGCGGGGGCTCATGTCTTGAAGTGTTGGCTCTGTACATTTTCCAATTCTCCAATGGCAGTCGACATGACTGATTTCATCACTTCAAATATCCACCGCATGGATCTGTTTTACATTTCGAGTCAAGTGAGGAATGCAATTCTCGAGAAGTACCCTTCGGCCAGGGGTGCTCGCAAAAGGGAAATTGCCAGACACATTTCGAGGCATATGATAACGGGGAATGTGAGAATGGCCACCAACATTCACTCGCTGACAATGCTAGCTGAAAATCTCCGGTCGAGTATGTATCAAAGGGATCCAGAGACGAATGAGCTTGTCATTGACACCAAAGTTTCTGATCAATATTTGAAGGTCATTGCTCAGATAACACAAATTTATAAGTGTGACACCAAAAGACTGTTATTTTGAAAATGAATTATATATATATATAAATACTCTGCCAAGACATGTCAACGACTGTGAGGATGGCTGACGACAGAGACCTTATTTACGTGTGCTTCTTGAAGGATTTACACCCGACGGACGAAAGTATGAGCAACTTCATCACCAACAAAATTGGACGCCTGTTGCATGGTATTGGTACTCACCATGTTGAGTTGTGTATACCTTCGAATAATGGCGCTCATTGTCTTTCGACAAGTGTCTATCAGAACGAACTTGTCTGTACCAGCTCGGAAAAAACGTTTCGAAACCCTGGCTATCACGTATTCACTATCCCTGTAAGCACCCAAGGTTTAAATCGCATGAAACAGTTGATTAAGCTCCATGCCTCCATCACGCCCTTTAGTGCATTGGGGATGTATAGTTCAATCCTACCAGTTCAGATATTTCCAGAGGTTGTGACGGGGGGCACTTTCTGTTCCAAATATGTAACGGAATTGCTCAAGGTGGGCGGGGTGGAAAGTGTAAATCGATTGAATCCCAATATTGTCACACCCAGTAAACTTTTCAGGGTTATTAGCAAGAATTCCAATGTCCTGGGAAGTGTCGCTCATAAAAAGAGTTTGATGCAGGGGAACGTAATGGAGATGAAACCTCTCATAAATTGATTTTCTATAAGGGGTTGAGTACCAATGTTAAGTACTATTTGTGAAGTTGCACACTTAGAATAAACTAATCGAATAATTAGTTTATTACCCCTTTTAAATTCTCAGTAGTAGAATCAACTTTCTCAAAAAAGGTATTGAAATACATTAAATACATATGCGAATTACCTGAAAACGAAGAGAAGAGGGGTGCGAGCCATTGAAAATCATGACCATCCACACGCAATGGTTAAGGGTTTTCAAGGAGGAAGTTCCAAAGGCATTCTCAAGCGAAGTGCCGCGGGATGTCTCGTGTGTAATTTACGATGCCATGCCCATGTTGATGATTGGAAGTTCAAACGACCGGCAGATGACGTGGGATGAATTCATTTCTCGGAACTTTGCGAATCAAATCCGCCGTAGCTTTTCAATGGGTGTATCCACCGTTGTCCTGTCCTTTGATGAGTATTCTCTGGGACCTTGCTCAAAATCCATTACGCAGAGTAACCGAAACAAAATGGCTACCCCCTTTGTGTTCCATGAAAACCAATTTCTTGAGAATCTGGTCCCTCTAGATCTCAACTCGAGACTACGGAACAGGGTGTACAAACGCCGCGTTATCGAGTGCATCACGCGCTTGATCCCCGAAATGATCCAACTTAAATCGCCCTCACAAAGATTCATTATTGATTACATGGATGCACCGAGGATTTTTGTCCTGGACAAAACTTCCAAGGAAATCCTAGAAGACCGCTTGGATATGCCCCCCAAAGGCGAGAATGACATAAAGTTTACTCGTTTTTGCCGCATGTTTGACAAAAGTGTGGTGTATTCCGTCGATGGGGACTACCTGTTGATAGCTCTTAATGAGATTGAAAACATTCAGAATCAAGGAGGGGTGTCCCCGAAGATCTTTATTCGTAGGTTGCGCTACAAAATGCCCGGGGAAAAGCGCAAGGCTGAAGGACAAGTCGGGCACTCCAGAGAGTATGAGTTTGTTGACATTCAGAAGCTATACGACAGTCTCCAGAAGGTGCTACAGACCAGGTTATCTGGATCACTGGATGGGTTTTACATGAAAATTTTATCTCTTCTCGTGGCTCTTTGTGGCACCGATTTCTCACGGCAACTCCCGTTTGTTACACCCCCAAAGCTGTGGGAAATCGTAAAGACACGACTGATTGCATCCCATTTGATCTCCAGCTTCGACAAGGAAAAGAAGCAAATCGTCGTGGAGAGCGCCGTCAATGGATTGATTGCTTGTATCTACAAGCAGATTTACGCCAAACATTGCCAGGGCAACTCAATGGAAATGGTTTTATCATCTTTAATCAAATCAAAGCTCTCGGAAAACACAAAGAAGAAGCTACCGAGCATTCAGAGGGTGGATGCCACCGTACGGAACGCCAATTGGGTGCTCATCTATTGGCAATGCAATGAGCCTGTGAAGATACTCTCGGATCAAGGTGAAACTTCATGGGATTACCAAAATTGCTTCCCTGACGTGTCTATGTCGTCTGAATTCGGCTTTCGGAAAAGTCTCAAGAACGGCGCGATCCAATGGTTGGACATTCAATCGGATGTGGAAGGTTCAGAAGACGAGTCAGATTTTGAAAAGTAGTCAATGAACCTATATTCCATCTAAATAGTTTGCAGAGTTTTGTTCCCATTCATCCAGCTCTTTTTCATTTCTCAACAATTGGTCTCTGTATAATTTCAAATGGTTATTCAATTCGTTTTCATCGTCAAACCATTGTCGAAGTGTTCTCTCTGTCGGTTTAATCCTCCATCCTTCCCAAAAGGGCGGAGGGGGCGGCGGCGATAATGTCCCATCTTTTAATGGATCAAGGGATTGCCCCTGATACCCCAACAACCCTGTTTGGGGGTCAAGGAAAATCTCCTCCTCGGTGTTTTCATCCACTCTCTCCATTTCAATACTCGAGGATTTCGAACCCTCTGATCCTCTCCGATTGTACTTCGCTCTCTTATTTTCCAGTCCACCTCGACCCTTTATAGTCAGTCTAGATGGACTCCCTTCAATCTTTTCCGTATTCTCATACTCTTTCATGTTCCCGTAATTTACACCTAAGAAAGACAGGGGGTCCCCCCCTCCAACACATTGATTGCATTGGTCTATGATGCTGAAGGAAGTGGGAGACGAGGAGATCGAGAATTCGAACATTGATTGGATTGGTCTATGATTGCATTGGTTTCCATTCAAATTTTGCAGAAAAATTTTCATTTTCACTCCTGTGTAATATTGAAAAAAATTCTGGGAGGTCCGTGAGAAATTTCCATCCATTGCTTTGATTTCTCCCTGGAAAATCGATTTCCATGTTTCTCATCAAAGCTGTGATTAAATCCACTTGATCTATATCGGGATAATTTTGAAAATCGTAATAGTAATCAACCGTCGGAGGGCATATAAATTTGTCATCAGTGATGACTCACTCGGCACATGGATAAATTATCATAAACAGCAATAAAAAAATTTCATAAGTTTTGTCAGCAATGATTCCAAAATATTACGGGAATAAATTATTAGCAATTGTGGTAATTTTATTTTATTCTAGTCGGCAATGGTGACAAATTTAGCTTCATACATTTAAAACAATTTAGTTTCATAAGTTAGTCAGCAATGGTGACCAATTTAGCTTCATGCATTTGAAACAATTTAGTTCCATGAGTTTGGATCAATTTAGTTTCATAAATTGGTCAGCAATGGTGACCAATTTAGCTTCATGCATTTGAAACAATTTAATTCCATGAGTTTGGATCAATTTAGTTTCATAAATTGGTCAGCAATGGTGACCAATTTAGCTTCATGCATTTGAAACAATTTAATTCCATG
>Ga0129333_10007034_pt1 | contig 10654 bp, 6 predicted proteins | sample CPB6_08_DNA_FD_94474 | JGI IMG/M metagenome (GOLD analysis project Ga0129333, IMG submission 94474) | Freshwater to marine salinity gradient microbial communities from Chesapeake Bay, USA - CPBay_Sum_0.6_0.8_DNA | ecosystem: Environmental > Aquatic > Marine > Coastal | place: USA: Chesapeake Bay...
AGCGGCCACTATTGCATCGGATAAAACACTACAGGGCCTAATGAAAGACAGGATTCTAGTCGAGGCTCTCTTCCCGGATGCAGATCGCGACCTCGGGAAGGAAGACCTTGGTGAGGTTTCACCTGAGGATCTTGACGAAGCCAACAAGCTTCTGATTGACTACATCTGGTCAAATATTCAGACCATGCAGAACACCTCAGCAGCCGTTCCCGGTTCTCCTCCAAGGAACATTATGCCTCAAACTGATGACGTAGACTTCCAGACGCCACTCACTGCTGGTGACATTGACGTTGCAGATCCACACGCACCTTCTCCAACCGCTGAGTCATATCGTCGGTCGGAAAGGGTTGTCGTTGAAAGATGGATGAAGCTAGCAGGAATTCTAAAGGGCTGAAACCTTTTCCTTCCACCGTTCCTCCGCCTACCTATGTAATTGAGACAGGGTAGGCGGAGGAACGGTGGCTTCTTTTTCTAACACGGTTGCACCCACACCATATGGGTTCTTCGACTCAGACACATCATTCGTGTCAGAGGCAGATTCCTTGGTGACGTTTGTCAAAAGAAAGCTTGGTGACGATGTGCTCTCGGTTGAGCTCACCAACAAGATGATATGGTCCTGTTTCGAAGAGGCCTTTCTTGAGTACGGATCTATAGTCAACCAGTACCAGGCAAAGTCCCAGCTTTCAAACCTACTCGGTGGAGAAACTGGAAACCTGAATGAGGCAACTCAAAAGTATCCGAGACAGACTCTTGAATTTGCCCTCAGAATGGCTGAACCTTACATCACAGCTGCTGGTCTCGGAGGCACGTATAACACAGTGTCAGGATCGATAGACCTTGTTGATGACAGGCAGGATTATGACCTGTACACGGATTTGAAGGACGGTGCAGGAGTCCCAATTGTGAGCTCATCCCTGAACCCGTCCCGTGGTAAGATGAAGATATTGGAGGTATTCCAGCTCTCACCGCAGGCCGCTTACCGATTCTTTGATACGACCTCGGCAATCAACTACCTCAACAACGAATTCAGCTTTGAATCTTTCACACCTGAGACGGTCTTCTATATCCTGCCCGTCTTTGAAGACGTCCTCCGCGGTGGACAGATGAGCATGTCGAACAAGGTCAGGAGGTCTCACTATTCCTATCAGGTTGTTGGTACTAAGATCAGGATATTTCCAATGCCTGTCACAGACAGGCCAAATTCAAAACTGTGGATCAGGGTCGGGTTTGGCCAGGACCCGCTCAATCCTAACATAACAGACAGTTCAATCAACGGGGTGAGCAACCTTGCGAATGTGCCTTTCGGTAACCTCACTTACTCTGCAGTGAATTCCATCGGAAGGCAATGGACAAGGCAGTACACAATGGCCCTTTGCAAGGAAGTCCTGGGCCTCGTGAGGTCAAAGTTTGGAAGCGTCCCAATACCCGGCGCTGAGCTCCAGCTAAACGGAGCTGACCTGATATCACAGGGGAAGGAAGAGAAAGACAAGCTTGTGACCACTCTCAAGGAGATGCTGGATTCAATGACATATGACAAGCTCATCGAATCTCAGGCAGCACACATGGACAACCTACAGAAGGTGCTGAGGGGATCTCCAATCCCGGTCGGCCGCGCAATCTTCATAGGGTGATGCATGGCAAGGCTGTTCATCACGTCTAGAGAGCTCAACCTGATCAGTGACATTACCAAAGAAGTCATAAAGGACGTCATCGGACAGAAAGTTTTCTACTACAAGGTGAGAAGAGAGCTCAGCAACGTCCACGATGTGTACCAGGAGTCACAGAATAAGGTCTTTGACCCACCAATAGAGCTCGATGCCCTTGTTGAATGGCAGCCAATGGAACAGAGGACGAATAACTTCGGAAGTGAACTGTACTCCAGCGTCACGGTCAACATTCATCAGAGAGACATCTTAGACAAGAATGTTGTGGTGAAGGAGGGAGACTTCTTTTCCTACGGTTCCACCTTCTATGAGGTGACAAGCGTCATACCCATATCGAAGATATTTGGTCAGATAGAGCATACAACCGGCCTCAAGCTCACAGGCAAGCAGGCAAGGGAAGGGATCATCAACAAGTTTCCTCTTGGTCCGACCTCAGAGGCTTTCACTGAAGGTGATGCCGTGCAGGACACGTTTGTCCAGCAGAGGGGCTTCTCTGTCAACGCACAGGGAGAGACCAATGATGTCAGGGATCTTCGAAAGAATGGGGTGCTGCAGGATCCTGTCACAGGTCCGAAGGAAGTCCTTCCTGACGGAGTGTCATCAAGTTTCTACGGTGACGAATGACTACAAGATATGACAAGAAAAAGGACATTCCCAATGTTCTTCCAAGCGGATATGAAGGATCGAATACCGCACCTGAGAACACGGTCCCATCCTGTGGCATAGAGGACGTTGACAGGGCGTTTTTCTCACTTTTCAATGAAAATCTTCCCATGGTCTACAGGCTTGGAAAAGAGAGCGGAGACTTGAGAAGAATCCCAGTCGTATTCGCAAGCGGTGAGAGGTTTGCCCTTGCATCAAAGAAAGAGCCGTTACGAGACAAGAACAACACCTTGATTCTTCCCCTCATATCGATCGCCAGGTCAGGTGTTGAGCAGGAGAGCACAAAGGGAATGGCTCTCTCTGACCGCTACAACGAGATGGTCATCAAGAGGGAGATCAGCAAGGAAGACTCAATTTATCAGAATCTTGCAAACCCTCACGGATTCAAGAACGTTCCAAAGCCGGGCAAGGGAAGTGACTATTCCCGGACAAGAAGCTACGAGGAGTCAACAGGAAGGTACCTCGATCCCAACCTTGGGAAGGGCCTCTACGAGACGATAGTGATTCCAATGCCCAAATACTTTACCGTAAAGTATGAAGTGACATTTTGGGCGCAGTACAACCAGCAGCTCAATGACATGATGACCTGCCTCATGGGAGCATATGTCCAGCCTGGCAACAGGACAGTCAAGATAGAATCCAATAAGGGTTACTGGTTTGTTGCGTACTTCGATGCCGCATTCTCGAACGGCAGCAACTTCGATTCTTTCACTGACGACGAGAGGCTCGTAAAGTCAAGCATAACCGTCGAAGTGCCAGCATACATGATCCTTCCAAGTTTTCCAAACTCACCGAACGGTGTGAGAAAGTTCGTGTCAGCTCCCGTTATATCATTCGGATATTCATCTGATGAATCAAGTTCACCACAGGAGACACTCCTGAAGAGTGGAAAGGTAGATCCATACCTCCTGTCATCGGTTTCAACAGAAGACTCCCCAGTTCCTGGAATGTCAATAGGAGAGTCAGGTAAGGCCCAGACCGAGTCTATGGCAGGTGCCTATCGTCAAGGTGCAACAACCTCAAACTTGAGTGTAAATGACAGTGCAGTTGGAAACGTGGGATCAAATTTGAAGAAAAGAAAGACCACACAGACCTACGATATCGACCCAGCCACAGGTGAAAAGAGAGAGGTTCGTGTATATGTAAGCACAGTAATTTCTAGCAAAGGCGAGCAGGTTTTTACTTTGCAAGATCTTGGTAAGATTTCCTGATTGTTTGACCTGCTCCTGATATTTACAGTAGATTGGAATCCTAAAAGGAGTGAATGATGGCAGAGTCCACCTTTAGATCACCTGGTTTCTTTGAGCAGGAGATCGAGCTTGTCCCCGGGGCTGTGCAGCCCTCAGGCGTTCCTGGAGGAATCGTCGGAACAGCAGAGAAGGGTCCGGCCTTCGTCCCCGTGACCGTTGCAAATTACGTTGACTTTGTTGCCAGGTTCGGTGACCTCAACCCAGAGAGGCCTGCAAGTTATGCAGCGCAGCAGTTCCTTGCCAACAGGCAGGCCCTCACCTTCACCAGGGTCCTTGGGGCCGGAGCAAACTCGACCCTTTCTGACATAAGCGACACCGTCGCGAACGGAACGGTGAAGAATGCAGGTTTCAAGGTCACTTCGGCTGTGTCAAACCTTCCTTGGGTCCAGCATGACGGAGCTGTTCAGTTCCTTGCTGCTCGTCACTTCATCTCAGCGTCAACTGATGGTCCGTCCGAGATGGAAGGCTTCCCGGTTTTCACTGACAATCCAAGCTTTGGAGTCACTGGTCTTTCTTCTGACACGGTTCACGTGGTCAGGGCCGTACTGTTTGCAGCTACCGGTTCAAAGGTTGGAATTGCACCATACAGCACCACTGACTTCAGTGGCCAACTGGCGGATGGAGCATTTCTCGGTCCGGAGAGCCTCACCAATGGCCTGGACAGGAAGTTCAAGGTTGTCATATCATCGTCACTCGGTTCGACATTCTCGAAGGACGACGGTTATCCTGGCCTTCGGATCCTGACGGCTTCCCTTGACCCATCAGATGACTCTTATGTCTCAAGGATCATGAACACCGATCCTGACCTCTTCTATGCAAAGCAGCACCTTCTTTACCTTGAGTTTCCGGTTGAGAAGGAAATAGCACCAGTCCAGACCGGTTCGGCTACTGACTACACGGTTGCAATACTCTCAGGAAATGACACGTGGAGAGACACTTACGGAAGGTTCGACACGAGGTACACGACACCTCGCACTCCTTCAATCATATCACAGCCATACGGAACATTCGAGTATGATCTCTTCCACTTTGAGACCATAAGCGACGGTGAGTATGCAAATGACAAGTTCAAGGTCTCGATATCGAACGTCCAGGCAAGCACCGATCCTGCCCAGCCGTACGGAACCTTCGATGTTCTCCTTCGCAGCTTCAACGACGATGACATTGAACCTGTGAGCCTTGAGCAGTACATTAAGGTGAGCCTGGACCCGAGGTCATCAAACTACATCGCAAGGATGATCGGTGACAAGAAGGTCACATATAACTTCGATGCAGACCAGACTTCCGAGAAGAGAATCGTTGTCTCGGGCAAGTACCCAAACAGGAGCATAAACTTTAGGGTTGTAATGAATCCTTCCGTTGAGAGCGGAGGAATTCCGAAGGATGCCCTACCGTTCGGATTCAGGGGAATTCCTGTTCTCAAGACAAATCCAGCTCTCACAGACGGGTTCGACAGCACTCTCACCTTCGGTGGAAAGACATTCACAGGATCACCCAGGCTTGAGTCGAACCTTGGTTCCTCACAGGCCACCACCACAATAACCGGTTCCATCATTCCTCCCCTGCCATTCAGGTTCAAGGTGACTCGTGGAACAATGAACGAGTCGTTCCCCAACATCGGAAACCCAGGAATCAATGAAAGGGCCGACGCAAGGTTCTTCTGGGGTGTCAAGTTCGATTCCGTCCCGCTCACCGGATCGGTCAATGATGCCATCCTGAACTCAAACATCGGCACCCTTCAGAATCAAACAGTTAGAAATTACACCAAATTCCAGGGAATATCGAAGCTCGGAACTCTCTTGGATTCCTCTGAGGCCGATGCATTCAATGCCAACAAGTTCACGATGGCAAGGGTGGCCCTGAGCAACAGCTCATTCACTGAGGTGACAGGAACTGCCGCAGCGCACATGAGGGAAGCCGCATACATCAGGAACGCAGCTCCAAGCCCGGTCGATTACAGGATCTCAGTGAATGGAGTCAATCGAGTGTCGATGGCTACTTTGATAGCTTCTTCCTCGCAGGTGTTCAATAGGTTCCAGAATTACAACAAGTTCTCAACCATCTTCTACGGTGGATTCGATGGCCTGAACATTCTTGACCGAGACAACCGTCTCATGAATGATCGAGCATCATCAACCGAAAGCGGATACAACGGTGTGAACGGTAAGGCAAACGGAATCGTTGAGCAGGGACTCAAGGCAAACGCCGCAGGAACAGGAGTAAACAACAACATCGTCTCCTCCTACCGTTCAGCAGTCGACATCATGACCGACGAGTTCACGACACGGATAAATCTACTTGCAATTCCTGGAATCAGGGAGCCGCTGGTCACGAACTATGCAGGAGCCGGATGCAAGAATTACCAGCTTGCAATGTCCATCAAGGACATACCGTCCTATGATGACAATGGATTCAGGATATTCGATTCCTCAACAAGGAAGCCAAACATAAGGCAGACTGCAGAGGCTCTCACATCCACCGGCGTCGACAATAACTACGAAGCCGCATACTTCCCAGATGTCTATCTTGACGACTCGGTGAACCTCAGGAGAGTGAAGGTTCCTGCTTCTGTGGCGGCCCTCGCAGCAATATCATACAACGATAGGACGTCTTTCCCGTGGTTTGCTCCGGCAGGTTTCAATCGAGCCGCACTTTCCTTCGTGAACAACGTGGCAGTAAGGTTGAACCAGTCTGATAGGGACACCCTCTACGACAATAGAATCAACCCAATTGCATCATTCCCACAAGGCGGTTTCGTGATCTTCGGCCAGAAGACACTGCAACTTGCGAGGAGCGCACTTGACAGAGTCAACGTTAGAAGGCTTCTTCTTGAGGTCAAGAGGATCGTCTCTGATGTTGCAAAGAGGCTCTTGTTCGAACAGAACAATTCAACAACAAGGTCAAGATTCCTCAACACAGTCAACCCACAGCTCGCCCTAATCCAGGCCCAGGCAGGAATTGAGCAGTTCAGGGTCGTTATGGATGAATCAAATAACACCGAACTTGACGCAGAACAGAACAGGCTGAATGGTAAGATCGTGATAGTCCCAACAAAGACCATTGAGTTTATTGCGATAGACTTCATCATAACACCTTCAGGTGTTTCGTTCGAGTGATAGTTAGGAAAGACAGGAGAATTCATGAGTTTCCAGTTCCAGAGCCCAGGCGTTGCTCTAAACGAAATCGATAGATCAGGTACCCAACCCGTTCTCCCGCAGGGAGTTCCGGCTGGCGTGATTGGCACGTCTGTGAAGGGTCCCGCATTCGTTCCAATCACAGTCGCGAATATGTCACAGTATGTTGCGGCATTTGGTCCGACTGACGGTGAGAAGTTTGGACCACTCGCAATGAACGAGTGGCTCAGGAATGCAAGGTCAGGCCTGTTTCTAAGGGTTCTCGGTGCAGGTGATGGAAATGCCAGGGTGACATCAGGTCTAAACCCAGGCAGGGTCACAAACGCAGGATTCATAGTAGGCGATCGTCAGGTCCAGCAGAACGGTCAGCTTGGCTCTAACCCTTATGCGCTTGGACAGTACCCAGGAAGAACCTTCTTCCTTGGAACATTCATGTCCGAGTCTAATTCGAGCACAATTTTCTCCGAGGCCGGAACTCAGACAAGCGCTAGAGCCGTTCCCATAGTCAGGGGCGTTCTTTTCACACCAAGCGGTGTCATTGCGGCTCTTTCTGGAAATAACGGGCAAATCAACACGCTAAATGCAACGACTGCGACTCCATCACAGGTAGGATTCCTTACGGGGGCTATCAGATTCTCAGACGGAACAAACGCAGGATTGCAGGAGTTTACCCTCTTCCTGTCAGGACACATTGCAACTTCGGCTTACCCGAACGTAATCACAGCATCATTTGATCCTGCAGCACAAAACTATTTCACTAAACTCTTCAATCAAGATCCCTTCAAGACAGAGCAGGCCGGTCACCTTCTATACACGGCATACGATGTATACTCACAGTATGCAGTCGCGACAGGCTCGGGCATCACAAATCTTGGCCCTCTTACTGCTGCGACCGCGAAGGCAGAAGAGATTGCATTCGTCCTCACAGGATCACAGACTTTCAACTCAGGAACTGTGGTTGTTCCAAACTATGAGGGATTTGAGGACAGGTTCGATCATCCTTCGTCACCTTATGTGATCTCACAGGATTTTGGTGGATCTCCTGTCAATCTCTTCAAGATTCACTCTCTTGATGATGGAACTTATGCGAACACAAGAATAAAGATCTCTATCAGCAATATCAAGCCATCCTCAGATCCGACGTCTGAGTATGGGTCCTTCGACCTTGCAGTTAGAGAATTCGATGACACGGATGACAACCCACGCGTGATTGACCCCTTCCCTGGGTTGACCATGAATCCGGCATCGGAGAATTTCATTGGCAAGAGGATTGGAGACCTCAAGACTTACTTTGACTTTGATAGGGTTGATGGATCACAGAAGATTGTCACTGAGGGTCTCTATCCTAACAGGTCAAATTACATCAGGGTCGAGATTCCTGACGATGTAATGAATCAGGAGGTTCCAGCAAACGCGCTACCGGTTGGTTTCCGTGGAATGTATCACCTTGTTACCTCCGGGTCTTCTTTCCTTGCATCACCAAACTCAAGTGACCTGTACAGGGGAGCAATAGTCCCACCTGTACCGTTCAGGAGGAACATTGCAAAGGGTACAGGTAACGCTCTTTCCGTGAGTCAGGTACTTCACTGGGGAGTCCAATTTGAAGCTAATGACAGTCTATTGGAGCCCAACAAGAATTCAGTCTCGAACAGGGACATTGCCTCCAACACAAAGTACTTCCCGAGGTACCACACATCGGTTGCAAATTCTTTCGTTGGTGACAATGCGGGTGCCGTAGATGCAAATGGTACAGTGTACGATGCTGACAGGTTTAACAACAACAAGTTCACAATAGAGAACATCCAGGTCATCACGGCGAGCAACGGACTCCCAGATCCAAACCAGTGGGGATCGGCGGCATACACGAGGAACGGAGTTCTTCAGTCTGGATTCTCAAGGAAGCTGAGGGTATCTGACCTCGCGGACGCAGGTTTCGGAGGAGGTGGTGCTGACGTTAGGAAGTACGCCAAGTTCACCTTCCCTCTCCAGGGTGGATTCAATGGATTGAATATCTTCAACCAGGACAAGTTCAACCTCACAAATAACGCAGCGCTGCGAGAAATGGATTACTCGGCAACACAGGGTGGTCCAAATGGTGTGACAGTCGCAACCTACAGGAAAGCAATCGACATACTTGCCAACAAGTCAGACGTTGATATCCAGCTTCTTACGATTCCTGGACAAAGAAATCCCGGTGTAACCGATTATGCAATCGACGCTGTTGAGAACAGGTTCGATGCCATGTACATCATGGACATCGATGAGTACAACAACGGATCAGAGGTCATAACAGGATCGAACACGGATGCAAATGTTTCAATTACTGCAAACTCATTCTCACAAAGAAGGCTTGACACATCATTCGCGGCCGCGTACTATCCTGATGTTATTGTGACTGATCCTACAACATCGACAAACGTTGTTGTTCCTCCATCAGTTGTGACACTGGGAGCCTTTGCACTCAATGATGCTCTTGCATTCCCGTGGTTTGCACCTGCCGGATTCACGAGAGGAGCTCTTTCGACGACCACAGAGACTGGAACAAGGCTCAACAGGTCAAACCTTGACACGCTCTATTCGGTAAGCATCAACCCAATAGCCTCGACACCTGCTGAGACTGGCACCACTCCGATAATCTACGGTCAAAAGACCCTTCTTGCAAGGTCTTCTGCACTCGACCGCGTGAATGTCAGGCGCCTCCTCATTGAGATCAGGCGCAGGGTGAGAGCAATTGCGAACACATTCCTCTTCGAGCCGAACAGGGCGGCAACGCTCGCCAGGTTCCAGGCCGCGGTCACACCGATACTCTCACAGATCCAGACCCAGCAAGGTGTCACAAGGTTCCTTGTGAAGATCGACACAACCACAACGACACAGGCCGATGTTGAGAACAATACAATTCGCGGCAAGGTCTTCGTTCAACCGACAAGGTCAGTGGAGTTCGTCTCACTGGACTTCGTGGTCACCAACCCAACAACATTCAGTCAGGAAACTTGATTAAAGATTTCCTTGTTGCGATATAGATAAACGTAGGAGTCAAAATGGCAGAGACGCTATCAGTCACAGATATGTTGCCCAACAGGTTCGAGCCGAAGCGCAAGTTTCGGTGGGTACTTGCAATAGAGGGCATCGACGCATTCCTCGTCAAGTCAACGGCGAGGCCAACTGTTGAAATTTCAGAGCAGCCCATTCACTGGATCAACACAGTGAGGTACATCTCAGGAAAGCAGACGTTTGGAACAATATCAGTAACTCTTTACGACCCAATTGCTCCATCAGGCGCCCAGCAGGTTATGGAGTGGGTTAGGACTCACTACGAGTCGGTCTCAGGCAGGGCAGGCTATGCAGACTTCTACAAGCGCGACCTGCAGCTCAAGATGCTCGACCCCGTCGGAACGGTCGTAGAGCTTTGGGACATCAAGGGAGCCCAACTCACGAACGCAACATTCGGTGACCTTGGTTACGACTCTGAGGATCCCACCGACATTGCCCTGACGCTCAGGTTTGACAACTGCGTCCTCCAGTTCTGATTCTGTACTGAATCATTCCTGAAAATAAGATCGCTCCCGGCCGGTTCTGCCCCGACGGGAGCGATTTTCTTTTTACTGTCATTTTCTATTTCGTATCATTAATCTGAAATCAGCTTGGAGGAAGCTTGTCAGATCGTAATGAGAGAAATCAAGTGTTCGGAGGATCCCCGGGAATTCCGACACGGGATGTGATGAAGGATGACTTTGGATTTGAGATTCCGGTAGAGTCAGTTCCCATGCCGTCACGGGGCCTTGTCTATCCATCAGATTCTCCTCTTCACGGAAAGGACACAATCGATATCAAGGCAATGACTGCTCGTGAGGAGGACATTCTAACCTCTAGGGCTCTCATCAAGAAGGGAACCGTCATCACCGAGCTCATCAAGAGCTGTGTGACTGACAAGAGGATCGAT
>Ga0129333_10007036_pt1 | contig 10652 bp, 8 predicted proteins | sample CPB6_08_DNA_FD_94474 | JGI IMG/M metagenome (GOLD analysis project Ga0129333, IMG submission 94474) | Freshwater to marine salinity gradient microbial communities from Chesapeake Bay, USA - CPBay_Sum_0.6_0.8_DNA | ecosystem: Environmental > Aquatic > Marine > Coastal | place: USA: Chesapeake Bay...
ATCCCCAAACCTGTTTCAAAGGGTTTCCATGTAAGTGATGGTGTGAATCCTAAAGATGGTATCGTCCATGACATCATGAAAGCTGATTGTGCCTCCACAATATCAAATCCTGAACCATTGAATGACAATGCATTTCCGATTGTATTCACAGCGGATAATTCACCACGTGATTGAACATACTCTACTTGCATATCCAATCCGAATGATGGCGTGAATGCATAGCGAATTGATCCGCCGATAAATGGATCCATCGATGTTGAGGATCCATCGAATCCATTGCAGCAATTATCAAGTCCGGGCAATGACTGAAATGTACCGGTGAATTGTGTTCTTTGCATTCCACCAAGAAGACCAAAAGACCATGATGATCTATCAAATTGAGCTTGCAATTGCACATTGATTATCATCATCGATGCTAGAAATCTCCATATTCCATTCATGATGATGTCCTATCTAATAATGATGCATTGTTGAGAATCTCGACCATATCTCGACTGCAAGACCAGTCTATACATTCCGGCAGGCCAATCGCCTTCATATAAGAATGATTCATGTTCCGGAATTGAGATGTTCTGTATTTGCTCTTTCCAGATTTTTTTATCAATGATGCTGCCCTTTGCATCAAACAATGTCAGCATCACTTCTTCACCATGAAAACGGATTGCATGAACTGTGAACACATCTTGAGCCGGAACTGGTTGTATGGATTGCAAAAAGGGCATTCCTGAGAAATCCAATAATCTCACCGAGGAATCAGAGAGTTTACACAAAGAATCCAGTTCGAATATTCCTTTGGCTGAATTTGACAATAATCTCGAGCATGACCAATTCACAGAATCAATGGTGAACATTGTTTTTCCGGGTTCACCCATGATTGCAGCACCTGTAAGTTGTAGCAGTGTGTCACCGGATTTCAATGAAGGTGCATTGTCAATTGCTATATGCAGAGTCCTCAAACGCCCATCAACACTATTCTTGATGATTCTTCCCTGACTTATGACAGGGGACGGATCAAATACCCATGGATCATATTGGATACGCATTGTGATTGAACGTGGAGGACATCCAAGAGAGTCGGGATATCGCTCTATGATGATCGGTATCATCGCCTTCTTTTCCAAGGGATGCGCTTTCACATGAGGTATGCTGAGAGAAACAGGTGTGTATGCATTGTCATATTCAACGGTTACACCTTTGGTGACAGCACAGCCATTTGCATCAATCGCAGTAAGTACATATTCTCTACTTCTTGTTGGAATGCATAATGTTCTGGGAGCTGTACTGTCTTGCAACTCGAGCGGTTTTAGTCCATCTAGATCACGCCATTCATATATATAGGATGGCTTTCCTCCATTTGCTTCTCCGCCGATGATGATTGAATCGCAAGGGCAAGCAAATACACGGTCCGGGAAGATCAACTCCGGTCCATTTACCTTTATAGATTGCTCGGTGGAAATTGAGCATCCTGCAGAATCGATGATTGTGCAGCCAAGGATAAAGTCGGTATCGAATCCGGCAATCTTGAATGTTGTATCTGAAAATTGAATGGGCTTATTATTGATGCTCCAATTCAAAACATAAGGTGGATTTCCTCCCGATGCTCGGATATTTGCGGTTACTGAACCACCCTTGCACATAAGGGTATCAACATCCATGGTCATTTTTAATTGAGGACGGACATTGATTACCATGAATGCCGTTGTTGATTTACCACCATCATCTGTCACGGTCAATGAATAGACTGTTGTTGTATCGGGTGAAAATCTTGGATTGTAAATCGTTGGATTATCCACTCCAGATGTGGGACTCCATAGATATGTAAAAGGAGATTTTCCGCATGTTGCAATTTCACCACGAGATGGGGTGACATCACCAAAGCAAATTGTTGTATCTGAGGCAGGTCGTGGATTTGGTACGGGTTCAACGCATACTGAAATAGTATCGGAGACAGAACACCCTTTTGCGTCCTTCACAAAAACTGTATACAATGTATTGATCAATGGGCTTGCGGTCAGGGTTGGCGTAGAGCTTTGTACATTGATCGGTATCCACTCATAGGTATAAGGGGAGGAACCTCCAGATACTTGAACATTGAATGTCACACTATCGCCTCTGCAAATGCAATATGGTTTTGAGTCTGTTCTTCGTATCGCCAAGGACATCGACTGTTCTGTACTAAATGTAACGGTATCCATTCCCATGCAACCGGAAGAGGTATACACCACCAAGGTATATGTCATGGAAAATGTACTATCCGGAAATGTCACCAATGGACGCGGATCATTTGGATTGTTCAAAAATGTCGATGGTGACCATTCATACCGTAATGTGTCATTCGGATCGGCAATCACCGTTGGCGAAAGACGAAAAGGCGAGATTGGGCTGCAGATGAATTGTGATCTTCCGGCATCGACCTTCGGACACGGATTCAATGTATAGAATACGGTATCGCTTCTCGTTATATTTTGTCCATCCGTTACTGTGAGTACATATCCGTATTGTTTTCTAAATGGTGGATTTTCATTCACTTTTACGGTGACGGGTACAGTATTCAATGCACTGAGTGCTGAGAGTGGTGCATTTCCCAGAGCAGACCATGTATATGTGAATGGAATGACGCCGCATCGAGCGGGAATACCGATTTCACCACCTTTCTGATCGCATACACATTCGGTGATGTCCTGTCCTGCATTTGCATCCGGTATCAGTCGAACATCAACGAATATTGTGTCCTTGTCCATACATCCATTTGCATCTGTCACCATCAATTCATATTTACCCGGCATTGTTGGATAGATCAGTGTACTGGCTTGCATGGCATTTACAATATTTGCATTGCCTGATGATATTCTTCGCCATTGATAGAGATATGGCAATGTGCCACCACGAACAATTGCTTTATTACCTATCTGAATTGTATCACCAATACATAAAACTCGAGCATCATCTCCGGCATTGAGAATGGGTGAATCAACAATTCGAATGGCATATGTATATGTTGCCGTGCAACCTATATCATCAGTGACATTCAACACATATTCATGAATGCCGGGATCGCTTCTTTTGACGGTGAGTGTCGGGCTGAACACCGATCCTATGACTCCGTCTATAGGTGCCCAACGATAGGTCAATGTTCCGGAACTACTGTTTATTGAAGGAGTGATTCGCACAATATCATCATTGCAAGCAAGAATAGTGGACTGTGGTTGTATGATGGGCGCCGGTTTGACGGTCAATGTCATTGTATCACGTCTTTCACAACCGAGTGCATCTTTTACAAAGACGGAAAATCTATATGTACCGACAAACATTGCTTTTGTGAGCATTGTTGCATTATCAGTTTTTCCATCTATGTGATTGCCATCAAGTGAGGACCAAAGATAGGTAAGCGCACCTTGCGCTCCCTGAACAGTTACCGGTATATTCAAAGTAGTTTGAGCACAAATGATTGAATCTTTCAGGGTAACAGTGAGGGGATTATCGACTTTAACTGTTGTATTGAGAGTATCAACCAATATTCCCGAAGAACGACGAATGATCAATTGAACTGGATATGTTCCATTGATTGGTCTTGAAAATTGTATGATTTTTCCTGTTTTGGTTTCACCGGGAAGATTCCATGTCCATGATGTGACATTCGCTGAATCTGATGTATAACCAATGAGTGTGGCGAATTGATTCGGGCATAATGTTCCGGCCGGACTTAGTCCTTCAACACTGATTCTGGAATTGCTTTTATGTCCGAAGGAAACAATATCATGATTTGCAAATGCCCCACCGGTCGAAGAAGTAAAACCAAGCCATGCGGTTTGATTATCCAAATCAAGGAGTGAATCCAGTTTTACATAAGCCGTGATTTTTGGAGTATTGAATTCATCCAAATATACTTTCATGATATTGCTCACATAATCAATGCGCATGACATGAACAGAACCGTCTTCGAGCAATGGTATATTTCTGGATGTCCCCAATGTGATGATATGATCAGGGCTATTGGGATTTTTTCCTCTTGTCTGTATTCCAATGTGATTATCATTGGGATCTCGATATTCGGAATTGGGATATGTATCAAACTCGATGGCAAGACTATTGGGTATATTCATATATCCAATCCCACCACCAAATACACCAATGGCATTTGTACTATTGTTTTGAATGACAAAAGCTATACCATCAGCACCGGAATTCCCCGATTGTGTAATCTGAAATCCAATCTGTATGGAAAAATCACGAGCAACATTTCTCTTTTCTTTCAGCCAAATACCACCACCTTGATTATATGTTGCATCGGTAAGGCGAATACGCTTATTGAAAAGTTTGGCATTTCCCACAAAATGGAACATTGAAGGATCTGTAAACTCGCTGATATACAGATCTCCCTGAGCACAAAGCGTTATGGGAATGAGAAAAAAGGAAATACAAAGGTAAAGGAGTCGATTCATAGGCTTTATTAAGAATAAATAACATTCGTAAAATACGAATGAACTTTATAAGTACTTCAATTGAATTCTTTTTCGACTATGATGATTCTACCGGGATATGTCATGTTTCCAACAACTGTTTCAATCACCGGTTTGGCATCCAAAGTAACCTTCACTTGAGTAGTACCGGGGTTTGCCAAGGCAAATGCCAATTTTGCCATTCCCGCATATCCCCTTTCCTCAAAAAATGAAAACAAATTGAATTCTGTGCTTATGGGTATGGAAACGATTTCACCACCTGCAGGTAATGCAATCGGCCCCTGTACAATTCCTGATATTGTAGGGACATCATCTATGAGAAGTCTCCATTCCAAAGAAGTTAGAGTGGCGAGTCCACCCATTGCAATTCCATTTCCTTTCACGGATTCATTAGGATTTCTTGCTTCTAGATTAACTGTCAATGAAAGCGGAAGAGATTTTCCGGCAACACTATTGGCCAAGGCAATCGTTTCGCCAACAGAAAAATCAGTAATCTTTGACTTCCCTATTACTGCTACCCCTCCAATTGAAACCCTTGATACTGAACCTATGCGGAATTGTACATCTTTCATTGACGAGAGATTCTGCAAGATAGAACATCCTTGAAAGATCAATAGTGAACAAGAAATCGACATCATCATGAACATGAATCGTTTCATCAATATTACCTCTTGATTACAATGCATTGATTATCTACACTTAATATACTTCATTGTCACGAATTCGCTTGATTGCAGTGCTTTTGGAACGGTAGTTAGATATGTATTTCATAAGTATGAACCATTTGAATTCGGTTATTCTAATGGTCTGTAGCAATAAATATTGAAGAATTGACATTGGAACTTAAAAGGTAAAAGCCATGATCACAGTTGAATCAACAATTCTTGCATTGGCAATATTAACAAGCATAGCATTATTGCTATTGCTCTTCAACACTGTCAGAAATGCAATCATATTCAATCATGTGCATCCCACAGAATTGAAAGATCCACATGTTCCATTCGTAAGCGTACTCATACCTGCTAGAAATGAAGAAGACATCATTGAGCAATGTATTCGTTCAATCTGCAATCAGTCATATTCTCAATATGAAGTAATTGTACTCAATGATCACTCCACAGACAAAACAGGGGAGATATTACATAGATTGTCACTCGAATTTCCTCAATTATCCATCATCGATGGTGGAGTTCTTCCTTCTCATTGGATTGGAAAACCGCATGCTTGTCATCAACTTGCAATGAAGGCTAAAGGAGAATATGTTTTATTCACGGATGCTGACACATTTCATGATAGATCGAGCATTGAGTCATTGATGAAGTTTGCCCTCACAAATAACATCGACATGCTGAGTGCAGTACCAAAACAAGAGTTGAAATTATTTTGGGAACATGTTGCAGTCCCATTCATACATACATTATATCTCACCTATCTTCCCCATGATCTGATTTTGAAGAACCCAAATCCTCAGTTCGCAGCGGCAAATGGCCAAGCATTATTATTCAAAAAAGAGTCTTATCAGTTGATTGGAGGTCATACTTCTGTTGCAAACAGCATTGCAGAGGACATCGATTTGGCTATACGCATCAAATCATTTGGAATGCGCCTCTGTCATGCATCTGCTTCTGAGATTATATCATGCAGAATGTATCGTTCTTCTCGAGATGTGTTCACCGGATTTTCAAAGAATGCATTTGCTACAATGCACTTTGACATGCACAAATTACTCTTCTTTGTATCACACCTTTTCATCACCTATGTATTTCCATTCATTGGTTTATGTATCGGCCTCTTACTCAATAACCCATTAATCATCTTATTTAATGGGTTGTCTATCATTCTTTCAATGTCCTTACGATTTATTATTGCCATGTATTTTGGCTATCCTTTGTGGCACTCTTTTTTACATGCATTGACAGCTTCCACATTTATAGTGTTTGCAATCAATTCGGCATTGTGGAGCAAAAAAAAGAATGGAACAGAATGGAAAGGCAGAACATACTCGCTTTCAAAGCAAGCGAAACCTATCATATCATAATCACATGAGGATTCAGCAATGAGAACTATGCCATTTATCGTTCACGGCATCATGTGGCTGGCTTTTCTGATCATTGGTTGTATTCAACTAGCCAAAACACAATTGATTTCAGCTTCGGGAGCAATTGGTATGGGTGTTGTATTTTACAGATACTGTTTGCTACATGCACAACAGTTTCAATGGCAATGGTTGAAGCCAATATTGATCATGCAGATATTCTGCTCAGTTATCCTATGGATATTGGCTTTGTACATCCTGTAAGTGTATATCACTGTTGAACCAATGCTTTTTCAATTCGATTGAACAATGCTGATTTTAATACTCGTTCTTCTATAGGAAAGAGGATGATGATATCTCTCACACCTTTGATGTCAGCGGATCTAAGAATATCGTAATAGGTATGTTCTTTCAATGGGAATATGTCCCCAAATTGTGTGGAGACATGTAATGACAATTTCATTGCTTGAGGATATTTTCTTATCAGTCCTTCAAATTCTTCATGAGTTGAACAAAGATGCAAATGCGCTTTAGGGGAATAATGCCGATACTTCATTCCGGGAGATTGGATATGCGTTTCCCCTTTTTGCACCACTTCAACGTTCTTCTTCAACACAGCTTCTATTTGTTCGGCTGAGATCATCCCGGGACGAAGAATGATGGGGCTTGGTGATAATTTGATGACAGTTGATTCAATACCTACTGTGCATTGTCCTCCATCAAGAACTGCATCTATTTTTCCATCCAAATCTTCCAATACATGATAGGCATTCGTGGGACTTGGTCTTCCTGAAATATTTGCCGATGGTGCACATAAAGGACCACTTAATTTCAATAACTGCAATGCTATTGGATGATTGGGCATGCGAATTGCAATTGTGTCCAGGCCACCTGTTGCTTCTCTTGGAATTTCTTTTTTTGCAGGCAAGACAATTGTCAGAGGTCCGGGGAAAAATGCTTTTGCCAAGAGTTTTGCATCTTCAGGAATATCTTCCGCAAGTAATGCTATTTCTTCAATCGAACTCACATGGGCTATGAGCGGATTATCCGCAGGCCTGCCTTTTGCTTCAAACACATGTTTCAATGCTTGAGGATTGAATACGGAAGCACCAAGACCATATACTGTCTCCGTAGGAAAAGCAATGATTTTCCCATCCTTCAACATAAGTGCGGCTTGCTGTATGTCTGATTCCGAATTACCGTATAAGCGAAGTGTTGTGAGATCACTCATCGTGATTTCCTTACTGTGACAATGTACTCGAATAAAACTGTTCGATGTCTTTGGTGAATTGAATCAGCGATTCCTTTTCGATATACATCATATGTCCAGAGCGATAGTATTTCATGGAAATATTTTTTCTCAATTCAGGTTCCAATGTCAAATGATTGACTGTATATTCTGAGGCAAAAAACGGAGTTGCCAAATCATACCAACCATTTCCTACATACACTTTTAAGAATTTATTTTTATTCATTGCATCTCTGAGTGCATCTCCAACATAAGGAAATCCACGTTCGGCACTTCCCCAATTCCATGGTTGTACTTTGCCTGTAAGAATTTCATAAGGCAAATCGCTTTCGAATCCAAGTGTTGCTCGTAGATAATGATTGACAGTAGCCGTAAATGGACCATAGATCACTGCATTATAACTTGGATCATATTCAAAATTTTCTCCTGCAGCATCTTTATCTGTACCGGTGAATCTGCTGTCCAATCTTCCGACTGTTTTTCTTTCTTCACGAAGAAGTTCTTTGGTGAATCTAAAAATGTCCGGCCTATTATTTGTCGATGCTATGAATTTCTGTGATAGCCCTGTATAACGACTCAATCGTTCTGTTACGGACTTATGTTCGGCCTCGCTTGCCGAATTTCCTTTTGCGAGATAGACGATATATTCATTCAAGGACCAATCACGTATTTCCTGCAAGGTTTTTTCTTGATCTGCTCTGAGTGTGGCATCAAGTTTTCCATGATACATGGCTGTTGCTGCATAGGTGGGAAGGAATAATGCACATGGCAAATCATTGGACGAACTGAATCGTAGTGTTTGAAAATCAAGCACCATTGAAATGAGCAATATGCCATTGACATACATGCCATGTCTATCAGCCAAATGATCAGCAAGATATGCTGCTCTCGTCGTGCCATAACTTTCACCTGCCAGAAATTTCGGTGAAAGCCAGCGCTTGTTTTGTGTGGTGTATAATCGTATGAATGTACCCACGGATGTTACATCTTCATCGAGACCATGAAATTGCTCTTTCTTTTCATCTTTGGCCGGGCGACTATATCCTGTTCCAATGGGGTCGATGAAGACAAGATCGGTAAACTCCAACCATGAATATTCATTATCGACCATTGAGCCCGGTGGTTTTGTCATATCGCCTTTATCTGTCATCACCACTCTTTTGGGTCCGAGCGCACCCATATGCAACCATACCGAAGAAGAACCGGGGCCGCCATTAAATGCAAATGTCATGGGTCTTTTTTCTGAAGAAACATCTGTTCGAACATATGACACATAAAACATCGTGCCCTTAACCACTCCATTATCATCTGTAATGTTCATGTATCCCGTGGTGGCTGTATAAGGAATTGATTTACCCCTGATGGTCACTGTACCTTTTGTGATCACGGGAGTCTGAGAATATTCTTGTGCTTGTTTCTCAGGGGTGGTTTTTTTATCGGTTTGCGCTTCGATGTCAGCCATGGAGATGATTCCAAATAAAAAACAAATTGCGAAAATGCGTCCAATCATGATAAACTCTTCTGAATATAAATGCTTGATTATGATTCTCTGTATACTGTTGTTGTATTTGCTTGCGCTGTTGGAAGTATCAACACATCGCCAATCGTTACATGTGGCGGTCTATTCACCGAAAACAGAATGATTTCAGCAATGTCATTTGCAGTCAATGGTTGCATTCCTTTATACACTTGTTTGGCTCTATCCGCATCGCCATGAAAACGCACAAGTGAAAATTCAGTTTCAACCATACCGGGGTCGATATTCATCACACGGATATTTGTGCCATTCACATCTATCCGCATGGCTTCAGACAATGTTCTCGCAGCGGATTTTGTTGCACAATACACATTTCCCGAGGGATATATTTCTCTTCCTGCGATGGATGCGATATTCACGATATTTCCTTTTTTTCTTTGCACCATTCCGGGGAGCACGGCTCTTGAGACATAGAGCAATCCTTTGATATTGGTATCGATCATTTCTTCCCAATTTTCAATGATGCCATCTTGAATTTTTTCCAGTCCTCTGGACAAACCGGCATTATTGATGAGCGTATCGATATTCTTCCACTCTTCAGGTAAAGAATGAATGGCGGTTTCCACGGATTCTCTTATGCGGACATCGCATGTGATGGACAGTATGCGAATATCTGGATGAAGTTTCAATAATGATTGTTCGAGTGCTGTTAATGCTTCTTTTCTTCTTGCCATCAGAATCAGATTAGATCCCAATTCTGCAAAATGTCGAGCACATGCTTCTCCTATTCCGCTTGAAGCGCCGGTTATGAGGGTGATTGTATGTTGTATTCTATTCATGAGTTTATGAAATGTTGCATGGCCTCTTCGGTCAATCGATATGGAAACCATTCCTTCATGTGAATCGCGCCAATGCCGTGATAAAATTCTTGTGCCGATGTATTCCAATCTAGAACAACCCATTCCATTCTTCCACATCCATCATTCAACGCTCTTGTTGCAAGTAGTTTCATGATGCTAGTGCCAATTCCTTGCTTTCGATGATGTGGTTGAATATATATGTCTTCCAGATATAAAGTGGGCTTAGCAAGAAAACTTGAATATGAATACAATGTGATCACATATCCGCATTCCTGCTCTCCACTCTTAATCAAATATGCCTGAATTCGCGGGTGTTCTCCGCAAGCATCTTTGAATAACCGGGCTTTTGCTTCTTTATTAGGTCTAGCAAGTTCTTCAAAATCAGCCAATTCCTCAATCAATGAGAAGAATGTCTCAAATTCTGCTGGGGTGACGGAAATAAGGGAAGGATTGGCCATATGTGGTATTCTGATGAGAAAAATATTTTGTCGAATATAATCAAATGCAGTATTTTTGCTGTCCATCGAGTTCCGACTTAGCTCAGCTGGTTAGAGCATCTGACTGTTAATCA
>Ga0129333_10007037_pt1 | contig 10651 bp, 14 predicted proteins | sample CPB6_08_DNA_FD_94474 | JGI IMG/M metagenome (GOLD analysis project Ga0129333, IMG submission 94474) | Freshwater to marine salinity gradient microbial communities from Chesapeake Bay, USA - CPBay_Sum_0.6_0.8_DNA | ecosystem: Environmental > Aquatic > Marine > Coastal | place: USA: Chesapeake...
ACATTTGACGAAGAGATATGGGAGCACTACCTGAATTCAGATGAGTATCAGGAGCTCATCTATGACGTAGCTCACATGTCGCAGCAGTCGCTATATCGATTTGCTGATAAATACTCAGTTGGCACATCGCCAAAGCAGATGTTGCGCAACCGGGTACGAAACATGCTCTGGAGACTTTACAAGAAATTTTGACATTCTGATTTTCGCGCAGTATGCTGTGCGAAACACCACATGGGGGTCAGATGTCCGAGCAACCAAAGTTTGTCAATTACTACCTACCGGAGCCAATACCAGTTCCAGATTTCAACGGCGATTGTCGTGGTCTTCCAACTGACTGGTGGTTCCCTCCACTCCGACAAGACAAGCAGGTAAAGATAAACACTGCTCGCGCGCGAGTGATATGCGATTCGTGCCATGCGAAAGAAGAGTGTCTTGCTTTCTCCTTGAAGTACCCGAGCCTGCATGGAATATGGGGAGGAACGACACCAAATATGCGCAAGCGTCTCCGCAATCCAGTAACGAAGAAAAAAGTAGTTAAGCAGTAGACATGCCCATTGACCCAGTAGACAACATGTTGTCTCGTCTTCACAGTGTGAAGAAGATGGACGACAACCAATGGATGGCGTCATGCCCATGTCGTGATGACGACCAGAATCCATCACTTGCGGTTAGCCGTGGCAAAGATGGCGAATGCATGGTGTATTGCCATCGCGGAATGTGCAATGCGGAAAAGATATTCCAGTCTGTTGGTCTTAATCTTGCAAAGGACGGATTTGTGCGCGACGAGCCACCACGTGAGGCAAAGAAGAAGAGCAAGAAGCTAGTAAAGACCTATACCTATCGTGATGAAGACGGAAACGTCTTATACGAGAAGCTCCGCTACCTAGTCGAAGATGGAACCAAGTCGTTTTCGCACCGTCGTCCTGACCCAAGCTCTCCTGGCAACTACATATACAACCTCAAGGACACCCGCAAGGTCCTGTATCGCTTGCCTGAAGTCATAGCTTCGATTGCTGCCGGGGAAGATATCTGGTTGGTCGAGGGCGAGAAGGATGCAGACATCATCTACGAGCGCTATGGCATACCTGCCACGACGATGACGAACGGCGCTAATAGCTGGGACCCGTCGTACACGCTCACCCTCGCTGGAGCTGCGAATGTACACATCCTTGCCGACAATGATGATGTTGGAAAGCTTCACGCAATTGGCGTTCGTGATGACCTCATGGCGGCTGGCATCAACGCAATTGCCTGGGTTTCTAAGCATGCCAAGGATGCATACGACCACATCCAGGCAGGTTACGAAGTCGATGGAGATTCGCTGAAAGAGTTAACCGACAAGGACCTACCAGAGTCTGTCGTAATCGAAGACATCCCAGAGGATGAGGCACCCGAGGAGAGTGCAGAAGACCGGCTACTCGAAGAGATTACGAAGATTCTGAATCGTGAGCAGATGGAGTTCGAGCAGAAACTCAATCGCATTTCATTCGCTCTCAACAACTTCAGTGCCACGTCATTTGAGGATTACGGACGAACTGTCAACTGGCAGGAGTTCTTAACGGAGGCAGACAACGACACATACGAGTGGGTGATTCCAGGATTGCTAGAGAAGCAAGAACGCGTAATCGTCGTAGCCGCTGAAGGCGTTGGTAAGACCATGCTTGCTCGCCAGGTGGCAATTGCATCTGCTGCAGGACTCCACCCATTCACGTTCCAGCCAATGCGTCCTATTCGTACCCTGACTATTGACCTTGAAAACCCTGCTCGTATCATCCGTCGCACTTCTCGCAGCATTATGGAGAATGCAATTCGTCTTTCCCACGCCAAGACAGTTGACGCACACCTGCATATCCACCCGTCTGGTCTAGACCTTACGTCCACAAAGGACCGCATCTTTGTTGAGCAGTTGGTCGAGCAGGTTCGCCCACAGCTGATTTGCCTTGGACCGTTGTATAAGTCATACGTAGATAACGGGAGTCGCACTAGCGAAGCTCTGGCAATCGAGGTAGCGAAGTTCCTCGACCGAATCCGCGACGTGTATGACTGTGCTCTATGGCTGGAACATCACGCTCCACTAGGTTCCTCGATGACCACCCGCGAGCTGCGTCCATTCGGTTCGTCCGTGTGGTCGCGTTGGCCAGAGTTCGGCATCTCCATCACGCCAGACCCCCTCAGCCCTGAGGGCTACGTCTACGATGTGCGGCACTTCCGCGGAGCCCGAGACAAGCGCGCATGGCCAATAAAGATGAAGCGTAGTCTCCGATTGCCATTTGAGGTTATAGAATTTATGAAGGAGTAAAGAGTATGCCGAAAAACAATCAGCCAGTCAGCAGGGAGTTCCTGGCTGAAAGAGACCTGCGCATATTTAAGATGCGTCAGGCTGGCATACCAACCAACGAGATTGCGCGTCGTTTTGGCATGACCACAAGCGCTGTTGGCAGCTCTGTGCGTCGACAGCTAGAGAAGATGAACAAAGAGGCCCTCATGGCGTATCCAGAGGTCCTACGCATGGAGCTGGAGCGCCTGGATGCGTTACAGCAGGCCATCTGGCCGCTAACGCAGTATCGCAAGGTCAAGGCAGACGATGGGACGGAGATACAGGTTGAACCAGACCTTAAGGCCGTGCAGACGCTGTTGTCCATTATCGATAGGCGCGCAAAGCTGCTTGGCATGGAGCAGAACAACGTGAACGTCCAGATGGATGTCACAACGTCACCCGCAATACGCTCAACACTCGCTGGTGCAATACCGAAGTCAGCCGCAGACCAGTTCTCCCCAGAGGCTGAAGCGCGCAAACTCCTCGCATTGATGGGTGATTCTGGCGTGCTCACCAAGGAGTACATTGACGGGATACTCGGCAAAACCCCAGAATTAGAGCAAGCAAACATCATTGAACTTACACCCGCAGAGGATGAGGCTGAACTAGAATCCGAAGAGTGATTCACGAGTCGATTAAGAAGCTGGCTAAGCCAATTGAAAAGCTCCTGCCACTAGAGAATAACCCGCGTAGGGGCGACATAGACGCCATTGCTGCGTCGTACGCAGAATTCGGACAGGTGAAGCCAATCGTTGTTAAAGACAACGGAGACGACACATTCACTGTTATCGCAGGCAATCACCAGGTGGAGGCAGCCAGGAAGCTTGGGTGGGACGAGATTGCAGCAGTCGTTCTTGATGCGGATGACAAAAGAGCCGTGGCATTCGCCCTCGCAGATAACCGCACAATGGAGCTTGGACACTCAGAGCAGTCGCAGATAATTGACCTCATCTCCCAGATATCTACGGATTACTCCTCGCTGTTGGACGACCTGAAGTGGGACGAGTTCGAGATGGCAGCCATGGATGAGTGGGTTGAGCGGAATGAACCAAACGAGAACGACGAACTAGATGATGGCTATGTTCCGCCTCCATTTGTTGGCAGCGTAGACCTCGAGAAGATAGACGTATCGAAGACCGACGCTGGTGAAACCAAACTGACAGCAAAAGACGGCGTTGATGAAGTTGACGCGGTTACCCGTGGCAGTGGTGCAGCGGGAACGTCCACTGCCGGTAAGGCAGTCGTTCAGTACACGCTTGTGTTTGATGATGCGGACCAGCAGCGCGATTGGTATTCATTCATTCGTTTTCTGCGTAGCTCACCCGTATATGAAGGTGATACGACCGCTGAGCGACTGATGAACTTTATTCAGTCACACGCTGACTTTTAGGGCGTCGGGCAACCCATAGCCCAATAAAGATTCCGTGTGCTAGACCGATGATTATTCCCGATACATACATGTAGAGTTTCATCACTTAATCCAGTTAGACAAATCCTTTTCCAGCTGAGCGGCATTGCGTGCGCCGACCATGGTTTTCACAGCATCGCCATTCTCGAACAACACGATGGTTGGAACACTGTAGAGACTGTACACCTGGGCAATCTCTGGGTACTCGTCGATGTTGACCTTGCCAACTTTGAAGTGCTCCCCGTGTGCTTTTGCGAATGCCTCGTACTCGGGCTTCATCGCCTTGCACGGTCCACACCAAGGGGCCCAGAAGTCGACTACTACCGGCTTCTCGCTATCGATGAATGCTGGGAATGTATCTGATGTGACGTCCTCAACCATGACTGTCAGCGTACAGGACAGGCGCCAGTAGCGCAGTTATCGAGGTCGAGCATTTCACCCGTAAAGGCCTGGAGCGGCACAGTGAAGTCAACCTTGCTGAGAAGCTTCTCGTACTGGTCTTCAGTGATTTCCTCATATGGAGGAAGTGGGAAGTTGTGGTCGCTGTGGAGCAGGAAGGACACGGACTTGACGCCCTTGTCGTAGTTCTTTGAGAGCCACTCCTGGATTGCTGGGAGTTCTTCCTTGCGGTAGTAGACGGTAACCGATACGGCGTTGTCAGCCCATACGGTCTGCATCTTCTTGACCCACTCAAGCTGGTCTACAGCAGTCATGTTTGCTGCCAGAACTGCATCATCCGGGGATGTGCATGGGAAGTCCACCACGTAGCGAGTGTGGTCTTCGCGGCCGTCAATACCGATGTCCCACTGGACCTTGTAGCCACGCTTGCGGCATGCATCTACAAGTGGGTCGGATGCACCGAAACGCACCCGTCGGATGTAGAAGCGGGCATACCCAGGGTGAATGCCAGGGGTCACGCCAGGGAGCAGTGAGAGCGTTCCTGAGGGCTGTACGGTCGTTAGACGAACCGATGCTGGCCAACCGCGCTCCTGCGAGTATGTCTCGTCGTAGGCCTTGAGGTGCTTGTACGCCTCATCCAGCCAGGCAACCTTCTCTTCGGAGACCTGGAGGACACCCGTGATGCTTTGACCGAGTCGGGCGTTCTTGCGCACGATTTCTGTCGTCTTGGCATATGGGTATTCGAGGCGTGTGATTTGCTTCTGGACCTTATAGAGCAGCGTTGAGATTTCCTTCAGTTGGGCAAGCGACTCTACGTTTGGCAGGAAGATGGTCGACAGGTTGCATGATTCTCCGTCTGCGAGGCCGATTTCTGCACAGGGGTTGAAGCCTTCGATGGAGTTGTCAACTGCACGCTCTCCAAGACGACCATAAGAACGAGCCAGCTTGCGGTTGACGAGACCATACGGTTCGCCTGAGCCGTCGTAGCCCTTCCAAAGCTCTGGCATGATTTCCTCATAGGCATCGGCATAGATGCTGTTGTTGGAGTTGGCACGCCATGCTGGGATGGTACCCGTAGACCAATTCTTGGCACGAATGAAAAGAACGTCATCTGGGTCACCAATTGCAATCTGTGCTGAACGGCGTGATGAGCCAGATACGACGATACGACCGATGATGTTGCAGATGTCGAGTACGTCGATTGAACGGAGCTTCTTCCCTTCGCGATTCTGCATGACCTTGCAGATATCTGCGACTCCATCGATGAGTGCACCTGGACCGGATGCTGTGCCACCGAATGTCTTGAGTGGTGCACCGAATTCACGGATGAGAATCGTTGAGTATGAGAAAGACTTACCCGTGTCGAAATATGACTTCAACACTGCATGAAGCAGACGCTTCCAACCTTGACGCGAGTCTGGCACGATGATGTCTGCATCGTTGGAGCGTTCGTGAGTAATCGAAACTCCTGCCTTGACCTTTGGTAGTTCGTGAATCTTTGAGCGCTCTACAGAGAAGCCAACTCCACCACCAAGCATGAGGTATTCGAACAGCAGTTCGAAGTCTTCGATTGATTCGATGTTTGTGAAGTAGCAATTGTTCAGTGACGTCGCATTGAACTTCTTGACCAGTGGCGTTCCAAGTTGCCAAAGTGCTCGGCCGGAGAGTGAGCAGCGCAGATTGAACATGTGGTCGAATAGCGCTTCGGCTTCCTTCTGCGTAAACGGTGTACCAATTTCGACAGCACCGTTAATAGCCCGTGTGATGGTTTCTGTCCAAGACTCATTACGACCTAGCTCTTCTATTGGGCGACTGTATGTACGCAGGTATACGACTTCTCCAAGTCCTCCGAAACCCCAAGGTGAGGTCTTGTTCTTGTATGAATCGATGAATTCGGGGGACAGCAACGACATGTCATTTTTCTTTCTGTAGGGATTTATGGAAAACTCAATTTTACACGAGTCACAAAAGTGATGCGTCTAGTTGACTTTTATTCCAAGTTCCCTTGCTTTGTCAACTGTGACATACGTTCCTGCTCTCGCAAGAACGACTTTAGCAGTCGCAAATGGCGTTATCTGCTTTTCTCCATAAATTGTTTCGTCAACGTAGATAAGTTTTTCTTGACGTCGCGAATCATGATTACTATTGCGAAGTGCTATGTGAATATCCTGTGGATTATGGTCAGATGGTGCACAATCACCCGTAGGGTGTCCACAGACTAGGCATGGTTCTCTGTCTGCTCGAAGTATTGGAATGTCTCCAAATAAAGTGTCTTTTGAGTAAAAGGCATCAGACATAGGACTATTCTACACCTGTGGAAAACGTGTATATCGAAGGTACGCTTCATACACATGCCAGCAACCAAGCGAGTGTACGTAATCAAGGACCCTTCTAAATGGAAGGAGTACTCAAGCATCTCCTTCATGAAGCGTGGGGCGTCATCAACACGCTCTGTGCTTTGCTACCTAAAGATGATGCGAGGTAAGCCCGTAACGGCTCTACAGACACGCAAGATGTTTCCTGCGTTCTTCAAGGGACCAGTTGAGGCTGGTCGCATTCTCAAGACTCTTACGAAACGTGGATTCGCTCAAGAGGTATACGAAGGTGCCTGGCGTATCACGCCAGTTGGTGAGAACGCAATTTACTTGCTTGCCGCCAGGGACAAGCTAAAGCATGCGATTGAAGACGACTAAGAAGACGCTTAGTTTCTAAACCAGGCGAAGAATCTCTCCTTGAGAGATGGATTCTTTACGTCGCCTGCATAGATGACTGTGCCAGTCTTTGGTGCTTCAGGAGCAGCAACTGGCGCAACAGCGGCTACCAAGTCATCAGCTTTTGCAAATGTTGGCTTGCTCTTTGGAGCAGCCTTCTTCTTTGCAGCTGGCTTCTTGGCTGGCGCCTTCTTCTTCGGCGCTGCCTTCTTGTTTGTCTTCTTGGCTGGTTTCTTTGATGTCATGTAGACAACGCTAGTACACCCGTAAGCAGTTCTGGCGGAACTGGTTTGTTTGGTATGTTTAGTCATGAAGCTAAGTGACTTCGATAATCGTCTTGACAAGATAGGTCTCGCCTTGATGTCAGGCGTCGAAGCCAAGAACGACAGCGTCAAAGAGTTCGGCATAGGCGAGGACCTGTCGATGAACCTGTTCCTCTGGCGTGCAAACAGGCTAAGGATAATGCTCCAGCTAAGGAACGACATACAGAAGCTCAACCAAAGAGATAGGTTCAGTGCTGTTACGGATGCTCTCGCAATCACCCGTAAGGCTTGGGGCATCGATGCTGTCTCGCTTATCTCTGAGGGATACTTCAGTGAAGACCCTGAGAAGACGAAGGACGTGGAGTTGAAGACCGCATTCCTTAACCCAGATAGTGGCGTTAGGGAATGCCTTACTGTGGCTCATGTCGAAGACGGATACGTTACCTTTGTGGTCAAGCCCTATCGATACGACGTACCACGAACCGTTGTGTGGGAAGACGAGCGATACCATCCTGGCTCTTCAATGGTGCGCGACCAAAACGGCATGTATCCGAACATGTTTCATCGTGTGATTACAACGATTGAGCCTGAACGAGACGACGAAATCTTCGACAAAGAAACGTACTACGAGACTATAAGTACAGGTCTCTACGACTCTGGATTCTTTATACAACATTGGGACTAGTCGAATAATCTTTGAATAATCTTTGTCGTTTGATGCAAGGCAGTATTGAGACTGTCTGCAATGCAGGGTAGAAATAGCATTACTGGCTCTACTCTGACTGCAGTAGGACGTCAACCAAGATGGCATCTCCAATACCTCAACAATGATTCCATTCAGTAAGCGTGTGCCTGGTCTGGTCTCGTAAGCCCCGACCCCCAAACTTTTCGGCGGGCGGCTGTGGGGGCGGGGGGCAGCGTACAGATTTTTTGCCCCATCATCTCCTGGATAGATTTATCCGATTTGCTATGCTACTTGGATGAGTCGCTTTACTGAATCTCCTGAACTGGTAGTGATGAGGTCTCGCTTCATCGACCCTTTTCCACCCATCTTCTCGGTGAACGATGGATGGTATGGATTGCTGCTTGCTCTTGATGCTCGTCTGCGTTCTATTGACGAATACTATCGCCTGTATCAAGTGAAGGAGAAGTTTGGTGCTCTTCGTGTGTATCCCTCTGCTTCAGATGAAAACAAGCAAGTTGAACTAGACCAAGTCGCTCTTCGTTTTTCGGTTGCCTCTATGTTCATTTGTGAAAAGTGTGGTTCCCCTGGGCGATTGCGTAAAGACAGTCGTCTTTGGTATTTTACTGCCTGTGCTCACCACTCAGGGGATTATCCACCTTTGCCTTACGAGAGTTTTTATTCAAGCCGCGCCGGCAAATCCGGCAGTCCGGAATTGTTCTTCGAGGACTTACTGTTTGTCGTGCATGACGTCATTGCCGCCATTGAGCGGATACTTGCCCCCACCCCGCAAAATTAAATCGTCGAGGTCACCCTCGGATAGATTTATTTGATTCACCGGGATTGGTACGACGTTTTTGTGCATCACGCACCGTTCGCTATCTTGAAACCATCCGAGAACGTTTCGTATCGTTACATTGACGTTCTTTGCTTTGAGCGGATTTGGCGAGAAAGCCATTATTCCTTCTCTGACCCTTTTAATAGGATGTCGCGCATTGCATAAGCCAGCGAATTATTGGTCTCAAATGAATCCCAGAGAATCGTGGTGTTCGTGTCGTTGAGCGACTTGTTATTGATGGTGTTGAGAGACAGGTCTGCCATACCTTCGTGGTAGACAAAAGAGTCAACTAAACATTGGGTTACTTTTTGTGGGTCTAGGTCTTCGATTCCAATTCCTAGGTACTTACGTAGTGCTTCATCGTTTGTCATTATTTCCCCTTTTCGTCGTATTCCTTGTTGTAGAGCATGTCCATTACGTTCTCCGGCATTAGTAGAAATCCTCTTGCTGGATTATCTGCGCCGCCGAGCGAAATCTTCGTACTCTCGTTATAGAGATGCGAGTTGGCTCGCAAATAGCGCTTGAGGCGTTGTACATCAATTACGACAAATGCTCCTTCCGGAGAGTAGATGTATACCCACCATTTGGCTGTCGTAACATTGATGCCGCTTTTAAACCACAGCGGCGTTCCATTGGAATCTTTTGCCGCCTTTGGATTTTGGTCAGTCTCAATCACCATTCGACCATTGCGGTAGCGGTCACTTTTGACTTCGAAATCTGTTTCGGACAGGCTCGAGATGAACTGGCGGACCAGTTCCTCCCCCTTTTCGCCATAGGCCAAATCAGTCGGGAAGTCAATTACCCGGCCCGGAATATCGTAGTGCTTGCTCATGCCTGTTTAAATTTATCTGGTTCATGGCGTTCTTGCAAGCCCGTCCTGTACATAGATTTTGGGGTGACACCGGTCACCAGCCATTTAATGCCTATAAATACAGGAATACCCACCGAAATAAATTTATCCGAAAAAGTTGCAATCCTCGTAGCCACTGGCTAGGTTGTCTATCGCTAGATAAACATCTACCGAAAGGACTAACCATGACTAGCAAGTATGAGCAAATGAAAGCGGCTGGAATCATCAGCCGTGGACGCAGCAAGAAGAAGCTTTCCAAGCAGGAAGTGAAGGAGCGCGAAGAGAAGGCAAAGGTTGCCAATCGTCAGCGTCAGGAAGCCCGCCGTCGCGCTTCAATCATCCTCCAGAAGACCTACAAAGACGAGTTCGACGACCTCTACCAGCGCGAGCTTGCCGAGCTGAAGACCACCGACGAGCAGAACTAGTTTCAAGTGGCGGGCGCTTAGCTCAGCGGTAGAGCAACTCGTTTACACCGAGTAGGTCGGGGGTTCGAGACCCTCAGTGCCCACGAAAGGGGAATCATGGACGAAAGAATAAAGCGACTAAGAAGTTTGGGGACTGGGCAATATAAGCCGCGCACGACGCCAGACACGCGAGAAATTGTTAAGTTCCTGGAAGGCATTGCGAACAATAGTTTTGCATCTTCGCTTGTCCAGCACTACAAGACAAAGGGGTGGTTAAGCGAGAAGCAGCTTGAAGCAGCCCGCAAAATGCGTTTTGAACACCGCTTAAACGAAGCGAAAACCGCCAATGCAGAAAACCTCGATGGCGTTGACGTGGACAATCTGAAAAGCGGCATGTACTACGAGCCTGAATCTAAGACAATCTGGAATATTTACGACAACAGCGAGTGTCGCAAACGCGTACAGCATTCCCTCAACTGGGGCAAGGTGCCATACGGTCTTCTAAAACTAAAAATCTTGGTGGCGGAAGGGAACGCCTACAAGATGACAAAAGAAGAGCAAGTAGCACTTGGCCAAAAAACAGGCATATGTGTATTGTGTGGTCGATTACTAGAGGATGAGAAAAGTATTGCTGAAGGCGTAGGCCCAATCTGCAAAAAGAAGCTTGAAAATGGGCATGAAGATTTCTGAGTTTGACGGCCACCCCGCAATATACGTAAGATGGCATACGAGAAAGCCAAAACCCGGCGACCACATGAGCGAATATGACAATCCAGAGG
>Ga0129333_10007038_pt1 | contig 10649 bp, 12 predicted proteins | sample CPB6_08_DNA_FD_94474 | JGI IMG/M metagenome (GOLD analysis project Ga0129333, IMG submission 94474) | Freshwater to marine salinity gradient microbial communities from Chesapeake Bay, USA - CPBay_Sum_0.6_0.8_DNA | ecosystem: Environmental > Aquatic > Marine > Coastal | place: USA: Chesapeake...
AAGAAAATTTCTGTAGGAGGAAATTAATATGGCAACAAGAATGCAACAGCGCAGAGGTACTGCAGCACAATGGACATCAGCAAACCCAATTTTAAATGCTGGTGAAATGGGGTGGGAGTCAGACACTAATAAATTTAAGATTGGTGATGGCACAAACCACTGGGCAGATCTTGATTACTTTATTGACCAATCCTCCACAGTAAACCCTGCATTTGGTTCTAGTATTACTTTTGAAGGTGCTACAGCAAATGCCTTTGAAACAACCCTACAGGTCACAGATCCTACCGCAGACCGCACAATTACGCTTCCAGACTCAACAGGTACTGTTGTTGTTGCAGATGGAAGCGGTAACGTAACAGTTTCTGGTAATTTAACAGTTAATGGTACAACAACAACAATTGATTCTTCAACAATTAGTGTTACAAATTCTTTTACTTTTGAAGGCGCAACTGCAGATGCTTATGAGACTACTCTTACAGTAGCAGATCCTACAGCAGATAGAACAATTACACTTCCTAATGCAAGCGGTACTGTAGTTACAACTGGAAATCTTTCTGCAACTGGAGCATCAGCAACAGAATTAGGATATCTGTCTGGTGTAACTTCTGCAATTCAAACACAACTTGATGGAAAACTTGATAGCACTAGTGCTTCAACAACTTATGCTACAAAAGATGCTCCTACTTTTACTGGAACTGTAATACTTCCAAACACAACATCTATTGGAACAGTTTCAGGAACAGAAATAGCATATCTTGATGGAGTTTCATCGGCAATTCAAACACAAATTGATGCTAAGGCTCCAAGTGCCGATCCAACATTTACTGGTACAGTTTCTCTTCCAAATACAACATCTATTGGTGATGTATCTTCAACAGAAATAGGATACGTAAATGGTGTAACTTCTTCAATTCAAACACAAATTGATGGTAAAGCAAATAGTAATCATACACATCTTTTAGCAGCAGGAGCAACAGATGTAACAGCATCGGCTGCAGAACTAAATGTTCTTGATGGAATGACTGCCTCTACAGCAGAACTTAATATTCTTAATGGAGTTACTGCTTCAACAACAGAACTAAATTATGTTGACGGGGTTACTTCTGCAATTCAAACACAAATTGATGGAAAGGCTTCATCATCACATACACATGCACAATCTGACATTACAAATCTAACAACTGATCTTGCTGCAAAGGCAGATCTTTCTGGAGCCACATTTACTGGTACTGTTGTTCTTGCTGCAGATCCTGCTACAGCACTAGGAGCAGCAACAAAGCAATATGTAGATTCAATTGCAGAAGGCCTACATGTACATCCTTCTGTAGTAGCAGCAACAACCGCAAACATTAATCTTTCAACAGATGTTGAAAATGGAGACACTCTTGACGGAGTAACTCTTGCAACAGGAAATCGTATTCTTGTTAAGAATCAAACAACAAAGTCTGAGAACGGTATTTATGTTGTAGCAGCATCAGGTGCTCCAACAAGAGCAACAGATTTTGATACTCCAGCAGAAATTGATGGTGGAGACTTCTTGTATGTAACAGGTGGAACTATTAATGATAATACTGGATGGGTTCAAACAAATACCGTAGGAACAGTTGGAACTGATAACATTGAATTTTCTCAGTTTGCAGGTTCTGGAACAGTTACAGCAGGAACAAATATTTCGGTTTCTGGAAATCAAGTTTCTGTTATTAGCAATCCTACATTCTCAGGATTAGTAACAGCATCTGCATCAGGTGTAGCATTTTCTGATGGTACACAAACAAAAGAAGGTGTTCCTTCAAGAACACCAATTATTCAAAAAACAGACTCTTATACTCTCTCTTCTTTAACTGAAAGAGATAGTTTAATTGAAATGGGTAAGGCAACAGCACAAACAGTTACAGTTCCATTAAACTCAACAGTTGCATATCCAGTAGGAACTTCAGTTAATATACTTCAAACTGGCGCAGGACAGGTAACTGTTGCTGGAGCAGGCGGAGTTACAATTAATGGAACACCAGGTCTTAAATTACGTGCACAATGGTCATCTGCTACTCTTCTAAAGAGAGCGACTGATACATGGGTACTGTTTGGTGACCTATCAGCATAAAATGTTGGTATAATAAATAAAGGAAAAGGAGCAACATGTCAAAAATAATTGGTATCAGGTCTTCAGCGCAGGATAACTTTTTACAACCAGACAACGTTACTTCCTTAACAGCAACAGATGTAGGAACAAGCAGGCCATATTCTTCTAGTGGAAACACAACATCTGCTGCATCTGCATCAGGAACTGGTGGAGCAGTATCACTTTCTTGGTCTTTGCCAGGAACCTCTCCAGCAGCAACTTCATATGAAATTACTACAACACCATCTACATATACTCACGATACAGGGTCATCTTCAACATCATATACATTTCAAGGATTGGCATCTAATACATCCTATACTTTTACCGTAAAAGCAAAAAATGCATCTGGTTCATCAAGTGGAACAACATCTTCTTCTGTAACCGCAACTACAGTTCCACAGGCACCACAAAGCCCAGTAGCAACAGCATCATCAGTAAATACAAATACAGTTTCTTGGACTATTGGCGCAACAGGCGGTAAAGCATTGTCAAAGCACAACGTAACTGGATCAGATGGATATTCTTCTGGAGACTTAGCATCAAGTGCTACCTCTGTAAGCGTATCTGATACAGGTGGAACTTCACAGTCTTATACCATTACTGCAACAAATGCAAACGGAACTTCTCTAGGAGCAACAACTTCTACAATTACAACACTTGCTCCATTCTTCCCACCATTCTTTCCACCATTCTTCCCGCCGTTTTTCCCACCATCATTCCCATTCTTCCCACCATTCTTCCCGCCGTTTTTCCCACCATCATTCCCATTCTTCCCGCCGTTTTTCCCACCATCATTCCCATACTTCCCATACTTCCCAGGTGAGTACTATTCGGTAGCAAGTACAACAGGAATTTTGACTACAGAAGGTATGAAGCCAGCACAAGATATTGTAGTAGGAGATGTACTATTGGCAGCAAATATACCTGCTGACACTGATCCATCAACAATTGATTGGATTACTTGGTCAACAGAAAATTTAATTCTTAATGAAACAAATTTTGTTGAAACAACAGTGGTTAGTGTTGGATCAAGACCAGTAACACAGGCATATTTAATTAATGGAGATCTGTTTTCTCAGTCACACTATATTTTAACTAAAAAAGATGGAGTTTCTAGATTTATCAAGGCTTCAGATATGGACAACTCTTATTTAGTTTATAATAGAGCAGAACAAGGATTTGTTAATATCACTGAGTTTGAGGTTCTTGATTATGAGGATACAGTATTTTCTATCAACTGTGAACCATACGATAACTTCTTTACACAAAACATGCTAGTATTTGATACAAAAGACCCTCAATAATAAATTATAGACTTGTGCTATAATAAATAAAAAAGGAACTAGCATGTATGAAAGTGATGATGAAATCAACAGTGATTGGTTTAATAAGGATAGATCAGAAACTATATCTAATAGAATGCCTGAAAAGGTTTTTAACTCTATATCAGTAACCAATCCAGCGCTTGGCGTAAATGTCTATAACTCTGCAATTAGTAAGACTAATTGTGATAAGTATATTAATATATTAGAATCAAAACTAAATGGCCAAACAATGTATTCTTGGCAAGAAGCACAAGTTACAAATTCAACAACACCAATTAAGTCAGCAAGAAATTGTTCTGATTTTAAATATAAACCAGAAAACTTGGGGCCAGCAAATTCTGAAAACATTGAATTATTAGATATGCATAAAGAAATTTATGATGTTTTAAAAATGTGTGTTGATAATTATGCTTCATATTGGGGAATGACAATTGTTTATTATGAAGCATTTAATTTTGTAAAATATGATGGACCAGGACAACAGTTTAAAATTCATGCAGATCATGGGCCAGCATATAATTGTACAGTTTCTGCGGTAATATATTTAAATGATGATTATGAAGGAGGAGAACTTTATTTTCCACGTTTAGATAAACTAACATATAAACCAAAGGCTGGAGATATTGTCATTTGTCCATCTAACTATATATATGAGCATGCCTCTAATGATATAATTAAAGGAACCAAGTATGCTGTTGTTGTTATGACAGATATAAACACGCTAAGCCATAAGGAGCAAAATGTACGTAGACACAATTAAACAAACCTTTCAAAATAATGCAGTTCCAAATCCAACATGGACAAGTAAAGAAGTTCTTGCTCCAGGAATTGCTGTTTATCGTGGTGTATTAAAAAAAGAGTTAGATATTATAAATAGATTAGAAAACTCTTTAGAAACAAGTAATACATATAACTGGCAAGAAGCACTTGTTGGATATAGACAAAAAATGCCAGAGTACAGAGATTGTGTTGATTTTAAATTTAAAAAAACAGATTTAGAAAAAGATATTAGCAAAGAGTCTATAGAGTTGCAAAATTTATGGCAAGATATATATGATGTTAAACTTCCAGCAGTTCAAGACTATTCTCATCATTTTAGAGTATCAGAATTGAGATACTGGGAAGCGTTTAATTTTATCAAGTATGGACCTAATCAGCACTTTCAAGAACATACCGATCATGGATTTTCATACAACTGTGTAGTCTCATTAGTAGGATATGTTAATGATGACTATGAAGGTGGAGAATTATATTTTAGATTACAAGATTTAACAGTAAAGCCAGAACTCGGTGATTTGTATATTTTCCCATCAAATTATATGTATCCACATAGAGCAATGCCAGTTCATAATGGAACAAAGTACTCAATAGTTACTATGCTTGATTATAGTTCAAAGTTTCATAAGCCTGAGTTTTTTCAAGAAACGAATGACTAGTGTCTACAATTAGAGCAGAAATACAAAAAGGCTCAGGAGTAAAAATAGAGCCTTTAAGTATAAAAAGAGAGTGGATGGACAATATTGCTGATCACCATGCATATATTTGTTTTCCAGTTTCATTAAGTAATGGATTAGGTTGGGGAATTAGTTTTCCAGAAGATATTGTTTTTATCTGGGATGGAATTGATACAGATAAAGAAGAGGGTCACATAAAGGTAATTTCTGGACATAAGTATGTTCATGAAGGAAGAAGAAGTGCAACAATAAGTCTAAATACTGAAACAAGATTTGTTACTGATGAAAACACTTCTATGTTAACCATGCCAATACCAAATTTATTTCTAGATTCAGTAATTCCATATACAACACTAATATCAACATCTTTTTATCCTCATCCACTTCCTGCTGCACTAAAGGTTATTAAGCCAAATGTTGAAATTATCTTACCAGCAAACAAGCCAATATTAAGTGTTTTGCCAATCAGTTTAAAAAAGATTAATGATACTGAGGTTGAAATATATGATCTTAAAATTACAGAAGAAGAACATTTAAAAAATAAACGATATGGAGATGTCGCTTCTGAGTTAAATAGCAAGGGAGAGTGGACTAATTTTTATAGAAATGCAACAGATGAAAATGGTATTAGTGTTGGAAATCATGAAGTTAAGTCGTTTAGGCTAAAGACAACTGATTTTAGGGTACAAAATGGAAACTAATAAGATTAGTTTTATTGCTAATAAAAGATGGTTAAATAAAGAAAGTGATTTTAGACCAAAGCCAATAATAAAAACAATTCCAGACTGGTATAAAAAATCTGATAGATTTTATAAAGCCAATGGAGAATATGTAATAGGTCCAGATCAAGGTAAGATTCCTACATGGAAAGCATGTCCATCAATGTTTGATATTATGGGCAGTGGCTACACTTATTTAACACCTTGCGATATTAATTTTGTATATGATAAAAATGAAAAATTAATTGTTGAAGTTGAAGACTCAAATTATAAAGATTTTTGTACACCAAGATCAAGTTTACAAGGATTTTTTAATCCAGATGGATATCATGAAGAGCACTTTGCTTGGTTTCCAGATTGGGGTGTAAATGTTCCAGAAGGATACAGCGTTTTATATTCTCACCCATTTAATAGATTTGAACTTCCATTTTTAACTTTATCTGGTATTGTAGATAATGATAAAATTGCTTTACCAGGCTTTATGCCGTTTTTTATTAGAAAGGGATTTACTGGAATTGTTCCTAAAGGAACAACATACTCACAAATGATTCCATTTAAAAGAGAAAATTGGGAAACAGAAGTAATTGTTCCAACATTTTCTCAAATTATTTTAAATAATAAAAAAAATGGAGATAAGTATAGAAAACCAAATGGAGGAATATATAAAAATGAAGTTTGGGAACCAAGGAAATATAGTTAGATTGATGGTATAATAAAAATATGGAAAAAACTGACACACCCTCTAATAAATTTGTAAAACAAAGAGTGTCAATTACGCCATCTGGATTTTTTGGATCTTCTAAAGATAATATTATTGAACTTGAAAACTTTATGACTGAAGAAGAGATTACATTTTTAGAAAATGCTGCTAGAGATATTACAATTTGGGATATAACAGAAACACATACAAATGAAAATGGAACTGTAATATATGATTCAAATTATTGGAAAGATAGGGTTGCAACAGGAAAAAGTTTAGATAAAAATAATCCACAAATAACTATAGTTTTACAAACTTTGTTTGAAAGACTTCAGCCAGTCATTGAAGAGTTTTTTAATGTAAGGGTTGAGCCAACTGGAAAAGCAATAGTTAGATGGCTTCCTGGACAATTTCAAAATCCACATGCAGATAAAGAGTTGCATGATGGTCCAGATGCTGGAAAGCCAAATGACTTTCCATATTATGATATTGCTAGTTTGTTCTATTTAAACGATGACTATGATGGTGGAGAGTTATATTTTCCATTACAAGATGTAAAACTTAAACCAAAAAGAGGGGCAGCATATTTTTTCCCAGGAGATAAAAACTATATACATGGAGTTACTGAAATAAAAAATAATATTAGATATACATGTCCATTTTTTTGGACAATCTTAGAGCATACTGGAGAAATAAAGCCATTACAGGAGATAAACAATGAGTCTAACTAGATTAAAAAATAATGTATTAGTTGATGAAAATTTTTTAACTAACGAACAATGCTCATCAATTATTAATGCAATAGAAGAACAAGCAAAAAATGAAAAACTATCATGGACTCCTATTTCTTTTTATGAGTCATACTCTTCTGTTTTGCCTAAAGACAATGATCCAGAGTTAGAACAATTTAATCTTTCTCCAACTATTTTTTCAGAAATAAAGCAGGGAATTATAAATGCTGTGGCAGAGATTGATTCAATTGATCCACAATCTATTTATCAAATTGGTTATCATACTCAAAAATGGGAACCTGGCGCATATGCAAGGATACACTCAGACAATACTGATGAACAAGGAAATCCATCTGCTTTTGAAAGAAGTAGGTATGCAGGTTTTATCTATTTAAATGATGACTTTGAGGGTGGAATATTAAATTTTCCTAAAAATAATGTATCAATTAAACCAAAAACTGGCATGCTTGCAGTTTTTGCTGGAGGATTTGAAAATATGCATGAGGTTACTCTTATTACAAAAGGAGTAAGATATACTCTTGGATCATTTTGGGACGACAGAGAAGAATCTGCATACCCAGAAGAATTAAGAGAAAAATGGAAAGAAGAACTAAAACTTGTTAGAGAAGCACAAGAAGCAGAAAAAGCAGAGTGGCAAGAACTTATAAAAAAAGGATATAAAATAGATGAGCATGGCAAAAAATATAAAATAATAAAGGAGCAAGATTAATATGCAACTAGAAGAAAAACTTCATGAAAATATTTATTATTACACAGACGTTATTGGTGATCCAAAAAAGATTCTTGATCTAATTGAAAGATTAGACGAAAACGAAGAAACCTATAGCGTTATTCCAAAGTGGAATAATTGGAATTCAAGTAGCAGAGATGGTACAATTTTTGGTAAAAAGAAAGATTTTAATCTTTCTAATGTACAAAATCTACCGCCTGATTTAAAAGCAGATGCAGACCTAATTATTCAAGAAATTAGAGGAGCAATAACAAAAATTGCAAAGTCTTTTGTTGTAGATAGAGGTATAGGTGGAGAGCCAAATATTTCTCCGTTTGTTGGAATATCTAAATACCTGCCAGGATGTGCGATGGGTCCACATTTTGATAGACAGGCTGGAGATAATAGTCTTGAGTATTCAATAATTATTTATTGGAATGATAACTACGAAGGTGGAGAGATATCCTTTTTGGTTAGAGATGAAGATCTTCGATTGCCAATGAATAGTCATTTGAGGCCACCAGACGATGCTTTAGATCCAAAGGTAAAAGATTTGGTAACATTTACTTTGAAACCAAAGGCTGGTAGTGCATTAATTTTTCCATCAACAGATCCGTATAAGCATCAAGTACACTTAATGAAAGAAGGAATTAAGTATATTACTCCTGGATTTATCTTTGTTGATGGATATGTTGTTGGTGGTCCAGGCGGTCCAACTGAAGAATATATAAAAATGACACAGCAAAACTCAATGTAATTGGATATACATGACATACTATGAAAAGTTAGAAGACAACATTGTTTATTTTAAAGGTGTTATTCCAAACTACCAAGAAATAATTGATGTTGCAGAAAAAACTAATAGTCCAGCAGTTACCGAATGGGAAACATGGTACGCCTATGGTTCAAAATCAGAGTATGGAGAAATAAAATATTTAAAAAGAAAAGAAATAAAAAATATTACAGATGATGAGCAAAAGGCAAACTCTTTATTTGTAATAGAATCATTAACAGATAAAATGATAGAGTGTTCAAAAAAATATGCAGAGTTATTTGGCATTGATCAAAAAGAACTTGATTTTGCTGCAAGTGTCATAAAAAATGAACAAACTACTATAGGACTTTATAAATATTTTGAAAACGCATCAATGGGTCCACATGTAGATTTTAATGATGAAAATAACTATCTTGCATATACAATAGTTGTTTATCTTAATGATAACTATGAAGGTGGAGAGTTATACTTTAATGATTTTGATATTAAGGTTAAGCCACAAGCAGGAAGTATCATGATGTATCCATCTTTTGCCCCATATAGACATGAATCATTAAAAATAAAAAGCGGAAGAAAAATGTTGATAACACATCATTGGAGAAGTTTTGATCATAAATAGTGAGGAGAGTATATAAAAATGAAACAAATAAAAATTCTTGAGGCACCAAGTTTTAATGATTTTATAGATAATATAGAGCAACACTCAAAAAAGTTTATCTCAAATGTCGTAGTTGCATATAGAGGTGCAAATTTTTCTAAAGAAGAGCAATACAAAATAATGCAAAAAATTGGTGATACTTTAAATTGGTATCCTAAAACTGGATATGATTATGTAGGAAAAACCTATTATCAAGAAAACCATAGTAGAAAATATGTAAAAGATCCAACAAGAACAGATCCAGAAAAAATACTACTTTCTTTTCATATGGAGCACACAGATTATATAAATCCTATGGTTGGTGCTACATGGAATATGTATTTATTTACAGGAGATTCAAAAAATGGAAGAACTGCTTTTGTTGATACATCAGAACTTTATAAAACAATGCCAGAAGATTGGCAAAAGTTTTTATCAAATTGTGTTGAAATAATTAAAAAAGATGTCAAGATATCAGACACTGAGTATGAAATGCAAAGCCATAAAATAAAGTGTGTTGAAAATCATTGGTTTGATAATACTCCAACGATAAGAATAGATTTAGATACTCAGGAAAATACAGAAGGAATAGAGTTTCTTGATGGAAAAGAAGTAACTAAAGATGATTTGGTATTGTTTCAAAAAATTAAAAACTTTGTTTTTGATCAAATTTTAAATAATGAAGACATACGTTGGTATCATGAGTGGCAACAAGGAGACTTAGTTATTGTAGATTTGTTTAAAATGGCTCATGCGGTCTATGGTGGATTTTTACCAGAGGAAAGAGAGTTTTGTGGATATTGGGCTTATAGAAGTGAGATAACAGATAAATGGTAAATAGTGAACTGAAGCCAAGTCATAAGATAATGGTTGATAAATACATAGAGGATGTAAAAAATAATAAAAATTCTTCATATATGCTAACAATTGCTAGAGATGGAGAAGAGCCAGTAAGAACAATTATATTTTATACAAATGCAATAGAAGCAGCAGAAGCATACAATAAATATACAGACTGGGGATTTGCAAGGAATTTTTTAACTGTTCGTCTTTATGAGCCAAACGGTGTAGTTAATGAAAAAATATTAAAAAGGAATCAGGCTGGAGAGTGTACTTTTATAAGGCAAGACTACATTGATATGCAAAACAGTTTATTAAAAGTAAAAGATAGTATTAATAAAGATGTTTATGATAGTTTATGCATAGAGATAATGACAATATTTGCTAAAGATAGTTGGAGATTTGATCCAGAAAGATTTTTAAAAAATTTAGATGTTGAATATAAAATACAATCATAGTTTTATTAAAGAAAAAACTATACCTAATGTACAACTATAGAGTTTACAAAAACTAAAAACTCTGCTACAATTAGGTATCATTTAAATTCAATTTATTAGGAGATTTTACTTATGTCAGATGTTTTTTCTTTTCGTCTTTCAGATGAATTTGTTAACAA
>Ga0129333_10007039_pt1 | contig 10649 bp, 2 predicted proteins | sample CPB6_08_DNA_FD_94474 | JGI IMG/M metagenome (GOLD analysis project Ga0129333, IMG submission 94474) | Freshwater to marine salinity gradient microbial communities from Chesapeake Bay, USA - CPBay_Sum_0.6_0.8_DNA | ecosystem: Environmental > Aquatic > Marine > Coastal | place: USA: Chesapeake Bay...
GAAAAAATTAATAAGAGCATAGGGCACTTACAAAAGCTAATTCTTATCGCACAGATAATGAATTAAGTTGCTGCACTAGGGAAAGTTCTTGTACTTCCTGGCCAAATAATTCTTACATAACCTGGTCCACCTCTACCACCTTGGTTACCACCGCCACCATAGTTGCCACCAACACCACTTGGTCCACCTGAAGCACCTCCCGATCCGCCACCGCCGTTAGGTGTAGTTGAAGTGCCGGCAGTGCCATTTGTACCAGTGCCTAATGCACCAACACCTCCGCCAGCTCCGCCTCCAGTTGTCGTAGTACCTGTACTTGGTGTAGCGTTTCTGCCGCCTGCACCACCACCACCACCACCGCCTGCACCTGCCCCACCTGAATTTTGTATTGTAGATGTGGTACCATTTCCCCCTGCGCCGCCATTACCACTATAGCCTCCGGCTCCACCGCCTCCACCATCTCCGCCACTGATGTTTATAGTTGTGTTTGATGAAGCACCAATGCCGTTCCCTCCCTTACCACCACTTCCACCTGCTGTACCTGTTATCGCAGTTCTTGTGCCACCACTTCCACCTGTTACTGATGTGTTAACTGAAAAGTTGCTTCTGAGTCCACCGGCGCCACCTCCCGCCTCAACTAGTGTAGTTGATCCAAAAACGACTTTACTAATTCCGCCGGCAGTACCATCTGGTCCCAATCTATCAGGTTGAACAGTACCACCGCCTGACCTAGAACTTATTGCACCAGATCCATATTTTCCAGCAGTTACAGTTAAAGTTGAACCCGGTGTTACTGAATAATTGTTTCTATACGATAAGGCGCCACCACCGCCCGCACCTCCTCCATATCTACGAAGAAGTGTACCAGCTGTGTTATATTGTAAACCATATGCGCCTGCGCCACCACCGCCACCTATACAAACCATTGAAATACTTGTCACACCTGCAGGTACTGTCCAAGATTGTGTAACGTCATTGAGACTGCCTGTTAATGTGAATGATCCTGCAGCAGCTACACTAACTGTTATCGTTTTTGACAATTGTTGACTAGCAGTGCTTGTACTTGAAGTATAAAGTACACCAAAGGTTAAAGCATTTAAGCCAGCATTAGGAGTACCTGTTATTGTTCCTGTGAGAGGATCCCACGATAAACCTACATTTGAAAGTGCAGTTTCAGCGGAACCGTCTGGAAGTATCCAATAAGAACCACTACCCCCGCTTGGTGTAAATGGTTGTCCGTTAGTAACAGCAGTACCTTGATTAAATGTTATTGTAGTCCAGTTTTGAGTTAGAACTAATTGTGCAAAATTTTCTATAGTTACGTTACTTGCTCTTGCAACCATGTATTTTCTTCCGCTATCTCTAAATAGCCTTATACTTATTCTATCATTGTTATCATCCACAGAGTCATATGGTATACTTAACGTAAAACTTGCAGTGTTACCGCTTATATTTACACTACCTGATTGAGTGTGATCTAAAGACGTTGTGAAGAAGGGATGTGGCATGTTTACGTCATTATCCCAATACAATACTGTGCCATCAGCTACGTTGGTAGTATTTACAGTAAACACTACTGATTGTCCTTCACTGATTGTTGTTGCACTTGGACTTATAGTGTATTGCGGATGGTTTCCTGTAAATCCATTACCGTTACCATATACTACAATAACTGTTCCTTTACCTCCATTGCCTCCTCTACCGTATGTAGATGAACCTGTTGTTTTGTATGCAGCACCGCCACCTCCTCCGTCACCATAAGTTCCGTTTTTAGCATCAAACATACTGCCATTAGTAACGCCTCCTGGTCCTCCTAAGCCACCGCTAATTGGGTAATAAACTCCAGAACCTGCAGTAGTCGCACTACTACCACCATCAATACTCGCAGTAAATGAACCCGTAGTATATACACCGCTAGTACCATAACTGCCATATACTATGCCAAAATCAATTACATTGGCTCCACTTGCAGAACTTACTATTGATTGTCCACCATCACCACCTGTTCGTAAATTATAATTTTTTCCACCGCCGCCCGGAGCTGCGTATATACTAATACCAGTGCCAGTTATAAAGGATGGTGCACCGTCTGCGCCGTCAGTAGTACTACCTGCTAAACTACCTGCACCGCCTGTTCCTGGAAATACTGATAGTGTTGAACCTGCAGGTAATTTAACCAAGGCTCTAACCACAGAGCCTCCGCCTCCTGCACCACCGCTAGCAGCGTAAGAGTTTGGAACTGCGTAACCACCTGCACCACCTCCCCCACCTCCTTGTGCAATGATAAATGCTGATGAAGAACCTGCAGGTTGCGTAAATGTCGCACTAGTTACATCTTGATAGATTGTGTAACCAACTTCCACAAATGGTATAATTGCAGTACTTGTGTCGTTAACTGTAACGTTATCACTTTGAGCGACATGCTGTCCTTGAGTTTTGTTCGAATCAGTCCATAACCAAACATAAAGAGTTTCTGATCCTTCTGTGGATTGGTCATTTCTTAAAGTAGTTGTGAAAGTGCCTATATTGTCATTGATAGTTACGGAACCCGTCGCATTAGCATTATCTAATAAATCACTAACACTCATACCAAACGCTAAGTTGACACTCCAATATAAAACAGTACCGTTAACAACATTTGTAGTTGTAACTGTCCATGTAACGGTGCCACCTTCATTTACAGAAGTTACATTTGGACCAACGGAATAAGTTGGTACCATATCAACAACATTAACATTACTGCTTGTAGCAACGACTGTACCTGATGTACTATCTGTTCTTATTTGCACATAAAATGATTCTGTACTTTCAACACCGGTTTTGGTCATATCAAGTGTAGGTGTTATAGAAAACGATCCTGCGTTATTCGTTATAGAGAAAGAACCTGATGTCGCTGAAAAATCTAGATTAGTTGTAGAAGTATTAACTATGGTCCAGTATAATGTTGTAGTTGGACTGTTAGGTATATTTGTAGTATTAACATTAAATATACCTGTATTACCTTCGTTAATAGATGTTGGTATAAAGCCAAATGCATATGTTCTTGTAAGACTTGTATCTGTAATGCTTACAGTAGTTTGCGCTCTTACAGTACCAGTAACGCTACCAGTTCTAATACTTAATACAAATGCTTCTCCTCCCTCTGTTGTCATATCAGGAGTTGTGGTGATACTGAAGGATCCTGAACCACTTGTTATTGAAAAAGAACCTGACGTGGCGGAAAAATCACCTGCAGTAATACCACCAGATAAATCTATACTCCAATATAGTGTTGTATTAGAGAGGCTAGTCGTAGTAACATTAAATGTAGTTGTAACTCCTTCATTAATACTTGAGGGTGGACTACTAAATGATACAGTAGCAGCATCAATGATAGTAACGCTTGAACTGGTAGATATATCTTTGCTTTCAAAACTTAAAACAACTGTGAAAGATTTTGGAGCAGCATGAAAGAGTAAATCATTAATGGGTGTTATAACTAATGATGCTCCCCCTGAACTATTTGTAGTAACTGTACCAGATGCAATGGAGTTTAAAAAATCAGCGTTGGTAGTATTACTATGAACTATGCGCCAATTAATTGTCTTACTTGTTAAATTGCTTGTTATTGTAAAAGTTACTGAACTATTTTCTGTGACTGATGAAGCTGAAGGTGTTATAATTGCAGTAGGTGTAAAACTACCTGAAAAATTTAAACCAAAAATACTCGCAGTAGATCCAAATCTTGCCATATATTATCCGTAACTTGAAACTGAACCTAAAACTACCCAACTTGGTGTCGGTGTTCTAATTAATGTTAAGCCTAATACCTCTGTTTTATTAGTTCTAGCAGTTGGCGTTGTACCTTGTATGTAATTAATTGAGTGAGATACACCACCAATAGTGATCGATGTTGGATATGTCATAGCTGTAGCACCATGCGCAATAATAACAGGAATAACAATTGCTCTATTAGTTGTTGTTGGTATACTAGTACCAAAGTTTAACGATAATGTACCAGTCGCACCGCTCACATACAACACAGACGAAGTATTATAATCATGTGTGATAGCATTAGTAGCATAGGTTGTTATAATATCAGAACTGTTTATAAAGGTTCCTAATATACCTGTACTTGTAACTGTTAGTACATTTGCAGTTCCACCTGCACTAATAGTTACATTTCCGCCACTTGATGCAATGCTGACGTTACTTGTACCATTCGCCAATGGTCCAGTCGCTGTACCAACAAACGAACTAGCACTTAAAGCACCAGTTGCAGCATTGAACGATAAACTACTGTTTGCAAATGCAGCATAGTTACCTGCAGTAATACCATTAATGAATGTTGGGTAGTATGTTCCCGTCGTTGCTATAGTTACGGCTTCAAAGTCACTTACATTAGCATAAGCAACATTTAAGTTAGTAACACGTGTTGTGCTTGTTACTTGCAGTGGAGCAGTGCCAGTTGCTACAGTCGATATTAACTGACTAGTTACATTAGCACTTCCTATAACGTTTATACCAGATGAGGATACAGCCAATATATTTGCTGTTCCGCCAACGCTAATATTAACATTACCTGCTGCTGCTGGTATGTTAACATTACTCGTACCATTTGATATAGAAGAAGTTGAAATACCAGATAATAATGCACCATTGCCTCTAAACCAATTACTACCAATATCAATATTACCGGCTACAGTCAATACATTAGCAAGTCCACCAGAAATTATTACAGTATTTGACACACCATTAGCGGATATACCTACGTTACCGTTTTGTGTAATTCTAATGTTACTTGTGCCATTAGCAAGATTACCTATAAATGTGTTTGCACTAACTACATTTGCACCTGTAATATTACCGCCTGAACCTGTTCCTGTTTTTAATAAACCTTTTATTTCTACATTACCAACGCTATCGATTTGAAATACATTAGCAACACCTCCAACTCCCATTGTGATGTTCCCGCCCGATATCGAAGCAGATACATTACTTGATCCGTTTGAAATAGATGTTGTTGTTACGCCAGTTAACTGGCTTCCGTCACCAAAAAATCGTGTTGCGTTAACGTTCCCTACAACAGTCATTCCATTACCAATAGAACCGCCTCGATTTCCAAATATAGTAACTATATTCGTAACACTATTTGCAGATATAGTTACATTACCATCTAGATCAGTAATTTTTACATTACTTGTACCTTTAAATATTTCGTTTGGAGGAGGTAGACCTTCTAATTGAGAACCGTTACCTAAGAAATAACTTGCTCTGATGTTGCCTAATTCTGTATGCGTTACTACCTCATTAGTTATACTGACTTTACTAGAAAATGTAAATTGCTCTAAATCATTATCCCAACCCATAAAGCCGTCAACAGGGTTAACACCGTTATGATAGTGTAATAAAATACCTCTATCTTTACCGTCATCGTTTGGTAATGCGCCACCAGATGTGTTACCACCAATTTGAATGATAGGATCTCTGATGTTCATTGTAGTTGCATTAGCGGTAATCGTAGTACCTTGTACAGTAAGATTACTTCTAATTATTACATTACCTATAAAATCACTTTCGCCTGAAACTTTTAATGATGTTAAACCACTTGAAGTATTAACACTTGTTATATTTGGTTGTGAAGATGAAAGTACCGTTCCTGCTGTTATAGCAGTAGCAGCACTTGGAACATCACCATTAACTACGCTTCCATTTAGGTATGATATACCACTACCGTTACCGTATAAATTACCATTAATATTTGCACCGTCAATATTACCTGCTGCTTGTATTGTACCGTTGCCAAATCTAGTATTAGCTGTTAGATTACCTACAGTTAAACTGGTTAATCGACCAACACTTGTAATGTTGGGTTGTGCAGCAGTTGTTAATGTACCAGTAAAGAAACTTGCAGTAGCATTATTACCCAAACTTGGGTCTGCAATACTTGATAGAGTAAGTTCAGTTAGTGTACCTAATCTTGTAATATTAGTTTGAGTTGCATTAGTTACTACATTTGCGGTACAAGCATGAGTAGCATTAGCTACAGTACCAGTAACGTTAGCACCTACAATATTAAATAAATTATTAGCGTTACCAGCAAAGAAGTTTGCAGTTACTAAATTACCTAAATTGGCATTACCTGATGTATTTAGGTTGCCCTTAAAGTTTGAAGTAAATGTACCTGACACGTTCCCTATAGTCAGAACATCATTTGTGCCTTCTATTGAAATATTAACATTGCCATTTTGAACGACTACTACATTACTTGTACCGTTTTGTAAACGATTACCAGGAGGTGTATTTATTAATAATGACCCATCACCTTGGAAATAATTACCTTTAACTAAGTTGCCTAACTGTGCATTGCCTGAGTAAATGTTTGATGCAACAGTTAATTCATTTAATGTTCCCAAACTAGTTATGAAGGGCTGTGAAGCTTTAATAACAGTAGCCTCAATGTTACCTGCAATAATATTCCCTGTAGTTAAATTACCTACTTTGTTTACTTTAAATCTGCTAGTAAATGTAGAGTCTTTGTGTGTCTGCAAATCAATTAATAAAGATTCTGCCGCACTGCTACTATCGTAACTTACACTACGTATTTGAGTGAAAGCAACATCTGCGTTATTCCAAACTTGTTGTAATAAAATAGGTATGCTTGTAGACATGGAGGGTCTAGATACAACTAATCCAGTTAGTGTGCCTAAACTTGTAATGTTTGGTTGCGCTGCTGTGTAAACTGTACCTGATACTAATGCATTACCTACTTGACCCGATACATTAGCACCTGCGACCGCATTAGCAGTTGCAGCAAACGCTACTTCACCGTTAACATTAGCTCCTCTAATATTGCTTAAGTTATTGCCTTCACCTTTGAAATAATTTGCCTCTACAAGATTTCCTAAATTAGCATCTTTGGAGTTAAATTTGCCAGTAATAGTTAAAGAATTTACTAAACTATTAAATTTAAAACCTTCACTACCACCAATATTTCCTTCTTTGTTAAACAATACTTCGGTATTCGATGCAGTGCCACCTGGTGCTCTAAATATCCCTGATATATTACCACTTACATTACCACCAAAGAAGTTAGCACCGTAAACATTGCCTAACGATGCATCTATTTCACCAGCTTCAATTTTGTTAGTTACTTTAAGAGAGGTCAACGTACCGACACTTGTAATAGCAGGCTGCGCACATCCAGTTACGGTAACAGCAAACTGTGCTGTTTGTGCATCAACTGCGAATACTGCATCTTGTGCATCGGTAGCGAATGTAGCGAGAGGTACTTCACTTACATTAGCACCATTAATATTGTATAATTCAGCTCCGCTACCTTTAAAATATTCTGCGGTAATATTTGAACTTAGTAAAATATTTGCAGCAGTTAACGTTTCATCAACATCTAAGTGTGTTAATAATCCAACACTTGTAATGTTTGGCTGTGCTGCATCAATTACTGTATTTGATCTTGTAGCGTTACCTTCTAGCCTCGCTGTAATTACATTAGCTTCAAAGTTATGAAATTCATTTCTTAAAACAATAGTGTTTGCTAAGTTACTTGTGGATGGTTCAAAACCTTGTAGGTATTGTACATTAAGGTTACCAACCATTACGCTACTATAAACGATAAATGGAGCAATGTCAGTTGCAGTAGAAGTTAAAACTTCAGATTGAAACTCACCGCCGCCTGTATCAATTGTACCTGTATCTGTACTTGTAATTGTAGCAGTACCTAGTTTAATGGTAGTACCAGACAACCATAAATCACGCCATCTAGCAGACGGGGATCCTAAATCATAAATTGGAGTATTTAATTGCATTTGTACTACAATTGCTGCTCCAACTGCCGGAGCAGTATTAAATGTTAAATCCTTATTAAGGATCGTGTAATTTAGAGGATCTTCAGTTACACCATTAATTGTAATAGTAATTATATCACCGGGGTAAGGTAGTACGGACAATACAAATAATGTTTGTACACCATCACCAGTAAATGTGTCAGTTGCACTTGTAGGAGATGTTACAGGTATTAAGTTACCTACAATATATGAGTTATTATCAAGTGTAATAGAACTATTTGCAATATTAATAGGACCATCTACACTTAAACTTGTTAATGTTCCTACTGTTGTAATATTAGGCTGTGAACTTGAAACAGGTAATATGCTACCTTGAATGTAATTAGCAGTTAATGTATTGCCTAAATTAGCATTTCCTGTAGTTAAATTACCTATTAGAGTAAGAGTAGCAGTGCCAATTGGATTAAATTGCAACTTATTGTTGCTTTCAACAACACCATCTAAGTTAAAAAGAATTTGTTTATTAGCTGCTAGTCCTGCAGGTGCAGTTAATTGCCCCATTATAACATCTGTTTCAATTCGATTTGCAATAATAGTGTTAGCGATAACATTATTACCAACATTTAAATCTTCATCAACATCTAGGTTACTAAGTAAACCAACACTTGTGATATTAGGTTGTGCGGATGTAGTTAATGTTCCGGTCAATAATGTCGCTGTAACGTTGCTTGCTGTAATATTAGCTGCATTTACATTGCTAGCAACATTTAATATTGTACCATTGAAGGTTAAACTACTAGAACCATCTATAGTACCTTCGTTGTTGTATAAAATTTGTGTGTTTGATGAATTGTTTGGTGCAGTATAAACATTAGAAAATACTCTACTAACATGTGCATTTGAGCCTGTTAAATTAGCAGAAGTAGTAATATTACCTGTAGCAGTTAACGATGTTAATGTTCCTACACTTGTGATATTAGGTTGTGCTGCGGTTGTTAATGTACCTGTTAATAAACTAGCACCAATGGTTCCGCTATTAGCGTAAACGTTTCCTGCAACTACGTTACCCGTTACTGAGGCATTAACAAGTGTGCCTACTCTTGTAATATTAGTTTGTGTTGCTGTAGTAATAGTACCGACTAAAGAACTAGCACCTATTGTGCCGCTATTAGCATAAACATTTCCCGAAACAGTATTACCAATTACTGTCAGTGTTTCACCATCAAATTTTAAATTACTACTAGTGCCTAATGTACCGGCTTTATTATAAACAACTTCAGTGGGGTTACCTGGTGCAGAAAAACTTCCTGTTATTGTTCCGCCAATTACATTACCTCTTAGATTAGCTGCGGTTACGTTACCTGATATAGTAGCATGACCAGTTACATTTAATCCAGTTAATGTACCTAAACTTGTTATATTTGGCTGACTCGCAGTTTTTAAACTACCTGTCAATGTTGTTGCACTAATATCACTGACTGCACTTATATTAGCTGCATGAATATTACCTGCAACATTCATCAATCCGTCACCAAACGTTATATTTGAAGTGGCTGCTATGTTACCTTGATAGTTAAGTAACATGTGTGTATTAGAACCAGGTGCAACAAAATTACCTGATATATTACCACCGACTAAATTACCTACAAAGTTTGGTGCTGTAATATTACCTGACGATGTTAAATTAACTAATGTGCCTAGTCTTGTTATATTTGGTTGTTGTGCAACAGTTAAAGTTGCGTTAATAAAGTTTGCAGTTACTAAATTTCCTAAATTAGCATTGCCTGATTTGATATTCCCAGTTACATCTAAAGTGGTATTATCAAAAGTAATTTTATTTGTAGCTGCTATATTACCTTGGCTGTTTAGTAAAAGTTGTGTAGTAGAACCAGGAGCAACAAAATTACCAGTGAAATTCCCTGAGAAATTACCAACAAAGCTACTTGCTGTAATCTTATTACCAGCTACTATATTACCAGCTACATTGAGATCAGTGATTGTACCTACGCTAGTTATGTTAGGTTGCGCAGATGAAGTTAATGAACCCTGTATTTTAGGAACAGATAATGTACCTGTTGTTTTGTTAAAAGTAAACGATGGGGAACTATCAAGTGCATCGTTAGTTTTGAATTGAACCTCAGTATCCGCACCTGCCGCTGTAAGAGTGCTTTGTGGTTCCCAAGTTAGGTTTCCTAATCCATCCGTAGTTAGTACATATCCATCAAAACCACCTTGGATCTTAACATTTCCAGCGTCGGTAAAAGTAGCTCTATCCGTAACAATTAAGTTTGGAGTTTGTACGAACTCAGCAATGATATTATCTGGATAACCTCCTACTTTATCCCAGGTTTCATTTGCTGCGTTAAATTCGTATAAAACACCGTTTATTTGAACTCTTTGTCCGTTTACTGGATTGACTGGCCAACTCATCTGTTATTCCTTATTGATTTTAGTATTTATCTATGATTTGGTGAGGTCAGCTTTGGTCAAATTTTATATTTTTAAGCGTTTTAATAAAACTAAGTATAAGTTCGCTGCTTGTTAAGAGCATAGGAGAATACTATGGCTGGTCGTAATTTCTTGTTTGTACCTGGGCCTACAAACATCCCTGATCGTATTATGAGAGCAATGATGGTGTCTATGGAAGACCATCGCTCTCCAAAGTTCCCTGAACTTTCTGAACAATTGTTTCCAAAATTAAAGAAGGTATTCCGTACTAATACAGGAACGCCCTTTATATTCCCTTCATCAGGCACAGGATGTTGGGAAGCCGCAATAACAAATACACTAAGTCCCGGTGACAAAGTTCTGGCCGCACGATTTGGCCAGTTTAGTCATCTATGGATAGAAATGTGTTTAAAACATGGA